>Ga0307515_10010423_pt1 | contig 17809 bp, 2 predicted proteins | sample 17_EM_MG_FD_194513 | JGI IMG/M metagenome (GOLD analysis project Ga0307515, IMG submission 194513) | Populus trichocarpa ectomycorrhiza microbial communities from riparian zone in the Pacific Northwest, United States - 17_EM | ecosystem: Host-associated > Plants > Roots > Unclassified | place... | reverse complement strand
CTAGAGGAAGAAGTAGTAGAGGAAGAAGGAGCAAAAGTGGAAGAAGAGAGGCCCTTCTTTAGCTTCTCTGCGTAGGTTTGCGTTTTTAGGGCTACCTCCTTACGGAGAGCTCTTACTTCTTCTACTAGTCCTTTTAGGACATCTCTTTCCTTTCTTTCTTTTTCCTTTGTAAAGGGATCTTCTCCTAGTAGTAATTCTTAATTAACGTCTAATACGGATCCTATCTAGGCCCACGCAGACTACTCCATCATAGGGGGAAAACTTATAATTTACAGGAAGAAAACCCTGCAGTTTGGGGGAGGAAAAACCCTATAAGCCACCTCAGTAGGATAAAAAACCCCAGTTTGCCATGTTTGTCCATAGCGGCGGCCCTACGGGCCTACGGCTACGTCCTATCCTCCTTAGATGTTCGAACTCCTTGGGAACTACTGCTTCCTTCTCTAGCTTATCCTAGCTAGGGTTCACTACGTCCTAGCTAGGCCTTGCCGTTCGATTGCTGTACACTTATGGTTATATTCTGTATTTTAACTACCCCCCATATGCCATCTCTTATTACCCATTGCTATATACGCCATACCTCCCCCCCCCTAAGGCCTATTAAAGGCGTAAGGGGGATTTATCTATAAACCACTATACTAAAAGGCGAGCGGGACGTGTGTGCCTAAGTATCTTTTGTGCCTAGGCCCTAGTTACTAGGCCCTCGCCAAGGGTTACCACTCCTTAAGAGGAGACAGGAAAACCGTACGGTGTTATCTAGGCTACTAGGTAGTATTTAATAGTTAATGGCGAGTGACTGTATGCTCCGCGGGCGATTGCCCTAGGGGTTAAGAGGGGCTGTATATTTGCTCGTTACTTATTCGCAATCGCTTGTTCGTTAACGTAAGAGGTTGTTAATACTCTCTACTGGGGGTTAGGGGATGTTATTAAATGCCGCGCATCTATGCTAGATCGTATAGGTGCCTTAATAGGAGAATAGTGTTGTTGTTATTGCTATAAGGGGCACTCAGTGGTTATTTTTAAGATCTTACCATCCTATATAAAAACTTTTCACCACCGCCCACAATACCTATAACTACCACCACTGGGTCGTATCGCACGCTATGCAACGTCTCTGCGTTAGCTCTAAGTCTGAACTTTAAAGACTTAGGTTCGTAGCCGTCACCACGTATAGGTACAGAGTCCGTTTTCAACGGCTAGGGATCTTCTCCTACTAGGACACTCTGTACGTAGTCCCCTAGTAATTTAACTTACTCTTTTTCTTATTCTTCTTTTAGCCCTATATAGGCCTGGTTTAGGTTATCTAGGGCCTTTTATAGGTGATATTTTGGAGAAAGAGAGGAGGGAGGTATACTAGCCGTAATAGGCTTAGGTACTAATGTCCTTCTTCTTTGGTTTCGGGTTTCGTTTTCAGGAGAAGATGGTATATAATATCTTTTTCTTCCATTCTCCTTTTCTACGTCTTTTCTAGACGGGCAAGGGGAAGACGGAGGAGAAGGAGAAGGAGAAGGGGAAGAGGTAGAAGAAGAGGTAGATGAGGGTTCATCGTCGCTTGTCTCTATATTTTTGCCTATTAGAGGCCTTTGTTTAGGCCTGGTAGGCCTTATCATCTTATAGGGGGGGTTCCTAGTTTTTACAGTAGATAATAACCTCCTTAGGTCTCTTATCTCCTAGTCCTAGAGGTGAAAAACTAGGCAAAAAGCCTTGCTAATTTTTACTATCCTTTTACGCCCTTTCTCCTTACTAATCTTACTAGAAGATTTCTAGGGAGATTAGGCTAAAAGGTAGTAGAAAAACTAGCTAAAAAAGACTAGTGTAGTTATTTTCTTTTTCTATTAGAAGTAGAAAAAACTACTAGAAAAAAGGACTTGTTAGGCTTTTACTAGCAGAAAAGCCTGAAAAGGCAATCCTTCTCTTACTAAGGAAAATCTGACTAAAGGAGATATAGAAAATTACCTACACCCCCTATTTTATTAGGCTTTTACTTTTTATAGAAGAAAAACCTAGAAAAAGTCTATGTTTTGATGTTTTGGTGTTCCTACCCCTGCCTCGCTTATAAGCTAGGACCACCCCTTAAGAGAATTTTCTCTTGGGTAAAAGGGGGTAAAAAGGCAGATAAATCCACCTCTAGCTTGCTAGGCAGTAGGAATTGGGTCTTGAGAGTCTGAAAATCGATTGTTTTTGATAGGAAGATGGGTATGCGTAAGTTTTGAAGTACGGCGCCACCTTTTGGTAAGGTTGCATATGCGGTGAAGTACCTTGCTATATATTATCGTCGCTTATACTTACTTCGTAACACTACCCCTAAATAGATAGTTAGACGGAGATTATAAATTAATACTTAGAATAGAGACTTCGGCCCTTTACTAACTACTTTTAAAATAACTAGGGCGAACTACTACCTCTAATAAACTACGCCTAAGTAACCCTACTCTATAACTTTATAGGATTTGCACCTATCTAATTAAAAATAGAGTATTTACCCTAAATAAGCTTTAACTAAAATAGGTTAGAAGAACTATAAACTAAATATAAGAAACTATCTTATAAGGAAGCCTAGTAGTACGCTAAGCGCTTAAAGGAAGCTTAGACAGTAGCCTAATAAATCTAAAAAAGGCCTTAAAATTAATAGAATAGTAGGTAAATAAGTATAAGCGTGAACTTAACTTTACTATTAGTAATATAGTCCAGGTTATAATAAAGAACTAAAAGATAGAACAGCCTAGCTATAAGCTAGACTATTAGATAGTAGGACTATATAAGGTTCTTAAGAATATAGGTAACTTATTACAGTGCTATAATAAAGTAGATTAAATAACTACGTTATAGTATAAAGAGGGGAAGAAGGTGGAAAGGGGGTATTGTATATGAATAGTAGGGCCAGCCGCTAAGTCACTAGTGGTGGGCTAGCTAACAGTAGGAAACAGTATAAGATAGTATAAAATAGTATACGTTAGGTCAGTGCCGTAACAGTACTTCTCTCCCCTAAATAGTTTAGTCCCTAAACTAAATAGACAACTTAAAAATAGGCAGTGTATAGGGTTGCCTATTTTTTACTATAAAGATATTAATTCCGCTTACCGCCCTTAACCAAGCTAATGGCGATTTTTTATACTAAGCATAGAAAATTCTAATTAGTTAGTTTAGTAAGTAAGGTTAGCAGAACTCTATACTACTACCTAAATTAATCCGCGTGGCATTTCTTAGCAAGAATTTAGTTAATTAGATAACTTTAACCGCCGGTTAAAGTTCTATAACATCTTAACCACCACAAATTTTAATACGGTGGTCGGCCGTAACCTTAGCGTAACTTTTCCTTATCTTGTGCCTAGTCTAGGGGTCTTAGCTTTTTAGGGTATTGCTTATAAAAGCGCTATACAGCTTATTTACAACCCTTTAGGTTTTCCTTTAGCTGCTAGGTTATATCCTTATAATATTTCCATTTAATCTTATAAGTTAGGCCCTAGGGGTCTTCATTATATATATTAAGGATTTTCTTAAACTCCCATTTATCTTCTATATTGCCGTTATTATCTCTCTTTACTACTCGTCCTTATATATTACGGCGCTCTATAGTATTAATATTTGCTTAGCTAAGGATCTCTTTAGCAGCCTAAAGGCGGACCTTAAATATATAAAAGGATTTATTTACTTAAATATAGTTTAGGAGGTCTACTATAACTACCCCTTAGTATACTGCGAGTACGGGGTATAGGCCATCCCATTTATCGTCCCATTTCTTCTTAGGTCTGTTTATCTTTATATTTTCTAAGTTAACTATAACTATATCGCCTTTATAGAATAACACGCTCTCATCCCTATAGGTATTAGTATTATCTTTATAGCGTTGCTATAAAATCCAAGCTAGGGCCTTAAGCTATATTAATATCCGCTTAAAGTAGTTGGCTATAGAGTTTATGCGGAAGAACTCCTTCTTTACTTATAGTAATAGTATTAGTAGGCGGGGGCTAGTAGGTTTAATTCTAAGGTAAGGGTTAAAGCTATAGTTTACAAAAAATGGGGAGATGCCTATGCTCTTATTAACTTAGTTATTTATAGTAAACTTAGTAAGCGGTAGGTAGTTAACCTAGTTATCCTATATAAAGCTAATAAAAGCATAAAGGTATTTATTTACGGCAGCGTTAATAATTTTAGTTTAGCTATCTATTTTTAGGTGCTAGGCTAAGCTTAGTTATAAGGTTATCTTAAGGCGTTTACTTAGTTATTGCTAGAAGTTGCTAATAAATTATATACCGTAATTAGAGATAATTATACTTAGTATACCGTGGAGCTTATATACGTTATTAATAAAGCTATTAACTGGCTTCTTTATTAAGAGTCCTATTACTAAAACAAGGTGTTATATTTTAGTTAGGCGGTCTATAATAATAAGGATATATTTATATACCTTACCGTAGCGTTAGTATACTGGCAGCGTTATAATATAGTTAATTAAAATATTGGTCTATAGGCGGGTGGGTAATTCTAATAGCTTTAAGAAACTAGGTGGGGTAGAATAAGAGGTCTTAGTGCAAAAGTATAGAGCACAGTCTTTAATAAAGGTAGCTATAAACTAGAAGATTCCTAGCCACTAGTATATTTAGTTTAAGAGGTTAAAAGTCTTAACCTAGCTAGGGTAACTAGCAGGGCCACTACTATAAAAGCGATAGGTAACTTCTAGGTAGAGGTCTAGGGTATTAGGGATAAAGAGATGTTAGCGGAAGTAGATCTATCTATTAATAATATTATATTTTAACTTATCGCAACAAAGTAATTTCCTAATCTTCTTTAGCTAATAGCGAGTTTTCCAATTACATAGGGCCGCCACTATATCTTTTATAAGTTTATTCTCTTAGTATCCTAGCTAAATTAACTTGTCTAGTAACTTTTTAGCTATTTTAGGGTCTAGAGCGGCTATAAACTCCGCGTTATTATAATTACGGGACTTATATAGTAATTCTTCTAAGATTATAGGGTTAACTTTCTAGGGCGGTATAACAACTTAGGCTCGGTAGCGGAGGTATTTATTATTAGCGTCCTTAGGCCTTATTCCTAGTAGCTAGCTTAGGGCATTAAAGAGCATAGCTTTATTACTAGGTTTATATATAATTATAAAGTTAAACTATAAAAGGAACTCTGCCTACCAGACTTAGCGTTAATTTAGCTGCTTAGTAGTTATAAACGTCTATAGGTTCTTATAGTTGGTAATAATTTTAAACGGCTCCTTAGTCCCTTATAGCTTAAGACACTATTCCTCTAAAGCCTTAACTATAGCTAAGAGTTCTTTATTATAGATCTTGTAGTTATACTCTAGCGCAGAGTGCTTTACGGAGAAGAATGCAACTAGTCTTAATTTTCCGTTATTATTATACTAGGAAAGGACTCCGCTGGAAACCTAATTTAATATATCTATTTCTACCACTGTTTTCTTTATATAGTTATAGTATACTAATACTAGTACTAAAGTAAAGGCTCCCTTAAGGGCCTTAAACAATTTAGCTTATTTTAGTCCCCATAGCCATCTAATATCCTTCTTTAGGAGTTTTATTATAGGTATAGTAATAGCAGAGTAGCCTTAGATAAATTATTAGTAGAAGTTCGCGAAGCTAAGAAATTGTTATAGTTCTTTAATTAATATCAGGTCCTTCTATTTCTATAAGGCCTATACCTTCTTAGGGTCCATAGTTATACTATTTATTAAAATAATTAAGCCGAGATATTTTATTTTAGTAGAGTAGAACTTAAACTTATTAATATTAATCTAAAGTCTAGCATTACTAAGTCTTTAGATAACTTCATTTATATACTTAGTATACTTAGCGCGTGTTTTAAAAAAGATAAGGACGTTATTAAGGTAGGCAGTATAGTAGTTATTAAGGGCGTTATATAGAATATAGTTAATATAGTTTTAGAACGTAGCGGGTGCGTTATAAAGGCTAAATAGTATAACTAGTATCTTATAGAGTCCAAACCGGGTAATAAATGCTATAAGCCACTTATAGCCCTTTATAATCCAGATCCGGTTAAACGCAGTAATTATATTAAGTTTAGTAAAGTACTTAGCACTATAGAGTACATTAAGTGTCTTGCAAATTAGTAGCAGTAGGTACCAATTCTTAATAGTAACTATATTTAGGCCTTAATAGTTATAGTAGATTCGCACACTACCGCTAGGCTTAGCGGCGAAGAGAAGTAGTACGGCAGCTAGTAAGGTCAATTTATGGATAAAACCCTTATCCAGCATCTTATTAATCCACTTCTTTACACACCTAAGTTTAGTAGGTAAAAGTGGTCTATTTTTATAGTATAGGGCCTAGTTTCCAGGGGTAATCTTAATTTTATAGTCCTATAGTTAGTAAGGGGGCAGCTTATCTATGTTCTTAAGGAGAAAGTGCTTAATATATTTACAAAACTCCTTTAGTAGGCGTTATAAAATGTCTTCGCGGGTTAATCCTAGTTTACCTTTTAGGAAATTTTTCAATATCGGTGTTAACTATCTTCCGATATAAAAGCTTAGGTTTAGTTTTTAGATTTATCTTAAGGAAGTCGTAGAAATAGGAAAAAAGCACTTTATAGGCTTCCTTTATTATATAGTTACCTTCTACTAGCTAGCGGAAAGACCTTTCTAATAGGTTCGGTACTTCTATTAGGCCTATAGGCAGCTCTCTAAGTAGCTATTAGTACTTATCTTATTTAACTAGTTCTACTAGCTCCGCTATATAGATCCTTATTACCTTTACGTCTTTTTATTTATAAAACTAGGTAAAATTAACAGCATAAGTATATTTAATATTATCCAGGTTAGGGCGTATCTAGTTCTCTAGTGTTATAGCTAGGCTAGTATAGCTTAGTTAGCCTAGGGGGGCAAAAATAAGGTGGCGGCCCTATATAGTACGCGCGGGAGATAGGTATAAGGTTAGGCATTATAGTGGCGCGGTTTCTATCATCCGGGTCTTAGTAGTTCTATAGCCAGTCTTTGCTATAACGCGAGCTATAGTGTGCGTATATAGCATATAGCTTAGTTCTAGGTATTAGGCTAGGCGGCTAGGGTTTAAATAGTGCCTAGGTTAGGGTTAAATTTTTAATAGTAGCGGCGTAAAGCGGACCTTCTTTTTTGGTCTTGGCAGGGCTAGCTAGCCTATCGTTTTAGTCTTAAGTGCTAGGGTAGTCCAGTCTTCTACTATCTTGTTTCTTTACAGCTATATAGGCTCCCCTTTATTAGAAACGTCTTCTACTATTAGGGCTTTATATATAGTCCTAGGCACTAGGCTTAGTAGTGCTAAGTATCTATATAGGGCGTCCCTATTACCGTTAGTTATCCCCTATAAGAGGTAGTGCCTAAAGTAGTAGTCTAAGTTAAAGCGGATTTTAAATTTTCTAAAGCTAAGACGGGGCTTGTGCTTCTAAAGCTAGGGTATACCTAGAATAATTAGGGTAGTAGGTAAGAGTTTAGTAATAAAAAAGAGCATAGCTTTAGTATAAAGGCTAATTAATATTTAGGTAGTAAAGTAGTCCGTAACAAGTGAAGATAGAATACTATTTATAAGGCGCAGTAGCCTAGGTACTAGCAGCTTCTTAGTTATAATATTATACTTTCTTATAATAGACTCTATATTAGTAAATGCTATTATAGTACTACCGGAGTCTACTAGGCTTACTATATTAATATAAACTTAGGGGTATAGGTTACGTAATAAAGAGAGTTAGGTTTAAATAAGGATTAATTTCTTATTACTATTTACTAATTTAAGATTAAGTAGCAGCTTACTAATAAAAAGGATTAATTAATCTAGTAACAGGGACCTAATCTTCTTGTCTTCCTCCTTATATAGTTTAGACCCTTAAATGCGACTTAGTTTAAGGGTTTACCTTTTAACAACTAGGGTACGGGGCTGTCTTAATAGGGCGGTCCAGTGTTTATCTAGCTAGCGGTATCGGTCTTAGTTTTAGTTAGGGTATAGGAAGATAATACCTTGCCAATAATATAGCTGTATTTATATTCACTAGCGTAAAGTTACTAATACTAGACATTATTAACGGGTTAGGCTCCTATATAGGGTATAGTTTAGAGTAACTAAGCTATAGGGTTAAAGAGGGGGGGTTATCTACCGCGGCTATAATAGGCTCCGCGGTCACCGCATCTATAATAGACTCTATAGTTACTACGTCCACGGTTATTAGTTTACGTTATTTAATGGGGTGGTATTAGGACTAGATTTACTATCTTAGCGGGGTTATAGGCGTCCTTCTAGTAGCCAGGTAGGCTATAGGTAAGGTATAATCTATTATTAACGCGGCGCTTACGCTCCATATTTAAAATTCTATTAAGGTCTATAGGTTTTCTAGTTACTACTAGGGTTAGGGTCAACATAGGGGCAGGGGCTTAGGTAGGTAGGCAGTAGTTAGCGTTCTTCTTAAAGTTAGCTCGGTATATATAGTTCGCGAGGTTTTTAGCGAATATATTTATCTACTTACTCCAACCTATATAGTTGCTATTATTAATTTTATAGGCAAGTCCAAGTACTAGCTCTTCTATCTTTAAAGAGATAAACTTTTAAAGTAGGTCTACCTTTTATTTATCTATCTTCTTAGCGCGGACTATTAGCTTATTAAGCTCTCCCTTCTAGGACTAGTAATTACGCTTACCCTAGGGGAAATAGTTAAGCTTATTTTTTGCGACCTAGGTTATATTAAGGACCTTATAGTAGGCAGTAAGGTCTTTAAGCATATCTTCCTTAGTAGGCCATTTTTATATAGATGTGTTATTTAGGTTCTCGTGTATAAGCTCTAAGCCCTACTTAATAAACTTATAGGCCTTATCCTCTAGTATATCCAAGATATAAAGGATCTAGGACTAAACTATATTAAAGTAGTCCCAGTCCCGGTTAAAGACTCCCTTAATCTTAATATACTAGGTCTTAAAATTAGCTTATTATTCTAGCGGGGTACCTTTTCCGCTAAATATTAGCGGGTCTTTAGATCTCTATTTTTTCTGCTAGGTTACTACCATTATTATAAGGGTTAATTATTTTAGAATAGCAATAGTCTCTACCTAGGAGTTAATAGTTCCTATCTAAAAAGCAATAAGGGCACTAAGGTTTTTATTAGCTTTCTTATTAGCGGTGTTTGTGTTATATATACACTATAGTCCTACTTTAATATTATTAAGGAACTCGTTAGTATAATTAACAAGGGTAAAGTAAGCTTTACTAGGCTTAAAGGTCTTAGGGTATAGTAGGGAGCAGCGGATTATCCACGCAATATTGGGGTATATCTCTATAAAGGGGTCTATAAAGACATCACGGGGGTTTTAAGTTTCGGCAATTTCGGCATTATTAGTATCGCCTATTTAGGCGCTAAATAAAAACTAAGAATCGTTCTAGGACTATACTAGGGACATATTGGTTTCAGCAGAGGCGCGTATAGGTCGCGATTGCTTTAGGGCGAAGGTTAATTAGCTAGGGTATAAGGAATTAGTAATCGCAATAGGGCGCAAATTAAAGATACTATAAACTGTCACAGTGCTACAATAAAGTAGACTAAATAACTACGTTATAGTATAAAGAGGGAAAGAAGGTAGAAAGGGGGTATTATATACAAATAGTAGGGCCAGCCGCTAAGTCACTAGTAATGGGCCGGCTAACAGTAGGAAATAGTACAAGACAGTATAAAACAGTATGCGTTAGGTTAGTGCCGTAATATAACTTATATAAAGCAAAGCTCCTAAATATAATTAAGGTTTACTCTATTTTCTTACCAAATAAGCTATAGAGAGCTATAAACAACTTATTATCTAGATAAAAGAATAAACCGCCCTTACTAATTTAAGTTAATAGCAACGGTAAATAGGAAATTAAAGAAATACTAACCTATAAACTTATAAGGGGAACGCTAAAGTATTATATTAGTTGGAAAGGGTATAACCTAGACCCTACTTAATACCCTATATAGAACTTTATAAGTAGTCCCTATAAGCTTTAGAAGTTTTATAGCCATTACCCTAATAAACCTAAACCGCTAAAATACCTAGATAAATAGATAGAATGTTAGTATAATACAGACTATAAAGCCTAAGGGCAGGCTTTCTTAGAGGGGAGGGTAATATTATAGTACTGGTAAATTACTAGGCAAATTACTACAGATTATTGTAGATTAATATTATACAAATATAAGGTTATATAAAACTTTAAGCGGCACTACCTGTCCTCCCCTTTTCTTTTCTTTAGCTTTAGATCCTTATTTATAGATAATCCAATTATATAGGCTTACGTGTCCCTCTTACCGTACTCGTGCCTTAACTAACTAAGTTGCTAACAATATAGCTAGTTTTATTAACTAGAACGTTAGCAATATCTATAAGCCGTTTATATTAAACGCTAGATAGGCGCTTAAGAAATAAAAGGCCCTAAAAGAACGCTTTAAGGATTTTAATCCGGTAGCTTTTACTAATATTATAGCCACCTTCTTTACTAAACTCGTTTGAGATTTTAAAAACGTAAAGGAGTTTATCTCCTATATTATTATATTAAACCTTAATTACCTTACTAAAATAAACCAACCTATTAACCACAAAATTCTTACCTAAGCGGCCCTTCTATATGGAGTTAGCTCTACTAACTATACTTAATTTAAAATAACTTAACAAATAAATTAAATGTAGAGAAATATTAACCTATAAGCCTTAGGCAAGGAACTTATTATCTTTAATAGCGAGCTTAATTAAGAAGCTTTTACTATATTAGTAGTAGGTTTAAATAACGGAATGTCTATAAAGAGAAAGATTGCACTAGTAGAAATGTATAAATATTCTAACTACGTAAAATATAATAAAACTACGTATTACGGAGAAGATTGCTAGGAGAGAACCCTAGAAAACGCACTATAGAAAATTGGCAATAGAATCCGTATGGAAGCTAGTTCGTTTTAGACTTCTAGTAAGCCCTATATAAGTAATTAAGTATATAAATACAACTCTTAACTGTATTTTATCCGGAGAGAAATAGTTAAACTAAAATTATAAACGCGATTATAGAATAATACCTATAAATATACTGCTCCTACCTATAAGATAACTAGAAAAAGTGGCTACCTTTAGCTAAGTTTACTATAAATAATACAAGAAAAAAATTAATAAGCATAATGCTGTTTTATACAATCTATAAATAAGACCCTTAACTTAAATTTAAACTATAGCCCAAAATTAATATAATAAGACCTATAATTATAAGGATTTAACTAATTAATATATATAACTTTGCTAATTAAATAAAGCTGTTAATGGAACTATTATAAAGTAAATTAGCGTACGCTTAAATAGTATAGGAATAGCATTTAAATAAAGAACGAGCTTCTATATAGGACTTTAAGGAAGGTAATATAGTTTACCTAAATATATAAAACCTAAAGACTTAATAACCCTTAAAGAAACTAGACTGGAAGTTTACGGGCTTATACTAAATTAAGAAGAAACTAAGCCCGTATACTTATAAGCTTAAACTACTAATTAAAAGAAAAATATATCTAACGTTTTACGTAAACTTGCTATAACCCTTAAAAGGTAAACCTATAACTCGCGAAGTGCTACTACTACCTTCTATAATTGTTAATAACAGTAATTATTACGGTACTTAGCAGAACTTTACACCGGCAAATTGCTACAGATTGCCGTATATTGCGATTACGTAACGCGAAGATCTTATAAAACACCGAACGGCGCTGCTTTTCCCCTCCTTTTCTTTTCCTAGCTTTAGATTCTCGTTTATAGACAATCCAATCATATAGGCTTGCACGTCCCCTTTACTATACTTATACCTTAATTAACTAAGTCACTAACATTATCTAAAGCTTACTCTACTCTTTCTTCCTAAGAAGGAACTTAAATATATTTATAAGACTATAAATAGGACAAGAATATAGAATAGGACCCTAAGGATATTATTAGGACCATATAGATAGGACCTAAAAGAAAAAAATAGAACTCTAAGGAAAGGACCTATAAGATATACATAAACTAAAACCCCTAAAGAAATTACCTAGAATTACCTAATACCCCTACCACTATGCTATAAAATATAGTAGTAGGTAAAGCAGCTATAGGACCCTTAAATACTTTAGATGAAGAAATAATTAATGTTTTAACCCCCTAGGCGGAGCTTGCGGCTATTAATACCGAAATTAAATAACTGCGAGAGCTACTTAAAGCTATAAATACCCCTATATCTAATAATAAGTCATTATTAAACAACTAAAGACTTGCTATAGTCCTTTAGGCCCTATTTTAGCGCCTTAGTAGATCTACTAAAGCCTATATAATACTAAAGCGGTCGGCAAAGGTCGTGGACCCCCTACTATTTATATATAAAACCAACCCTATATTTAATAATTAGAAGCTTTAATTATGGGATAAGCTTAAAGTTAATGTAGATTACTTCCCTAGTGCCCGAGCCAGAATGGCCTATATCTTTAGCCGTACTGGCAAAGACGCCTAGACGTATTTACGCCTATTATATACTAAAGACTTAGTAGACCCCTTTATCTCTAAAGAAGAAATAATTAAATACTTGTCTTCTATTTATAAAGACCCTTTTAAAGTATAAAACGCCCGCTTTAGCTATAAAAGCCTTAATATAAAAATAATAGAGACCTTTTTAGCCTTTTAAACCCGCTTTTTATACTTAGTTGGATGGGCCTAGATCCTATAAAAAAGACCTACTACTAGACCTCTTTAATAAGCTTACCCTAAACCTATAGCGGGCCGTATTACTAGTTTATACTACGGTATAAACATTAAAGGAACTTATAAACTATTGCCTAGCTATTAACTAAGGTCTTTATTAAATTAAGGTACGCGCTAATTGGCTAAAAACTAGAAACCTTATAAACTAGGCCGTAAGTACTATAAGTATAGCCCGTAGTGCCCCGGTATAATTAGCAACCCCTATAATTAACCTAGCAGCTAGCTGTATAGCTACCCCTACTACGGGCCTAGTGTACACCCAGCCTATATATAGTAACCCCTATATATAGGCCCTTAGCAATTAAGGAGCTTACTTTTTATACGGTTAAATAGGCTACCCTATAAGGAACTGCCTAATAAAGGTAAAGATAAATAAGGTCCTGTTAATTTAGGAGAATAGTACAAAGCTAGAAAAAGAGGAACTTTAGAGGAAGACTCCTCTCTAGGGTTAAAAGGGATTAATATATTATATATTAATCTAGGTCAGCTAGTTAGTAGAAAAAGCTGCACTATCCCTTATACTTTATTTTGTAATAAATATTAAGTTTTGACCTCTACTTTAGCTAATTTAAGAGTAAATACTTTTACCTTAATTAATACAAAGTACGCGGTAAAACTAGCTAACTTTTTAAATGTACCCCTTAAAGAACTACCTAAACTAATCCCTATTTATAGTTATAACAGATAAATAGGGCTATCTATTATAACTATCTTATAAATCTACCTCCGCGTTAATAGATAAAGATAGTATAACGTCCCCTTCCTTATTATGGACCTTAGAAGCTATAATATAATCTTAGGGAGAAAATAGCTAGCCTATTTAGGCTTATAGCTTAATATATGGAATAGGCAGCTTATCTAGCCTAAAACTATGCCCCTAACGCCTTCCTTTATAAAGGAGATTAGTATTATAATGGAAAACCTTATACGGCTGTAGATAGACACCGTTTACTAGGCTAATACAACGCGTAGGGAAGAAGGATATATAGCTTAATCCGCAATAGATCCGTATATTACGCCGCCCCTAGACTACCTATATTATACTACCCGCACTAAAGACTTAGGAAGTTAGTAGTAGCCTAGCTAAGTCCTTAATAGAGAATCTAGGCCCTACGCAACTATAAAGGAAGGCTAGGGATATTAGATAATATACTAAACTAATAAACTAAAAGGATAACTTATAGAAAATAGAACGTAAGCTAAGGAAGACTATAAACCCTATACCGCAAAATACGGCCTAATAAATATCCGTAAAGAAACCTATAGACCTCTCACTAGTTAATATCTGCTATATTAGCGCTATAGGATTCTATTAGAACCTAGTTTAGTTTAATATTATTACCTTTACAACTAGCTTATATAAAATTAATTAAATAATTAAAGAGAAAGAAGCCCTAGCTTAATAAAAAGGCGAGTTTATAGATAAGGAGCTAGTAGAACGGAAACTGCCCCGTTAATATTAAAAATTTAAAAATACCTTCTTTAAAGTAGTATTTAATATACTCCCGCCTTACCAACCGTATAACTATAAGATTAAAATTAAGCCGGATAAGGTGGTTACCCTTAGCTATAGCCCCCTCTAACAGTAATCTACTGCCGAATTATAGGCTATAAAGTAGTATCTTATTAATAACCTAGATAAGGGCTTTATTAAGCCTAGTTAAGCCCCTTTTAACTTACCTATTTTCTTTACTAAAAAGCCAAATAGAGGACTTTATTTCTATATCGACTACTATAAGCTTAATAATTTAACCCTTAAAGACCGCTACCCACTGCCTTTACTTACTAAGACTGTATAATTACAGCACCTGGTATACGAACGCGTATTTACGCGTTCGTGTACCAACCACCTACGTGCTAACTAATTAGGGGGGAGGCGCGTCAGTATATAGACCACGTAGTCTACCTCAATAGAATCGACAGTCACCATCATCCAAAAGAGCATACGATACTATACGTATTTCGTGCCCCTGGATCTAACTCACTCGTGCTATTAAGTTAGTATAAACACTAATCAGTAAGCGCGCACAGATTAGTAATTACTTAATACCTCCCACTAAGAGATACACGACAGCGACCACTCGTTTAGACTCCTAATATGACCTACTAGAAGGTCAGAAGTCGGGGATTACAGACTATCACCAACTCTGTATACTTATTTAAGTCTTAGTACGGTTTACTAGAAGTATAATAAACGCGAATACAGACCTATACGGAACCCCCTACCCTTAAACCTTAAACCCCTATCCCTACTACACCCTCTTTTAATACCTCCGACGTCTTTTTAGACCCCTTATAGAGACCCCCTACCCTTCTACAAACCGTTACGGACTTATTAATTACCTTTACGGACCGTTACGGAGACCTCCTACCCCTCTGCGAACTACTATGGACCTATTAAGACCCCTTACGGACACTCTTACCCTTCTATAAACCGCTATAGATATTAACCGCCTTTACGGACCACTACAAGACCTCTTCTACCTACTGCGTACTATACTACACTATATAGTATAGCAGACCTAAGGAAGCAAGTCGATAAAGGCTAGGAAAAGTGGAGGTAAAAAGCTAACCTTACGTCTATACCTAACGTTAACAACTATATTAAATTTAAAGTTCTTAAATATAAATATTTTAAGCTTATAAACGTCGACCTATAGGAGCAATACTAGGAAGACTTTATAGATTTTATGGAAGCTATCTTTAAAGTATGCAACCCTACTACCATCTATAACCTACAGACCCTCTTATATAACTAAGGTATATGGGTTAAAAGAAATAAATAAGTTACTATTATATAGTCCTTATATAATATAATATATAAGAAGGACCAAATGGAATAGACTAAAGAGAAAATCCTAGACCAGTTCTAAGAAACTAAGGAACTCTTTACTTCTTCCAAACTTAATGTAATTGCTAGCCTTATACCTAACCTACTTAACTAAATTCGTCCTATAAACCTAAGCAGTTTTAAAATTGATCTTACTAGCCAAAGTATACCTAGTACTTAAGTTACGGACCGTAATACCCCCGCAACCTAAATTACGGACTATAATACCCCCGCAAACTAAAATACGGACCAAACCCCTTCCGTTATCTAAGTCATAGATCTATAAGCTATATATCTGTAAACTATATATCTATAAGCTATATATCCGCAAGTTACAGATCCGCAACTTACCTAAGTAAAGACTTATAGTAAGGAGCTAGTAAACCTAGCTAAGCTCTATACCGACGAATCTAAGTACAGCGGTAAAAACAATAACTTTAACTTTAAACTAACTATCTTTACGGACCTCTGCCAGAAGGCTGATATTCCTAAATAGGAATTTAGCTAAGCCTACTCTACCATACTACGCGGCCTAGCACTTAACTACTACTACACTAACCTTAAGAGTAACCCCCTTAGTGTTCCCTTTAATAAGCTATATAAAGCTACCTGTAACTACTTTAAAGGACCGGAATATAAGCATAATATCCTTACCTAATAGAATGCGACCAAGCTACGGACCGTAATTAATAAGAATACTGAAAAATCAACTATAGAGTGCCTATAAATTTTTATTAAAGACCTCCGGCACCTATAGCACGGCCTTAATGCTAAGCTTTAAATAAACGACTTTCTATATAATAAACTTATTACAGCCTACTAGGAAGTAGAGCCCTATAAGTACGCCTACTATAAGCCTATAGATACCTTAGCTGGCCTTATTAATAATCTACGCTCCTCTATTATAATATATAAAGTCTTAAACCTACTAGGCAGCACTTAAGCCTTTATTACGGATATTTAATATCCGTAAACAGACTTAGACGTCTACTTTACGGACCGCCGCTACCGCTAGCAGCACCCGTACTAACTAAGTCCTACTTATAACCCCCGTAGTAACCCCTATATAAAAGTATACCCCTACAGATAAACTAGCCAGAAGTGCTTTATATGCGGTAAGGAAGGATATTAGTTTATAAGGCATACCTAGGAAGAACGTAATAAGTCTAGGAAGAGACTTAATAGCCATATTAACCAGTTTATTTTAGAATACGAAGGAGAGGAAGTAGAAGAGCCCCCTAATAAGTTAATAAAAGCCCTTATAATTGACTTTAACTTAAATACTTAGAAATAAGAGACCTTAAAGATATTTCTAACTACTTTTAGACCTTTTACGGACAGCTAAGCCTTTAATATTACGACCGTATTAGCCGACCGTTCCTTTATACACTTAGTTACGCCTAAAAACTATTCCATAAGTACCCCTATTATAGACGTTATAGATTATAAGCAGGACCTATTTGCATATATTACTACGGAACGCTATACCCCTAAAGAATTCTACGGCGTTATAATTAATATAGGTGCCTCTAAGAAGTCTACCGCAGGCTATGGATAATACCTTATATATAGGACCACTATAAATAATAATATGGACATTAATATTACGTAAACTGGGGCCGTAAACGTCTAATTCGGCATTAGCTTAACCGCATTAATTAGATTAGTTAAAGTTAAGACTTTAATTGGCCTAGTTAACTTCTACGTAGTAAAAGCAGATACCCCCTTCCTACTCTGTCTTGTAGATATGGATAGGTTATAGGTATACTATAATAATGTTACGGACACCCTAATTGGCCCCGCAACTGCCCTAGGAAGTAAGTATATTACTCTGCCAATTATACAACAATTTGGACACCCGTTCCTTATATAGGGAGAGACTCTATAGACCTATATTTAGGAATCTTTTAATTATAACCCATACTACCTTACTAGTACTAAAATCCACCGCCTATACCGCTGTTTTGGCTACCCGTTAGCTAAAAAGCTATATAGAGTCCTTAAATGCTCTAGACACGACGATGTTAATAGGAAGGCAATTGACCACCTAACTAAATACTGCTCCTTTTGCTAGAAATACGGACGTTCCCTAGGCTAATTTAAGTTCACCTTTTATAAGGACCTTAACTTTAACCACTTAGTATATGTAGACATTATATACATTAACAGCAGCCTAATATTATATATAATTAACGAGGTAACCCGCTATTAAGCCGCCTGTTAGTTGCAAAATATATCTATAAAAT
>Ga0307515_10010422_pt1 | contig 17809 bp, 5 predicted proteins | sample 17_EM_MG_FD_194513 | JGI IMG/M metagenome (GOLD analysis project Ga0307515, IMG submission 194513) | Populus trichocarpa ectomycorrhiza microbial communities from riparian zone in the Pacific Northwest, United States - 17_EM | ecosystem: Host-associated > Plants > Roots > Unclassified | place... | reverse complement strand
CTATGTAGCAGCAGCATCTCTGGTCTATGAAATTGCTATGGCTGTAGATGTCATTCATGGCTTCCGCTAACAGAAGTTCTGGTTTCCTAGCAGATTCTTCTCCATCAATGCCACTTCACTAACCATATTGTTGGGAAATTTGTTAGAGGCAAAATTAGAAGTACAGTTCACTTATTTTTTGAATTAAAATTTTATTAAAATTTGATATTTAATGTAAGTTTTTTAACATAAAAAATTAACATGATTTAAATAAATTATTAGTAAATAAAAAATTAATTTAAAAAATCCTTGTTGGCATGTTTTACTAAAACTCAAAACACTCTAAAAAAGAATTTCACATGAAAAAGATATAAAATTTTCTTGATGTTTACAAAATAAAAGGTTAAAACTGAGTTCAAAGGGCACACAAGTTTTTAAAGGGGAAAAGTCTTGAGCAAAGCAAGTTTTGAGTTTAAACCCGCATACATGCAGGCACAGGTATGATTTTATTGTGAAATAATATTTTGGATCATAAAAAATTATTTTTTACCGACTAAAATTTAGCCTTGAGTCTGGTCTATCTTCCAACTCATTATTTTGTCCAATCAATGCTAACAATCCCTTCCAAAAGTTTTTTCTATAGATTCGAACAATTTTTTTACCTAAAAAAATCAGATTTATGACTATTATGTTTAATTTTAATTCTTAAGTTGTGGTGACTAATCAAATGTTGATAATGGTAGGAATTAATTTTGACTATCACAAAAATTAATTCTTTAATATTTTAACTTTCAAAATTCACTATAAAAAAAGAGATAAATGAAGATTTTGATACATGTTTTTTTCTAAATTCTTACTCTTCCTCATCTTATTATAATGTTTTTTCTTCTTTTTTTATACTTTGATTTTCCTTCTAAATCTAGTGCTTCATCTTGTTAAGAGATATTTGAGTTATATAATATTTGGTTAAAAACCTTGTTTAGAAGCGTATCTAAACTAAGATGATGTTGTTGAAATCTTAAAAGATATATTGCAAATTTTTTAGTTACACAAATGAGAAGCAATAAAACGTTAAGAACAAATGATTCATCATTTGACAATAACAAAAAATTTATTATTTTAAAGTGCTTTATACAAGTAAGTGCCTATTTTGTTTTAATTTAAATATATATATTTTTATTATTAGTATGAATACTAGAATTTTAAATTGATATCAATTGCAAGTTTGAATATATACTTAGTATTCATACTAGAATTTTTTTATTATATTTGTGTTGAGAGCATGTTTGGCATGAATTTTTATTTTATAGATTTATAAATTTAAATTCATGTGAATTCTAGATTTTCCTTTAATGTACAGTTGCTTGCATCGATGAAAGAGTTAGAAATTTGTTTTAACATGATTAATGAACATGTTTATATTCAGATTAAAAGTTGAGAAACCATGTTAAAACTTTACTAAATATTATTTTTCATTGAAAGTAATTTAACATGAAATATTAACATGAATAAAATAAATTACAAGTCGATGGATTACTGTATTTTATACCACGTCAGATCTGCTACGCTCTAAGCTGCTTTTGCTTGCTAAAACAACTGTTCTGAGTTGCTGCCAAGGAGAAACACTACAACGCTAGCTGATGGTTCGCTGTTACTCCGCAAGCAAGGAAAAAAATGAATTGGAGCTGCTGTGCAAGAATTCATCTTTGACCGTGACTTCTTAGGCTGTCTTGGGTCAATTGAAAAGGAAGATTAACACGTGGTCTTTCAAAAATCAGCTTCAGGATGACTTTGCTGTGCTCCTGCTTCTTTATCTTCAAGGGAGAAAAGTGCCGATGTGTTTTTTTTTTCCCTCTTAATCAAATCTAAATCTTAATATCAATTGTTGAAAATAAAACGCATAAGTATTTAAATGAACTTTCCAAGCTTTATTGATTAATTCATATTCATCAACCCCCACTTATATTTACCTTTATATTTATAGGAAGATTACTCTTCTAACTATCATTGCCAGGGGAGGCAATCCGGGAATGGAGATTCAAACCCCTAATTTCTTAGAGGCTAATCCGCAATTTAACCACTTGAGGACAAGGGTGTTGTGCAAAATTTGGTTTAGATACTGGTTATCCTTGTGTCAAGTCTCTTTTTCCCATCATTGCAACCTGTACAAATTGGTTGGACTGCAAATCAGCTTCTTCTTCTTTTATGGAAATTAAGAACATGTTATTTTGTAAGTCCTAGTTAATTATCTCATCTTATGTGTCCCTTTAAGAGAAAAACGAAAAGCCCGATGAGTAATCTTTTCTACGTATACAAGGTTGATAGATGTCAGATGCAAGAGGTGTGACAGATACCCAAGAATAGACTGATTTTGTGCACCTGTGATCAATTTTAGATAGTTTGGTTTCTCAATAATTCAAGCTTGAAGAAAGAAAGTGTATAAAGAATAGCTAGGAGTCATGTGGAAATTAGTTAATTTGGATTTCATCAGGTAGCTTTGTGCATTATGCATCCTATTGCTCTTATTGATTTCTCTGGCTTTGATAAACACTACAGTTCTTTCACAGTGCTCTGCTGTTCCGTCATTATGGGATAAATGCGTGTGTTAGTTAAGATATTGTAGTCAATGACATCGTATTTACCAAGTCACTTATTTTATTGTCGTTGTTTCTACTAATTTAACTAAATTTCTCCCAGAAATCATGACCTTTCGCTTTTATTTATTGGGGAGGGTTTACTATTAGCTTTGGTGTCTTTATGCTCCATGATTAATTTCCTTGGCTTCTTTGGTTGGTGTTTCTGATAGTGCATCGGTTGAAAGAGATGTGCAAATGTTTGTCTGTTGGACCCATTCCTTCTGGGCCTCTGAACTAGCGCAAGCTTCCTTTCTTGGACAAAGGAAAGATGGAATTACTTGATGTTTTGCTGCATCTTTACCTAATTTCAATATAAAAAAACTCGTGCGATTAACATACTAATTGCAACGTAGTACTTTGCTCTGAAATTAAAAGGTAAAAGTCTTGGTGGTGATGCATGCGTGGACATCAATGCACGAAGTTTTGCTATTGAATGTGTGGATTTTTTATTTGTAACTTATTTTGCATGCTGTTGGGGTATTGGTTGATTGACTAGGAGCTAGAGATAATGGATGGAACACTGATCTTATTTTGATGTCTTTTGTACACTTAAGAAAACATAGGAAACCATGAAAGGGACCTTTCTACTAAATGCTGGTTGACCTTTGTTGAGATCACATCAAGTTGGAAAGACAAGATGAGAAAACAGGAAGAAAGATGGGAATAGAAAGATGGAGGGGAAGTCTCTGATTTGAAGGCCGTCCAAGTTGTCCAAGAAAGAGTTCTGTGGAACCAAAGCTCCACTAATAAGCTGTATGGTCCAAAGAAAAAGAATAGTGGACCAGTATGGCTGAGTAGATGAGAAAAAATGGGATACGTGAGAGAGAAACAAAGGACCGCGTTTTTTAAACGCAGAAGAAGACAACCTAAAGAGAGAAAAACGATGGTGGGAACTTGGAAAGATTGGGATAGGAGAAGATATGGTGGCAAAGCATCTACAAAAGACCCAAGCAAAAGGTTGTGTCATGTGTGACAACAACCTCAACTTATCTTGCATACGCATACCAATCAAGCCATGTCTCTTTCTCCTCCTTGCACCTTAGCCATTTGTCGCTTAATGTTCTGTTTTGACTTAATTGTCATGATTATCTGGTTTAATGGTTTGTAAGTTGTCGTGTAAATTCATGGGCAATGGGGCAGGGATTCACAAAAGTCTCAGCCCTTTAATCAACCAGCCAAAGGTTATCTTCTCAGGTTTGAAATAAAAATGAGAGCCATGATCGGCAGCATGGCTACTCAGAGTCGATGAAGGCATGTTGATTATTTTCATTTGCGGACATGGTTGCCAAGCAGAACATTGATTGATGGTGACCCACTCAACATTTCGTTGCTCAACATGATGATCGGAGGAGAGCCGATTGCCAGCCCATGAGTCCATCTATGCTGTCCAAACCAAATCCTCACTCCTAGGAGGCTTCTCGATTACAAAAGCACTTCGGCACTTGAAAATGAAAATTAAGTGGTGGGTTATTACACTTTACACTCGGAGAATAAAGTTGGAGGAGGTTTTAAACTGTGTCTAGAATTTTGTCTCTCAATCTCTCCCAAGTGCATAACATGTGGAATCTGGATTGTTTATTGTATATGAGCTGATAATGGTTTGTGGTGAAAGCTGAAAGCTGAAAGCTCATGTGGTATAATTTTCAAGAGCCCGTGACAGAGTGGGGGCGTCTGTTTTTGTTTTCCTTCTCTCTAGCCATTAGCTTCCCCAAAATGTGCTGAGTATTTTCTACATTAGGATATGCATATGTTCTTTGAATTTAGCTGAACATATTCCTAAATTTATTTAAGATCTTAAGCAAAAGGGCGTCATAGAGACTGGTGGCATCTTAGATGTATATAATATCTATCTCTTTCGTTCTTTCCATAAGAAACCCTGAGCTGTAGTAGAGTTGGAATGCAACACTGAGCTCCTAAGTTCTCTTTTCATACAAGTTACAGGAATGAATGCATGGAAAGCTTCCCTTTGTTTCAAGAAATTACTTTCCGAGCTACAATTCTGGGTGTCTTTGACGATATCTCCTGCATCACTTGATATTTACTACATCAAAAGAGAATAGACAGCTTTCAGCACCAATGTTGCAAGTCACCTTTTCAATCAATGGTTAAGCTTTGCACCAATGGGTGGCTTTTGCTTGATGGAGAAAATCCAACATGTAGTTATAACTAGATTTTTGTCCCTTTAAATGTAATAACAAATATATAAAAGCGTCATTAACATTTTTTTAAAAAAATAAACAAAATTATTATTATTATTATTAACAATGATATATATTTTAGCCACTAAGCTGGTTACTTTTTTAATTTTTTTTAAAAAATATCATGATGGTAGCCAACCCTAGTTAACATATAAAATCTGCAACTCGAATAATATAATCATAATAATTCCTTAAAAAATCAATCAAAGTAAATTATAAAACTTAATTCTCAGTCAACACAATGTCAAAATGAATGAATGAATATATATATATATATATATATATATATATATATATATAATGACTCAAGTCAACCAGGATAGACCTATAAGACTCGCGACTTGATTCATGCGAACGGGATAACCATATATCAAGTAAACCAAAAAATAAATTTGAAGTTCAATTTTCAACTAATCCAATATTGAATGACAAAATCAAAAAACAATAACATAAAATAACAACTTGAGTCTACTAGATTAACCTGAAAAACCTTGTTTTGTTTTGTGAGATTATTTTTAATTTAATAACATGATAACAAAAATAAGTGCTTGTAAAATTGAGGACCAACCAAATGTTGGTATATTTGTATGATACTATGATAACCCTGTAAAAAGAAAACTAAAAAAAAAAATAGGAATTCCAATTCAAAATCAATAAAATATAAAAAGATGAAATTAAACAAAATCAAGAAAAACCTAACTTCTAAGTTCTAATGATGAAATCAAGAAATAAAGTCAGAGAAATCAAAGAGAGAGAGAGAGAAAATATCCACACAAAAAAACCATCCATGTCAACCCGAGTTAATTTTCCAAACTTACAACACAAGTTAGGAGACCAAGATTACTTCAAAGAAAGAAAAAAAAACTACAAACCATAATCCCTAACCAGCCCAATTCTCAATCAACACACTATCAAATGATGAAATAAGGGGAAAAATTAATTTTAAAACAAAGGACCATAAAAGGGGTCAACCCAGGTAAACCAGTCAGACCATCGACCCGAGTCATAAGAACCGGATAACCACATAGAAAACATGTGAAAAAAAGATTTTGAAGTCTAGTTCTCAACCAATCCATGTTAAATGACAAAATTGAAAAAAAAAATCAACCTAAAACACTTATATAAAAAAAAAACTTAATTCAACCTAGGCTAACTTAAAAAACTTGTGATCCGAATTATTTGACAGAGATAAAAACATAGAAAGAAAATAAAAAAAAAATAACTAAACTCAATTCCCAACTAATCAATTATTAAAGGATAAAACTGAAAAAATTTAAAAGAAATAAAAAAGGATTCAAGTCAATATAGGTTAAACTTCTGAAATTACGACATAGATCATGAGATCGGGATTACTCTATAGAAAGCAAATAGCAATTATGAAAGATGAAATAAAAAATAATCATATTTTAAAAAGTACACAAAAATAAAAATAAAATAAAAATTAAAGGAATGAGGACCAAATGTAGAAGAAAATTAACAATGCAAGGCACAAAAACTAAGTGAAGGAGAAAGAAAAGAGAGAGGAGAAGAAAATAAAAAAAAGTAGTTGGCGGCACGCCGCGACCCCAACAATGCCATATGCAGCCCAAAAGTTAGTTCTCACTAAGACAATTCAAGAGAGACTGCATCATAGCTCATTTGGTGGACGGAGGAGGTCGCACGCACCTTAACATCTCGACAACTCTCCTCACTTGATGACACGTGTGTTGCATGCATAAACATTCTTCTTTTTGTCATTCTATTTCATCTCCGCTCTTGTTTCATTTTCTAATTTAGTCTCTTAAACCTTAATTGTTTTAGATCAATACAATTAAATTTTATTTTATAAAATCAAGAATTAGCTGCATGTCGAGATTGTGAGACTCTTATATATAGACAATCAAAATAAACCGTCAAGTCTAATTTTAAATAAATTCAATATAAATTGATCAAATTGAAGAAGAAAAAAGGTTGAGTGATAAAAAAAAATTAGGATAAACATTTTTCACTGCCTATCTGATTCAGTCCTAGTATTAGCAAAAATAATAATAATAATATTGGTTCAATCTTCAAATTCAATCCCTAAGATTTTAATTGTTTTAAATCAATAAAACTTCATTTAATCTCAACAAACTAAGTATTGACTGAGCGTATGGCCAATAAAACTTCATTTAATCTCGACAAACTAAGTATATTTGCAAGAAACTTCTACTTGAGCAGTGCAGAAATTCTCAAGAGCTACAGCAAATGGCCAATTTGTGCAATCAAAACTAGCCGAAATCAACAAATGAAATATCTTCCCAAACTCTCTTCCAGAAAATGTTAGGGGTAATTTTCCTTTTCAAGAGACAAACAAGGCGACCGATGCTTAGGGAAACGCATCACCTCAGCCCTTCTATGCGAAAAACAAGACCAGCCCTTTGATTACTTTATTAATTAATAAAGTTTCCAATCTTCTCTTCAATAGATCTTGAGCTCCCACTAATAAATAAATCTAATCCTACCTGACACTGATTAAAGTGACGAAGAAAACATTAGCTATTGCAGCAACTAGAGGCTTAGTGGAATTACAAGACCAACACACACACAGAGAGATGAGAGTAATTTAAACCATTGTTTGATTAAACAATCCTCAAAGCATTATGGAGGTTGTTTTCAGGGATTTTTATAGGTGTGTTGGTTCAAAGAACCCGACGTCTTCTGTAAGCAAAAATCTTATTTTACATTTTAAAATTGACATATAAATAGAGAAAACATAAAAGCTGTTGTTAATATTAGTCGCTGTACCATACTAGACATGTTCTCTCATGAATAATGCAAGTTTATTATGGTTTTCGTCACTTCCCTAATACTCAATTGCTAATGAGATTCAGAACTCGGAAGTGGGTCACATTGTTGTATTATCACAGAGTTGCTTTGGAGAAAAAACAAATCTTTGCTAGTCCAGTTTTAGACCTTCAATCTGCATTGATACTTGTATTGTAATAAAAAGAAAGTAAACTCCTTTCAAGTAAAGAGACAGAGTGTGTGTGACAAGAGGGCATCCACCAAACGCCCAGCCTATTGTCTAACAGCTACAAAGCAAATGTTTAGAAAGATCATTCTTGACATCAGATCTAAAAACAAGAAAGATTCAATTTTTTTAGATAAAACTATTTGAAACACAATTCCAGACAGCACCTATATATCCTTTCTTTCTGATTTTAACTTCTTAATAGTCGATGCAAAATGTGATAAAAGAAAAAAGCAAAGAAAGCCCTCCAAACTGGAAAACTAAAGCAAAAATGAGGAAAGCAAGAAAGTAGAGTTTCAATGGAAACATGACCCATGTGGGTTTTGATTATTATATGTTTGAAAACCAATCAGAAAAATCATTGGATGTTGAGACACTGACTTTGCAACACTTGGAATGGAAGGACCCCCGACTCATATATAATATTGTAGCATTTGATTACGTGTTGGGTGCATTACATGCAAGAGGAGGAGAATTTTCAGACACAAACATGACAAAACTCAACAAAACCACGTTATTTTAACTGCTCATGATTGCTAAGAAACTTTCAGCATGTTATGCTAATGTTAGGTGTCTTTGTATTTTTTGCCGCTCAAGGTTGTGACATACAGTTGTCTCTGGTTATTTATTATTTTGAAAACACAAAAAGTCAGCTAATACCATAGCATACCTTTCTAAGGTTACTTCTCTAAAGCATGAAGGCAATAAGGGAACCCTAGGTAATGCTACCAACAAAGACAGAGATGGAAACTATAATATAAGGATTCACTCCAAGTAGGCATGTCCAAATTCATCCACAGCCATCATATGCGCACCGCCTTTTTGGATTTAATCAGCCAGCGACGCAGGCAATCAAGGGATTCAACAATTCTATAGAGTAATACATCTAGGAAAGTATCCATTAACTTGAGATTAAGATAAGGTTGTAGGTTTTAAATTATGCAACTACCACAGAAAACATTCAATCAGCAGAATCAAGATATTGCAATCACAAGAAATTCTAGCATCTAAAACTACCAGTAAACACGGATCATGGAATCGACTTTGTACCGAGCAAATAAACAAAATGCCAGCACCAGAGTAGACAATTCAGAAACAAGCAACAAGGTTTTTAGCCATATTCTTCTTCGCAATGCAAGGAATCCAGTGAGGCCACAAGTTCTGCATCAAGGTGCAGAAACAAGTTCCAAGTTTCTAAAGTTGTTTTCCATCACACTTCTATTATAATTTGCAACTACATATAAGATCTCCATCAGTGAGCGCATGCATGCTCATGAGTTCAAAAGATAACAAGTCAGCTATAAAAAGTATTTCATTAAGTTGCATCACGAACTATACACTAGAGGATATATTGTTTCACTGAAAAGACAGGTGAGGGGTGTAAAAACTGTTGTGCAAGGTTCATTGCTCCTTCAGGCCTTCGACACCATCATTACATTTACAGAACAGAGTCGCCTAAATTCAGGCATTACAACAAGGAGCCCTGCTCAACCTAGATACATAAGAAATCTGCAAGCGTTAAGGCGGGCAAATTTTAGAGACTGCTTCAAAACAGTAAGACAAGCAAAGCTCACGAGAGGGAAGCTACTATAACCTAATTAGACACTATAAAACAATTTGAGTATACAACATTTTGGTCACCCTCCGGCGAGACACCTTAACTGATAAGAATAATCTTAAGGGGAAAATAAACTCATGTCATACACCTTTAGAACACCACATGTGTGCACCTTAACTGATAAGAATAATCGTAAGGAAGGGGAAAATAAACTCGTGTCAAACACCTTTAGAACACCACATGTGTGCACCTTAACTGATAAGAATAATCGGAAGAAACATAAAAGTATAATAGAACTTTTCGCACCTAAATGCCTAAATTAGTTACTGGTTAATGGTGAAGCAACGAAAGACACAAATGAGGATATCTAGAAATTCCAATAATCACTACATTGGATGAGAATTTCCTTGGTTTCTAGCTTGGCTTATCACCTCATCTCCCTTATCACGCTCCATTGAAGCCTATTGCCATATCAAGCACTAAAGAAGGTTAGAATTCCAATACATCATCTCTATTACTTCTTTAAATGCCTTGTCAGTAACAATAACGATAAGGGGGGAAACACAAGAGTACTAAATCAAAGCTGGTACGCGCTAGGAAACCTATTGCCATATCAAGCACTAAAGAAGGTTAGAATTCTGGCAAGTTAACTTTCCATTTGAAGTTCTCATTTGTTGTGAAGTACAGAACAAAATATCAGCATCTTAAAGAGACACAAAAGCACATTGTTACAATCATAAAATCAAATTACCCAGCAATATCCATTTCCGAAACAAATAGTACCCTACTAGATTGTCTAATTAGATGTTTTGTTCTACTGGGATTAGATAGACACAAGCAGAGGAGACTCACAAGCTAGACAATTCATATTATAAGTCATAAACAGAGCCACCAGCAATAGTACCAAATTTATTGACAAAATACCACCTTAGTAATTGAGTTGGGACCCCTGATAAACTGTGAGTTGATAAAAAACCAACCTCCCTGCTCGTCATATTGTTACTGCTCAGCATCTCCATGCTGAAGCTGACATAAGCTCTCTACGCTGCCAAAAAAGCACAAGCAAAGCCTGCTGCCTTTCCACGTGAAATCCCCTCACTGGAGTCCTCTTCACCACACATTCTGCCTGAGTTTCGGTGAAGTTACTGAAAGTTACGGGAGAAAACCCGGCAGATGCAAAGATTGTCTTCCAATTTGGCATTTTGTCTGTAGCACGAAGACGCCCCAGCACAGTACTTTCAATCCTAGGCTGGAGCAAAAACCTCTCAATCTTGTTCACATCATCCGTAGTTGCATTAACAGCATCCAATGATTCCAATAGGTGTGTATAGGATTGGAGGGCATGGAGGATATGTTGTGGGAATGGAAGGTCACTTCTGTCACACCCTCGGTCCAAAGACACCACAATCTTTGGAGAAAGTTGCTTTATAAAGCGCAGCAGCGACGGTAGTGCAGATGGTTGATTTGACGAGCACCAAATAGGGAAATTCACCACAACAGCCTCATGTTCACTAGTTCGGAAAAAGGGGAGAGAATAACAATGTTGCTCCAAAGAATCAAAGTTAATCACATCAAGTTCAAAACTTAGACCAATCTCATTAGCAAATTGAGTTAAGTTATCGCGCATAAGACTAAGTTCAACGGGATGGTGAGTTGAAGGAGAGGCAAAGGCAGTGGTTTTCAATGATCGGCCACCTCTATTCCGGGGAAGTTCCTGCATGAAAGAGGCCCATTGAGCACCAAATCCAATATCAAAGTCCACAATGTGAATCCTATCTGCATCGTCAACTGCTTCAAGGAGGGCCTGATTGCAGGTGAAGTTGACAAATTGGATAAGTGGAGAAACCTCAGATAAGACTTTGTAAGCACTCATTTTGAAGATGACATCGAATGGGGTGGGGCTCCTAGGTGGTGGAGCAGTGACTGAGTTATTATTCATGAGAATGAGCAATTGAAGAGCCTCCTTGAAGTAGAAAGCTGCCCTATGGAGAGGCTTCCCAGTTGGGAAGAGCTGTTGATTGAGCCGCGCCAATATCCCTTGCGCGTGTGAGAAGTTCCCAGTCCCTACCAACTCAGCTGCCTTGTAGAGCTGGTCCAACAAAGCATGCTGGTGCTGGTGCTGGTGCTGGTGCTGGTGCTGGTAATGTTGAGTTCCTAAATCTTCCTTCTTCACCACCAACGGCTTCTGTTGAAGTTGTTGGTGAAGAAACTGGACTCTCTGAGGAAACCCCAGTTGCTGTTGTTGGTGTTTTCTTAGCAAAAGTTCTTGCCCAGGATCAGAGAATGGTAGTTTTGGGATTACATGAGAGATTGGGTCTATGCCACCAGAGTTGTGGCGCTTGAGTTGGGAATGGAGAGGGCGGTTTTCTTGCTGATAAAATGGTAATTGCAAGAAAAGGTTGGGATTTCGAATGCGTGGATTATGAGAGTGTTGCTGGTTCATCAATATCTGTGGATTTAGTATATGCGGCTTCTCCTCTGGGGCCTCAATTTGTTGCAGCTGATTTTGATGATAAACCATACCAGGAGGTAAAGAAAATGGAAGTGAAACACTGTTAGTTGGAGAACTAAAACCTGGGCTTTGCACACTAGAGTTGTTGTTGCTGCCAAATCCAACATTTTTGTAGTTAATCAAACCAGAAGAAGAGCTAGGAGCAACTAAACCAGACCCAATATTTGAAACCCCAGGACCAGGAAAAGGAGCCAAATTAGTACCAATGCTTGACACGCCACCTGGAATTCCACTTAAGGACTCAAACCCAGGTCCTTGATCAACAATCCCCAATCCACCAACACCAGAACCGCCGCCAACATTGCCATCAAATTCCAGCTGACTGCTTCCACTTTGCAACAACTGCTTTAGCCCAAACTGTGTGTCATCCACATCCCCAGCTATCCACCTCAACAAGGATTGTTCTTGACTTGGCTCTGACAGCATATTCTCCCAGTCTTCTAGTCCAAGTCCACATCTTTCTCCTGTTGAAACAAACTCTAGTCCACTTGGGAATGGCTGCAGCTCTGTTGCCCATTCATCTTTCCTTTCATTGTTCACTGGGTTCACTACTTTATCTGTTGCCGTGATGGTGGCGGTCTTGTCGCTGGTGTTTCCACCGGCGCCGCCGTTTGAGGAGGAGGAGAGTGTCGAAACTGATGTAGGTGGGCTTGGACTTCTTCTCATATGAAGAACTGAGTTAGGTTCTTTGCTTGCAAAGCAATTTACTTCAAGAAGTTGTTGTCGTTGCCTTTGAGTCCAAGTTTCTTGTTGAGAACAAACTGAAGCAAAACCATCAAAATCTACACCCCCCTTGGCCTGCAAACGAAAGGGCATGCCTCTTATAAAATACCAAGAAGCCTGAGGAGTTCGGAGAGAAGTCGAGAAAAGGCCCAAGATTTGCAGTGGTGAAGTGAAGGATTCTCAATGGCGTTGGCTCTCTCAAGAGGGCTAACACTCAGATTTAAAAAGAAAAAGGAAAGGAAAAGGAAGAAGAAGAAGAAGAAGAAGAAAGGAACTTTCTTGTTCTTTAACTGGGATTTTTTAACACAATATCACATCTCATTGCATGCCATGAATCTCTCTTCTTCAACCCACCCATTACAACAAAATATCTTTTGTCACTAGCTCTTGACCACCCACCAATCCTTTCTCATTCTCTTGGTGAGCTCCATGTTTTTTTATCTAATTTTTCCCTTTTCTTCAACTACATATCAATCAATCTACCTCTCTGTATTTTGTTGTTGTGTAGTTGTAGTTGTGGTTGTGGTTAATTGCTCTTTGTTTCTCCACTTCTTCTAGCCCTTCTGTCTTAACAGTAATAATATACCATCATTCTGTGTTTGCAATGGATGCGTGCATCATAAAAAAGGCAATAAAGTGTCCCTCTCCCCTCCTCCTCCTCCTATCTCTCTCTCTCTCTAGTCTATATCTCATTCTCTTTCTATTGTTTTTCATTTTATTTTATTTTTGCACTTTAATATTTGTACTGAGTTTCTGTCACCCTCCACAGTTATACTGTAATCCTCTTTACAAAGAGTAAAACAGAGGGCACTGCACCAATTTTACCCTAGACTGACTGATAAGCAGCGATTCTCACATGTCAGTGACGGGAAAGTGTGACAGTACGATCAAAATACTGTTAATTTAAAATTTATTTTTATATTTTATTTAAAATAAATATTTTAAAATTATTTTAATACGTTGATATTAAAAATAAATTTTAAAAAATTAAAAATATTATATTAATATATTTATAAAAAAATTACTTTAAAATATAATATCCACCCACCCCTTAGATTTCGTGTCAGCTTGGCTATTTTGTATATGAATTAACAAATGTAAATTTATCTCCTCTTGGAAAAAAATAATTTAAACTTAAACAAAAAAACTAAAAAAAATCAAAATTTTCATTTCTAAAAGATTCAAACCGAGAGGATTACATTTCCAGTAGAAAAAATGCAACTCTTTTCATCCTTTTCATCCATGAAATAAAGAAAAAACATTTGTGTGGAATATGAGGGGAGGAAAGAGGAGAAAGGGAGAAAAACGAAGAGAAGAAGAATTGATCGTTGAAGTCGCACCAGAGCTATGTCACTTCCACACTGCATTGGAAGTTAGTTGCTGCCAAGATGTTTCCAACAACACAGAACGGCCATCTCCAAAGATCAAAGAAAGTAATGTGCGCCTTCTCAATGCAGTAACTCTATCACACGTTGACACCTGCTGCACCAAACATTTACTTGCTCCTTCATTAAATATAGACCCTAATTCTATAATAACTTTTCAATTGAGTTTTAAAATTCATCCACTCGAACCTATTCTTTTAATTTAGTCTTTGATTCTCTAATAATTCTTTAATTTCATCCTGAATTTACCCCGTTGGAGTCCAATAAAGGTCAAGCCAAGGAGAGAAGAAGAGAAGGGAAGAGAAAGAGACATTTGATCAGCCAGGTTTGCGCGTTACAATCATGTTCATGACTCAAGTCATGAATTTAACGGCTAACTAGATTCGATCTAATATGTTGTCATTTTAATATTAAAAAAAAATATCGTCCTAAAATCTTATTTTAAAGTTAACCGATAGTTTTATCGGTTGTCTAAATTATCTTTGGACATGTCAAATCAATTGGATCATCTCATAGCAACAACCTGCAATGTTTAGTCCCTGATCTTATAATAACTCTTTAATTAGGTCTTGGACTTCATTTCACTCGAGACCAATAAAAGCCCAACCAGTAGGAGAATAAGAGAAGGGAAAAGAAAGAGACAATTAACCAACTAGATTAGTGCTTTGTGGTCTTGTTCATGATCTAGGGCATAAATTTGATGGTTAACCTGAGTCGATATAATATATCAGTGTCTTGATATTACAAAAAAAAAACAAATGGTGTTATTCTGAATTCTTTTTAAGTTAACTCATATTTTTATAGATTATTTGGGTTGCTTCTAGACTAACCAAATCAACTAGGTTAGGTCGTGGCAATTGTCACATGATATAATTTGGGTATCGAGTTATATGAGTAATCGAGTTGAGATGTTTCAAGATTAACTTGTTGGGTTACATTTAATAACACTGTTAAAAAATCCTACATGATCTGCCCATCCTTTACGTTTTAAAAATATGATTTAGAATTTTTTTAAAAAATTAATACAATATCTTTTTATAATTTATTTCAGTTAGATCAAATTTTGATCAAATCAACTTGGTAGGTTGGTAATTCAAAGACGGAATGTTATCCCCAATGCAGCTAAAATCAATATCATTTCTTTTTTTTATAATAATATATTTCTATTCTTTGTTAGGATATCTGATTTTAAAAAAAAATGTAGGAGATAAAAATCTCTTTGAAATATAGAAATTAAAAGAACCTGAGTGAAATCTTGTCTGTGTTAATTTTCCTCCACGCAGCAATATAGATAATTTTTAATGGTAAAATACTTAAATTTATCCTTATATCTGTATCAATTATTTATTTAATTTTTTTCTTCTTCAACTAACTCTTTTGTTTTTTTTATTTATTTATTGCATTGATCCTTTTTTCTTTAATTCTTTTTAGTCAGTCCTATACCTAATTTTCTTCAATTCTCAATATGAATTATGCATGAAAATTTGACATTATTAAATATTTTTCAATCTTGAGATGATTTGTTTATACTTATATAAGATTTATATCACTAAATAAGTCATCTTCAAAGATATATTAAAAATTACTAGTATAAAACTAAAGATATATTAAAAATTATTAGTATAAAAACTTGAGGAAATAAAAACTTTATTCTAAATTATTTTTATTTTACCATTTTTTGTTTAGTTCGTTTTCAATTGATTTTCACCTACTTTCATTAAAAAAATTAAATCTTTCTCTGTCTTAATAAACTTGGAGGAAGTGATCTTTTTCTGTTACTCTAGTTTATTTAACTTTTAACATGTACAAGTCGTCACAACTAACATTATTTATCTATGTTTTTAATATGTTTTATAATATAGTTTATTTGATGATACAGATCTCGTATAAATATAGAAATTAAATCATCTCAAGAATGAAAAATATTCGATAATGCTACATAATTAACATGTATAGTTAATACTGAGACTTGATTTAATTTTATTTATTGAACTAGTTGAATCATTCTAAAGAACATAAAGGTTATTTGAACGAGTTTAAAAATATAAGGATTAATGATTAAGTTAAAAATACAATGATTGAAATTATTATTACAGGCAAACATAGGAGTAAACTTGAGGTATTTACCTTTTTTAATTTTATAAATTTTTTCTTCATTTTCACTGTTTTGAAACTACTCGTTCTGATCAGGAAAAGATGATAAATAATTTTTCTTGCATTCGTTGTTTTTTTTTTCTTTGTTGGAAAACAAATGGACATTTTTTCCTTATTTTCAATTACAAGTCCAAACACATAATTTTTTTTTTAAAAACAAAACCTAATTATTTAACAAAGGAGTTAAAAACTCCATATTAAATGATGGAAATAAATAAAAAAATATATATATAAAAAAAAGCTGAAATTTTTTTATTATATGATAAAAAAATAAAAAATAAATTTATCATCAATCTAATATTAAAGAACCTCATATTAAATATTAGAATTGAAACAAAAAAATTAGAAAAATGGCACAAAAAATCCGGTGGTGAAACATTTTTATTTTTATTTTTTGAAAAGGTGAACTATTAAAAGTGGTGTAACCTTTCAAAAAAATATTTTTTTATTATTTCAAACATTTTTAAAAATAAATAAATTTAGTATTAATAGTGCTCCTAATAGTAAAAACCTATGAGAATAAGTTTAGTATCATTTGATTAGTTGTTATTATATGACTAGATAATAGGAAATAATAATAAATTTAGTTTCATTTAGTTGGTTGCTATTATATTACTAAATAATAGAAAATAAAGACTTGTATTCCTACAAAGTAAGTTTATCCTGTATGATTAATACTAAATTTATTATATATTTACTTTTAGACATGAAACAATAAAAATATTTTTTTTCAAATTCTAAATAGAATCTCTTCTCAAGTTAAATATTTATTATGTAAGTTGATATGCACCAGAGTAAATAATTGGAGATTATGATAAAAACATACAATATAAAAATGGATCGTTAACTCGTAGATAACAAACTAAAAAAATATATTTTGAATCAAAATTTTTTTGGTGCACCTCTGGGTTTGACACAACTTCATGACCCCAATACCGTTTAGTTAGGCAGAGTTAGTTTTTGTTTTCGTGATGCAAAAATATTTTGAAAAAAAATAATTTTTTTAAATTATTATTTTTATATCATTTTGATATTAATATGTTGATATTAAAAATAATTTTTAAAAAATAAATAAATAATATTATTTTATTGAATTTTCAAATAAAAATCATTTTGAAAAGCAACAATTACCACAACATCAAACGGGCTCTTAATTTTTCTGGTTACGAGTAAGGTCTATTTAGAATTGTGGTTACGGTTGCGGTTGCGGTTTAAAGTGTTTTTCACTTAAAAATGCATTAAAATGATTTTTTTTTATTTTTTTTAAAATTTTTTTGAGATCAGTACATTAAAACGATTTAAAAATATATATATATATATATATATATATATAATATTTTTAAGAACACAGGTTAAACTGCGTTTCCAAATAGTCCCAAAGTAAGTGGCGCAACCTTTCAAAATGTGCTATTATTATATTTCCCAAAATCAATTAAGGGGCTGTGCTATCTGTGAAAAAATATTTTTCAAAACTAACAAATGGTAAATAAATATAGAGCTTCTAAAATTATGAATTAATTAATTACTTTCATACTGAAGGGAACATGTTACCAAAAAAAGAAGTAAAATGTTCTGTTTAATTAAAAAATTTAATAGAAATAATGGTTAGTTCAAACCATGAAAGGAAAAATCTATTTTCTAAACATTAATTAAGGACAACCTAACTTTTATA
>Ga0307515_10010421_pt1 | contig 17811 bp, 4 predicted proteins | sample 17_EM_MG_FD_194513 | JGI IMG/M metagenome (GOLD analysis project Ga0307515, IMG submission 194513) | Populus trichocarpa ectomycorrhiza microbial communities from riparian zone in the Pacific Northwest, United States - 17_EM | ecosystem: Host-associated > Plants > Roots > Unclassified | place... | reverse complement strand
ATTGACCCGAGGTACGAGTGGTCTATACTTTCGGGTCCTGGAATTCAAACCTTGCCAAGCCAGCTTCTGATTGGCCGAGCCTCGGCTTCTAATTGGCTGGAAAAATGTTGCGCGCGGTAAGATGTGGCAGAATCCACGTGACGAACTTCAAAATACTAAACTCCACTAAAGCTCTGCAAAAGCTCTGCACGAAGCTCCGTACAAAGCTCTGTAAAGCTCTACTAAAAGCTCTACTAAAGGCTTTGCAGCATCTCTGCCCACCCAGTATACTGGCCACTCAGTGAATGGAGCACACAGTGCGCAGTAGGGTCCAAGAGGGTCTCCTCCTTAAAGCTCTGCTTAAAGCTTTACTCAAGCCCTATACGGAGCTCCAAAGCTACTAACACGCAGCACTAATATATAGGAAGGTTCCGCAATCGGCCGTATAACCGCCGCCTATACGGTCAATCGCCGTACAATCGTCTCTACAAACGGCTCTACGAACGGCTCCACGAACGGCTCCACGAACGGCTCCACGAACGACTCCACGAACGACTCCACAAACGGCTTTACGAACGGCTCTACAAACGTCTACACGATCGCCCGTATGAACGTCCATACAACTGCCCATGCGATCGTCTCTACAAACGTCTCTACAATTGATCACCCATACGAGCGTCTGCACCCTACACGTCTACACGTGGCTCTATAGAAGCTCTACACAAAGCTCTGCAAAAGCTCTGCAAAAGCTCTACTAAAAGCTCTACTAAAGTCTACTAAAGCCTCTGTAAGAGCTCTGCCCACGCAGTGAATAGAGCACGCAGTGCGTAGGGGGGTCCAATGGGGTCTCCCCCTTAAAGCTCTGCTCGAAGCTCTGCTCGAAGCTTTACCTATAAACTCTATCTAGTAGGCTCAGAGCCCTCCAAATCTGGAGGGTTTGACTGCCAGTTATGGAGGTGTCTAAGCCGGGACTTAGAAAATCTTATATCCGCAGAAAATCAAGTTTCTTAGCTAATCTTTCAGTAATCTAGTATCCTTGTCTAACGTCGACTATAAAAGGATGACCTTCCCCCGTTCTCTATATTTTACCTTTTAATCCTCCTTCTCCCAGACTTCCTAACGCTATACTACCTCTTCATTGGATTACAATCCCTACCATAAGGTATTTTTTACTAACTTAGCGTTAATGTAAGTGCTGCACTGCCCTTGTATTCCCAATATCCCGTATCTTATACTAACGATAGCGCAAAACAAGCATACTTCGGCCTCTCCTAATGTCGCACCTATAGTTTAATCCTCCAATATTTAATAAGCGCTCTTATACTGCCTCTAGGCTTCTCGCCTAAAAATGACCCTTCTGTGTATTTGTAGCTATTTACTCCTTAAATTTGGTCTTTAGACTACCTGAATAACCCCTTCTATTTAGAAATTACTCTTCTTAAGTAATTTGAACTCGACTTAGACCTATATTGTCCCTTTAGTTCTTAAAGGCACCACTCCGTATTAGCGTGAACTGTTGGATGTTATAATTAGTGCTATAGGGATAATTCCGTAAAGGGCTAATGTTAAGGATTTTTAAGCCGCCTTAGCTTATCTGGCGTCCTAGTGTTACTCTGTTGTATATATTGATTAGCCGGTATATTTATGCGTTTTTAGCTAGAAGCCTTGCTAGATTACGCGGCTACTTTAGCTTCTATGCTATCCTTTACTTAAGGCGACACCCTATAGTAGCTTATCTATAGAATATATATTCACTGCTATGTTAGTAATAGCACGAAACGGTAACAGAGACGCTCGTGGGCGCCTTAGCTCCTCGTATTGCTTTATAGGGCTTAGTTTAGCCGGCCGCTACTCTATATAATTTTAGCTAAACTCCTAGTAGGACCACGCTATTATATCTTTGTTTAAGGAATACCATTAGTCCTAATTCTCCGAGTGTTACTACTAACCGCCTTTTAATATATGGGGCGGTTTTAGCGGCGTGAAGCGTGACCGCGACCTGCAACTCTAATCCCTGGTAGTATAGCTATAAATGGCCGTAGGGTTATACTAGGCACCGCTTAGAACTATAGTCTTGCAGAGGATCTAGTATAGAAGATCTAGTTTGCTAGTATGATCAGGTTAAAAAACGGATATATTAGCGCTAGCCTTAACTCTAAGGAATAAGTGTAGAGGAGGCACTTCGCTACCAACCTCCTTAATAAGGAGGCTTGGTGCGATGCCCCTACTAGAGGCTAAATGTGCTAGCTTAGTTAGTTAGGTCTCGATCCTAGTTTCCTAATAGGCGTTAATCTTACGATAGAGCTTAAGCCCGTATAAACCTTTATATGTTATAAACGGCAATTATTAACGGAGTGTAGATTACACGTTTTAATTCGCTATAGAGCTGGTAGGGTTATTCTAGTATAGATGCCGTGGATAAGAGCTAGTGGTGAAGAGGGGACTAGCTTACACTTAAAAGCCTAGTGTAATCCCCCCTTAGAGCTATTAGAAAGGCATAAGACAATAGCAACTCTAATAATAATGGTAGCAGCAACGGTAGCACCTTCTTAACCCCTTTATTTTCATTTAGAAATTTCGCTTAATAATAGTAAGTTCTACACTAGTCCCTTTAGAAAATGGATAGCTTTACCTTAATATTATATAGTTATAGCTTCCGAGAAAGGCGCGAGTAGTATACCTTAGATAAAGCATAAAATACCCCTTTCCCCTCTAAGAAACAACCCTAGGGCGTATTAAGCTTGGCTAATTAGAGGTATGTTATTCTATATAGAGTCTTAGTCTAGAGATTTTGTCTAATAAAGCGCTTATAGACCCTAACTATAATTATAAGAATGATTATTATAAAAATTTTGAGGATGATAAGGAAGATGTCTATGGGGATATATCTAGTTAAGTCGCTGGAGGAAGTAGTTAAGGTAATTATCCCTAATAATTACCCTATTACTTTTTTCCTATTCTCCTAGTAGCTATAAACACGTATATTTAACGGCTAGTAATAGATCTAACAGTTATTAAAGATAGTACAGCCGACCCTAACCTAGAAGCTGAAGGCGACGGAGCTGATAATAATACTAGTAATAAAGCTAGTAAAGCCAATGATTAACTAACACCTTATGAATTGGGTATGCTCTTCTCCTCTATATAATTGCTTTACCTAATAATTATTAGGTAACGGAAATGACCGTAGTAATAATAATAAGGGTAAGAAGTTACCCTCTTTAGAAGAGTTTGAAGATCTTTTTGGCGTATCTATATATAACTATATTAAACTTATAGCGGAAGATATTAATAAAATAAATGGTTTAGTTAAGAGAACTGATATTATAACTATTCCCTAGGCTAATCTGCTTACTAGGAAAGAGAGCGATTATAAAAAAGGGAACGTTAGAGGTGAATTACTTTTAATACTAAAGAAGCGGAAGCTTGAATAGCTAGAGTGAAGTAGCGTTATTAGTTATGATTCTAATAATTCTATTAAAGATAGTAGCGGGCGTGATAAGGGTGGTAAGGGCGGTGGTCTATAACCCCAGAAATAATAAAAGCCGCCCGCCTCTTGCGAAAATTGGGCCTTTTGGCCCCCTATCGGCCTTAACTTTTAATGCCCCTAAGTTAATTATAATGATTACTAAGTAATATCTATTATACAGCCTACTAACCCTTTGCTTTAGGGGCCTACCTCTCTCTATAATGTTGAACTACTGCGTGACGAAACTAGTAACTTAAGCAAATATAATTATAGCGGCGACGACGACTAGGGCGGCGTTTTAGACTCGGAGCCTGCTGCGAAGCATCGTACCCCATAGTATTGTACCCTGTAGTATTATACCCCGCAGCATTGTGCCTGGCGTTATTGCTATTGTTTATAGTCTATCTTGTAGAGATCCCGCGCTAAAGATAACGAAGCTAATAAAACTGTAGACGATAAATGGGAGATCTGTAAAATTCTAGAGGAAAGAATAATTGAGTTAGGGCTTAAATATAAAGTAGCTTGGATGCCTACCTGGGTTTATAAAAGCGGGCTTTTGAATGCTAAATATGCCCTTAAGTCTTATCAAAAACGCGTCTAGTACGCTAAAGTTAAATAATAAATGTACTCTTCTGCGGAGGTAACTAAGGTAAAGACCAGAGCTGCTATACGGAAGGGATGGGGCTGATAGCTTAGTATTCTTATGTTTTAGGTAGTGGATTTTTTACTTAGAGATCTATTTCTAGTTAAAGTCTTATTTTTAGCTGATACTATCCTACTAATTATCTTACTTGTGATATTGAAGCCAAAAGCCCAGCCTAATAACAGTACAAAACCTATAAGAATAACCGCTATAATTTATATTCCTTACTCCTGCCGTTAAGCAACACTTATTAGGTCTTATGTTTGGCGCTACTTATCTACGCCTTATTACCTCCTTTTCCTTTAGCGCTGCTTATTTTTGCTTTATTACCTTCTTTTTTTTAATATTACTAGTCCTGCTAGTCGCCTTATTCCTTTTTTAGGAAATATATATATAATGCTGCCTATATAAGAGTTACGTTCTTCCTAGAAATTACCTTCTGAGGTCATTTTACGCCATGCCTTTTTTCTTATGTATGTCTATAAGGCGTTTCTCTTTATTGGCTGTTTATAGTTTCTCCTTTATAGCCTCCTCTTTAGGCTTAGGCCTTAGAATTTTGTAACAGCACCTATATTTCTATAGTATTCTACCTATAAAATGTTTAGCAATTTCCTCCTATAATAATTCCTTATTAAGTTTTCCATTATATAAGCCTATAAGGAGGGCCTCGCTATCGGTTATCTATGGCACTATTTAGGCCTATAAGGTTTTATTTATAACTTTAACCTTTATAAATAAAAGTAAAGGATAAGGCTGTATATTATTTAATAAGGGAGACCTACTAGTAATACGCCCTAAAACTCTAAAGGTATGCCGAAACTTAGATTAGGTCTTTACTTAGGTAGAAGATGATATAATTAATAAGGAAGGGGAGCTAGATAAGTAATATATAACTATTAAGATTAACTATAAGACTAAGGTTATTAAGGAGTAATATAGGTAGCTTTTAGTAAGCTATCTTATATCTCTTTCTTTTACAGCATTATGCTAACGCTAAGCCTTATATAGACGCATAAGACTACTTAGTAGCGGCTCTATTCTTTAGGAAAGCGCATTATATAGCTTAATAACCTCTTTACTAGCGTTAAACTATTTTAAAGGCTTTATAAACTTGGAGTTAGAGTAGCTAAAATAGTTAGAATAATAAAGACATAGAATAAGGAGCAAGGGTAGAATTTTGTTAATATATACTAATCCTTTAAGTTTTAAAACTCTATTAGAAGTTACGTTAAATATATAAGAATTATTAAAAAGCAATCCTTAGGGATTGCGTCTCTCCGAGGAGATTGTTAATTAGGTAAAATATTGACTTTGTATATTTCTATAGCCGTTATCCTTAGATACCGGCGCTAGCCGCTTTTTACTATTGCTAGTGCCTCCTTACGTACTTATACCTACTAAAATAATTCCTAATAGCTATTTCTGGCATTCTTTAGCAGACTATCTCTGCTTGGGTTCCTTATATAATAGTCCTTTTAGTATAAACCTAAACGTCTTTAGCGCACTTGCTATATAAATAGGGATTACATTATAGACCCAGTTATTATACTATTTAGAACTTAGTAGGCTATAGGAGCCTTATACCTCTAAGTTAGGCTTTTAGTTGGTTAGAAGTTCTAGCGTAATAAGTCTAAAGGACTATATATTAATAGCTTTAGAATAAGGTAGGTTTGTTATATAGAGTTTGGGGGCTATATATAATAATAAGCTAGTAATAGTCGTTATATTTCCTAAAGCTTTAAGTTTTAATTCTCTAAAGTCGGCGATTTTAGAAGTAAGCCTGTTATTGTTAACTCTAATAAGGATATTCTCCGGCTTTAGGTCCTAATAAGCAAAATCTTTATTGTGTATAGTAACTATTCCATTATAGATCTAAAGTATAAAGTTAGGAATGTTATAAGCGTTAGGTTTTATCAAGTCAAGGCTATATAAAATCCACTCTATAATTATCTACGGTGGCTGCTAATTCTCTAGTGGTATTAAGTCGATTACCTTTACTAAGTTTGGCTAGAAGGATGATTAATTAGCACTTAACGGCAACGTAGTTTCGGTGGCGTTTACTTATATGCTCCCTAAGCTTAATTATATTTTTATATTCCGCTCTTAATTCTTCCTATACCTTTCTTACTATACTGTTGTTGTAGTTCCTTAAGTATAGCTCCTTGGCGGCGAAGATAACTTTAGACTTTAATTCCTGTACCCTTATAACTAATATATAACTTTCTTTCCTTTTTAATCCCTATTTCTGCATATATATAGTATTATCTTTTCTAAATTTAAGATTACTGGTTTAGTTCTTATTTGTCTTAGCCTTAAGACTAGGGAGCTGTCTTAATAGGGAGTCTAGAAGTTCTTTAGTAAATTTTATGGCTTTTTCTTACTAACTGCCTTCTTCCTCGCGTAATAGGATTGGACGCTATGCCTAAAAACTAGCCGTTTAAAGATCGATAGTAACTAGGTTAGAGATTTCTATAGATAATCCCTATATAAGGACTACTTCGCGGCCGTCACTATTGATTATATAAATAGGATTTGTTAATAGCGTCTTTACTCTTAGGCGTCTTATAACTAGGCTGATATTAAACCTAATATACCGCCTGCTAATACCGGTCTTATTGTTCTTAATAAGCTAGAGGTTATATATTTTAGTTTCGCCGGAAGAACTAAGGAAGTATTTATCCGGATAGTAGTGATCTTTAAAAGTTAGGGCAAAAAAGGGGCTGGTAAGCTCCTGCTCCTCAAATTGGCCTCCCTTTTAGTTCGCTAGAAGAGCATTGATAGAGGGAGTAAACTTATATTGTAAATTCTTAGACAGTATAAGGATATTAGGTATACCCTTAAAATTTTTAAGAATTAAGAAAATATTAGAGAGATTAATAGTCTTAATAGGTGCTATAGTTATAGAGACGGGAAATAAATTAACAAGATTATAGGGTAAGTGTTAGTAGGTGGCGGGGATAAGAGGACTTGTAGACTTATACTAAAGGGGTACTAGGACCCTGACTTATAATAGGAGGTATGCTAAAATGGAGAAATAGTTGATCTAGATTATATAATAACGTAAAGGATTAAACCTAGTATGCCTTAGCGCCGACCCTGCCCCTATATTTCGCCACCCTCGCCCCTATAGAGTTATTAGCTTTAGGCCTTATTATTTTAGTTAATACCTTACTAGCTAGAACTGATCTAATAGTTGGTTTTAACTACCGTACTTATTATACTTTCTTTACTAAGTGCTTTTTCACTATCTATGTCTCCTAAAGGGCTGAAACTTCCTAAAGAAGCTTTATTTCGGGCTGCTAGTAGGTTTAGGTCTTAATCAATAGTCGGTATTCCCTTACTTGCTTTAAAGAGAGCCTGTGTTACTTTAAGAGATATATATAAAACGTTATAACGCCCTACTAGCTATCTATAGAAGGTATCTCGTTTATATTATATTTGCGAAGAGCATTTTGCCAGATATACTTACTAAGTATATCCTTTAAATATTGGGCTTCGCATTCCTAGTATTTAGGCTAAGTAATATTCCGTTAAAGCTTATTAACTTAGCTTAGTGGGAATCTGTTATATTCTATTTTGTATAACTATTAGTATAATTGCTGAATATCGCTAGTTAGGAATTTAATCTTAGGAGTCTGCTAGGCCTCTTCTTTTAGGAGTCTAGCCAGATCTATAGCCTTAATGGGTAGTATGCTAAATTTAGTGGGCGTGGCTATCTTATAGGACTATTATGGTAGAAGATTTCGAGTGTCCCTAACTATAAGGAGAACATGTATAAAATAGGGGAGTTTGCTTAGGAGATTTATTAAGTAAGTAAGATGGTTTTTTTAATAAGTAATAAAAAACAGTCTGGTGATAGTGAAGGCGTAGAGATTAAACGCGTCGTAGTTAATAATGGTGAACAAAATCTACCGCGGTGGCACGTGCTATACTAGGTACTAGCGACTTATAGGGTATATATCCTATCCTATAACCGCTTCAATTTTTATTCTTTTTAGTTTATTTCTCTACCTTTAATAGGTTAACGTTTATAAGCTAATATTTAATTTAATTAGTAATATGACGTCCTAGCTTTATATCTTAGTACTATTCTTATCTTTTTGGATAAATTTACAATATAATCCTCTATTAAAAAGTAGTGCGACTTTTTATACCGATCTTAGAAGGAGACTATTAGAGAGATAATAATAAAAATATCGCTAGTGTTTATAGAATCCTTTAAAGGAATTATATAGGCCGTCCTAGGTACTTATTGTAGAGCTCTCTTTATACTAGTACCTCTATAAATTAACCGGCTTTAATACCGCTAGTATTAAACATATATGCCCTACTTCCTTAAATACGCATTCCCTAAATTACCTAGATGGATTTATATAGGGGTTATATAATATAGGTACTCCTCTATAGCGCGTTTTGCGGAGTTTTATAAAAATATTTTATTATACTCTTCTATTTAATTCCCACTATTACCTAAATGTACTTACCGTAGCCTGTCTAGTAGATATTCCCTTTGCGGAAAATGGGATTGATATTATTTATATTAATCTGCTTATATCAAATCCGATAGCTTTTACACTAGGGTAAAAATTCCTATTTTTCCGTACTAAGTTCCTTTTGGGCTTTGTTTTCTGTTTTAAAGTATCAGCGCAGTGAAATTTTATTTTATACTAGTAGTAGTCTTTTAGTAACTAAGTAGTTAACATTATTAAAGAGAGGGTTGTTGCCTGTCGCCTTAATTGGGGAAAGCTAGTATACCTTTTATAGTCGCTTTAAGGAGTTAACTATGCCGCGCCAGCCTATACTAATACCCTAAATAATAAAGATAGAATGAAAAGGAAGATTAGCGATTATTATTTTAAGAATTTCGGCAGTACTAAAGACCCAGTAAGAGACTTCTATTGATATAAATCTAAATGTAAGGCGGACTAGTAGAGAGATAAGAAAGATAGTAAAATTAGTCCGTAAAAAAGGGTAGTATAGAAGAAAAAGAGTAAAATAGGTTAAACTGGACCCTTTATAGAGTACTATTAGAGCTATTAATTACTTTATAAATAGCTTATATTTAGGGCTGTAGCTTAAGCTATCTCGTAAGTAGTAAGGAGTTAATAGCTAAATATAGAGATTAGTTAGGGTATTTATAGAGTAAAACTCGCCTCTAGAATTCCCACGCCTAAATTAAAGGGGACGCTCTTTGGCGCTATTATTGCGCTGGCTAATATTAAATAAAGGACGTTAGGTAACAATTATTTGCGGTAATAAAGACTAAAGGTAGAAGTGTTTTTTGGAATTAATATCTATATAATATCTATACGTCAATATTTCTCCTCCATAAAGCTCTTTATAGTAAAAAATTGAACTAAATATCTATACTATTACTAGCCTAGCCTAGCCTTAAAAGGATATTATACTATATAGTTTCCCAGTGGAATATATACGCTTAAAATCCGCCTTATAAGCGTTTTGTAAAAGAAAACTATATATCGCGAAACTATCTTAATAAGCTTTTGCTAAGGCTGGGTCTAGAAGTCAATCTAAGGCCGTAAAGCAGACTAAAATCTTACTCTATTATAGCGTCTAGCTTTTAGAATAAGGAGGAACTTATAACTATTAAGTAATTCTTTAAGAGTCTAGTCTAGCTCTTCTCGCACCTATATAAGGGCTTTAAGTGGTTTAATATAATTTATAAAAAAGCTAGTATAAACTGACGAAATAACTCCGCTGGTATTTTTAGAATTAAAGATACTACTATAGAGCTTAGCATCTTTAATATAGCTAATTGGTGATGTATTTATAGCAGCTTCCGTATATTTATAAATAAAGTTAAGGTTTACGTTATTAATACCGCCTATAATAAACTTAGTACTAATTTATAATACGTTAATAGAGTATGCCCTTACTTTTAAACACCTTTGCGGCTGCTAGGTAGGTGGTAAGATAGGAACTTATAAGGCTATAAATGTTATTATCATCCCGTCTAAGTTAATTTAATAGGCTGACTACAATTCCACGCTTTTAGAAATCGCGATGGACAACTAGCTGGGTGATCTAATATATAGTTATAGTATTGTAAGTCTATTAATAGGCAAACGCGTTACTGGCGAGGCGGTCTTTAATAGTAACTTTAACGTAAGAGTAGGCGGCACTATTAGGTAGATACTATGCTTAAAGCCGGTCCTTACTAAGTCTTATACGATTCCCTATCCTTACCGTTAGTAAATAGGAGTAGAATAACTTAACCTAACTTACCTAGTTTTGTAAAGGGGCCTGATTTCGCGGCATCCTTGCCCTAAACTCCATAGTTCTTATTAAATAGCTGTGATGCTTCTGCCAATATATTATCTATAAGTTCGCCTCTATTAAACCTTTTAAAGATCTGCTTTACCATCTTTAGGTTCTTTTAAGCGCTTAAGCTAGGTGACTTATTAATATATTGTATAGTTATTTCTACTTTAAACGCGACTACCCTTTAATAAGAAAGTTTAGACGTGGACGTACTATATAAGAAGAGCTATGGATTATTATTAGGTATTTCTATACAAACCTTTAAGCGATTTATTTACTTGCTTTATATTAAATCAAAAGGGTTTATTAGACTAAGTTAATAAGGAGAGCTTAACTAAAACTTAGAGTTAGAAGGGGTCAATTATTATTTAAAGTAAGTGGGGCTATTTGCCTTACTTACCTATTCTTAGCAGTAATGAAATTCTCTTAGCACTAAACGCATGTAGAACATTTTTTATATTACATAAAATATTAGCTCTTTAAATGCTATTAAAGTTACTAAGCTATCTTTAGTAGTGTCTACCCTATCCTTAACTATAGCTCTAGCGTAATAGAATTAAATAAGTATGTGCCAATACCGGGTATTAAAAACTGCGGCTTTTTCCTATAGATAACGTCTATCGCCTACTTAAAAGTGTTTCTACTCCTATTAACGTCCCTAAATTAAAAACGTACAGAGGAAATAAAAAGGTAGATTATACTGTAGGTGAAAACCTCCTCCTTAATAGGGTTATAGGTTTTATTTTAAGCTAAGGCAGCGACCTAATATTCTTCTACTTTATATAACTAGGAGATGCGCGCCTATATAATTAGTGCTCGCATATATCTGAGTCTGTCATTAATATCCGGTTTAGTAATCCTACTATAGACGCCTAAAAGCTCCTTAATTAAACGTTTAGCTTTATTGGGGAAATCTTATCTAATTTCGATCTCAATAAGGGAGAGAAGTAAATATTAGAAGCCTTTCAAACGCCGGCCACGGGCTCTTATACAGTCAACTTCCTATTATACTATCTCTCTTCCCTCGTCTAGGTACGCTGTCGACTAATAGAGGTTGTTTTGCTGCGTGTAGTCCAGTTTATAGTAGAGATTAGAAAGGTGGGATATAATAAGGATTTGCTTAAACTTAGGGAGTATAGTTGTAGTAAGGCAGCCTTTAAAGCAATTCTTAACGTCGGCAAATCGACCCTCTCCTCTAAATATTCTGCCGTTAAAATATAATTGATCGCGAAGAAGATATAACTTACTGTCTAAGAGATGCAACTTACTGTCTAAGAGATGCAACTTACTGTCTAAGAGATTGTTGCCCAAAGGATGCTATTTGCTTATTTCCTTACGTGCCCTATAGAAATCGAAATTATAAACCTAATTAGAGGCTTATAATAGGTGTAAAAAGCTAAGAAAATAATATAATTTTTAATTTAGGTCCGAACCTTGGCGGCTTAGGAACTCTTATATAATATACTGCGAGTCTAATATATGCCCTTTTAAGCGAAGTATAATACTTTACTAATATACTATTTCCGCTTATAAATAGGCCTCTACTAGATCTAGCTGTGAGTTAGCTACTATTATAAGGAGATTTTCTCTGCCGCTTAGACCTTTAAATATAGAGGCCGATAGTAAAGTTTCTATAGTATCATTATAAGAAAGAGGCTTTAAGCTAGTTTTATTATATAGGCGTAAAAGATGATAAAGGACGCCTAATAATTCCCTTCCCGCAGAATTAAACCTTAGAAGGTGTAAGCGATCTAATAAGTAGGAATAGAAAATTTATTACCAACTTATAAGGGATCTATTATTAGACTATATAGAAAGACGTAATAATAAAGCGTAAAAGCTTAGTAAATCTAATAACCCTTAAACTGCTTAAATAAAATATAAGCTAATTCTTATTAGTAGATATAAACCAATTCTTATACACTAATTATAGAAAGCGAAATAAGGCTTCTAATATTCTATCTTAGAGTAGTTATATCTAAAAGGTTAATTAGGTCTTAACTAAGGCCTATATTATATAGCTTTACTTTATATATCTCGCTATACTTATTAATTCGTCGTTAGGGATATGTTACACGATTAAGTAAGACTTTTAGGATATAGCTACCTATAGCATAAAATAATAGTATAATAGGTGTTTCTAGTATAATATGGGTTGCTACTTCTAGCCGACTTATATCTACGCAATCCCGTCTAAGGTTGGTCTTGCTATATAATACCCTTAAAGTATTTGACTGGGTTGAGGATGCGCCTATTTATAATATTATTTATAACTTTAATTAATTAGTATTCCCCTTACCTAAAGGTAAAGACGGCTGTTCGTTTCGGAAGGAGCCTAGGCCTATAATATAGACGAAAGATATAGATATATTAGAGCCCTTTGTAGTAGGGCCAACTTTATATATATATTCAATTAATTTGGGAATAATAGTAGGATCGTATCTAAGAGCGATATATATTTCATTAATCCTAGTAACTATTAGCCCTACTTTCCACTAAGGGATAGAGTAAATATAAGAGCGTGTTAGCTGTATAGACTACGTAAACTATATACGTAATAAGGCCTAAAATAGTATATTTAGGCCTAAAACAATTGCTAAAGTTATACTTTATATACTTGTCCTTAGTGAGCTTGTTGAGAATATTCTAGAGACCTTTATTATTGATACTTAAAATATAAGTAGGGGACAGCGCATCTAAGTAAAAGTTAGGCTTATACTACGATAAAAGGAACTTAGGAATATATACTAATAAAAAAAAGCTCTATAGCCCGAAAAATGGTCTAGCCTCTATTAATAAGTTTATGGATAATACCGTTTACCCTAAAGGCTTAGCTGCGTAGTTTCCTATAGTTTATCTCTTAAAAATTGGTGATATGTTGCGTTATCCGGTCGATAGTGCTATATAGTACCCCCTTTTTCTTAAGGACTCTATAATACGAGAGAAGGAGAAGAACTTAAAAGTAGGAAAACAATTTCTAAAGTTCCTTATTTTTAAGGGAAGAGTCTGTAAGCAGAGCGAGCTTTACTCCTATAATAACAAATTTATCCTTTAATCCTGGAATTTCCTGATTAGATTCTTCCTTAACGTTAACTCCGCTACGGTTAGTAAGAGATTAGATAACCTCTTTATATTTCTCCGTGGTGCGTATAATCTTAACCTATCTATCGCGCTATTTACTTACCTTAGAAAGATTGCGTAGAAATAAATCTTTAGCCTTATCCCTTTTCTTAAGTAATGGCTTTAGTAGCTGTGCTAGTTTTAGTAGCTATGCTAGCTTTAGTAGCTATGCTAGCCCTAGTGGCTGTAACGTCTTTAATAGCTATTAGAGTTAAGACGGCCCTGTTAAATATAATAGCCCTGATAATTTAGAAGCCTACGGCTTATAAAGTATCTTTCTCCTCTTTAAAGCGGGTTTATTGAATGGATTTGCGCAGGAAATTATAATAGGTTATAACTCTCGCTATTGCTTACTAAAGCTAGGATAAATATAATAGTGCCGTAATAAACTATTGAGATAGCTTCTTAAAACAATTATAAAGTTATTATTTGCTATCATCTCTAGGGGATAGGTAGTAAGTGCAGATTTTTAGGAGACTGAGACTTAAGTTTAAAAAGGTCCCGCTTGTGGCGGCTGGCGCTATTTTACTTTTGTAACTGCCTAGCAGTTACAAAAATAAAATAGCGCCAGTTGATTTTACTTAGTATCTCTCTTAAGATAAAGATAGGAAATAGCTAATATTTTTACTGTCGCTAAAAGGATAGTTTGCTATGATAAAGCTATAGCTAATTTATTAATTGCCTTACATATCTAGAACCTCGGAGCTATAGTGGTGGGAGGATTTAAATAAGCTATTAGAGAATATATATTTTTATCCTTTACCCTTATCGTTATGCCCTACGCCCTGCTTTACTATTACTCCTTTCTACTTCGTTGCCTTATTTACCTTACCGTCACCCCTACTCTTATTGCCCTTAGCCTAGCTATATCTACATTCTCTAGAATAAATTACCTACCTTTTATACCTCCTTTTAGTCCTATATACACCGCTCTAAATCCTATTGGAAAGGTATAACCTATAGCGGTTTCAACCTTACCTTATCTAACTATTATGTCTATTATAGGAAATTGCTTAAATTAAAGCATTGGGCTACTATATCTAGGTGCAAGCTTTAGTATATAAGCGTCTTATAGTAATACTAGAGTATATATAGTCCAGCTACTATTTTGAAAACTATATATAGGAAGAGTTTGTAATTCTTTAGGGCGCGGAATATATGCTAAATAGACTAGATCGGGGGCTCTTTGGAGCTATTAAAGCAGTGTATATGATGCGGAAAAAGATAGTATGGGATTATATTTTTCCCGGCCCTAATATACTTCTTTACTACTTTATAAAACCTAAGGATTTACCTTCCTTATAAGCCGCCCAACGCTTACTTAAATTTTATTTTTAACTGTTATCGTTCCTAACGGCGTTAGCTGAAAGAAAACTAAATGATATAGCATTGTATGTTAGTTTTTTAAGAGTAGATATAGATATATTCTTTAATTAGATAACCCACCGACTATCGGCCAGCTATTGGCGCTATTTTAGCTTTTATAGTAGCGGTCTAGGCATAGTAATATTGCTTACGCCTATCCCTAAGCAGAAGATTAAGATATTTTATTTTAGTGCTAACTTATCCTCTACCTTCTATTAGGCACTAGATTACATTCTAGGACTAAGAATTATTTATTTAGGCAGTTAGCGGTAAGAATTTACTTTTAATTCGGATTATAGAGTTATATTACTAGTACCTTATTTGTCCTAATACTAACTCTTAACAGTTTACCTACCTATAGGATTAAGCCATATGTATATAAGTTCAATCTAAAAAGCTTCTAGCTAAAGCGCCTATATTATTATAGTGCTGACTAAAGGTATAGGCCGTATTTAGTATAGTCCGATCCTTATTTACCGCATAAATAGTTATTCTAAGACCTCTTACTTGATTTTATCCATTAGAATATTATTACCTCCTTCTACTAAAATATTATATAGATGAAATCTTCTATATCCCTATATCTTATTCTAAACCATGGAATAATTTAAGACGTTTAATTATATTTATCTCTTCCTTCTAACCGTTTCCTTCCTTTTCTGCACCGTCTAGTCTTTAAGGTTATAGTCATTATTAGTTATATAGAAGAAGCAGCCCGCTTATATATTGTGGATAGTAGTAGGAATTATAGCTAGCTATGTAAGAGTTTAAATTTTACGACTACTGGTAGATTTTAATAGTACTACTAGGTTATAGAAGGTATTCTCCACGCTATATCCTAATAAATTACTATATATATATATGTATAAACCTACTCCATATAGAATATAGCTCTATATTAATCGGATATTTAGACCTTTCTAGAAGTTCCAATACTTATATAGAGTAGCATTTAGATGCTTTTGTATCTCGAAATAGTTTGGTTACCTTAGAAAAGAAATCATTATTTTTGTTTTTTCCTAACCTCCTATACCCTTAAAGCTACCTAATTAATCCTCCTCGCTGTTAATTAATTAACGATTAATGTCTATAGAGTTTTGCGTCTTATAATACCAGTTCTATAGATATTTCTATTAACTGGGCTCTCTATCCTATATAGAATACCTTAGCTTGCTAAGGCTAAGCTGCTACTTGCAGAATAGGCTTAAGTTAGTAACACTAAAAGCTAGGGGGATTGTATAGAGGATCTCTTAGTAATTATACCTTACCTATAACCAAAGGGCCCAGAAATATGGTTTTTAATTTGTATAGTGGGTATTATATAAGTCTTAAATAGGCCACTGGTGATTTTACTATTAATATTAGTGGGTGCACTTCTGACTACTCTTAAGCCTTTTGGTATATATATTTATGCCGTTTTTTAATAGTATTTACTAACTAGTTTCTAAAGGTCCCTTACCCGTTTAAGAACTTTAGTTCTATATAGGGTCGCTACTTTGCTTTCTTATAACACTGCCTATGCCACTAGTAAAAGCGTAGGTTACGACGTCTTTAAAGCGCAATATTAAAGAGGGAGCCCTTAGATATATTATAAAACTATTAATGGACTTCTATAACGATAAAAGCTCTGTAGAAGTTGTGGAGGTTATAAACCTAGGAGAACGGTTTGTTAATTTTGTAGATTACCTATTGTTTAATATAATACCTTCTATAATTAATATTATCACCATTACAGTCTATCTGTCGCACTTCATTAATAGATATATTGGACTTATTGTAATAGCTATAGTCGTTTTGCAAATTTGGGCCGAACTCGCTAAGAATCCTAAGCTTTTTTAGATGCGTTAAGATTATACTATAATGCGATATAGGGAAAGCCGGATTAAATACGAAGTAATAAAACATTGGGAGCTGGTAATTTCAGCCAACTATTAAGATTACGAGAACCGCTAACTTTCCTCTATGTTATTGGATTTCATTATACTAATGCGGCGAATGTCTTAGCTGCGCTTGTTTGCCAATTTGGCGGCGCATATAACGAAAACGATTGGCCTAGTGATTGTAGTATGGCTCTTAGCTCTTCGTATTATAAAGGGTCTCGCATTTCTAGGCAGCTTATTTATTCTAATTTAATCCTAGCTAAGTATATTTGAATTTGTGAACTTTAATATAAGATTATATAATATTCTTATAGATTGCCTTAGTTTAGAAAAGCGCTTTTTTAAACTTCTTTAAGCTAGGCTATCTGTTATCGATAAAGAAGGAGTAATAAGCCTTAAGGTTACCGCTAGGCGTGTTAAATTTACCAACATCTTATTTTCCTACGCGGATGGTGACTGGCCGGCGGTAAATAAGATTAGTTTTACAGTTAAGGGCGGGAAGACTATTGCGCTTATTAGATAAAGCGGAAGCGGCAAGTCTATAGTCTTTAAGCTCTTATAACGGTTTATCGACCCTAATAAAGGGGACATTAAAATTAATGGCTAGAATACCCATAATATTACGTTAAGTAGCCTATGAGATAATATTATAATTGTCCCCTAAAGCCTTAACTTACTAAATAAGTTAATTAAGGAAATTGTTATATACGGGCTTAACGCTAAGGCTAATAAGATTAAGGAAGCCTGTAAAGCCGCTTATATATATAACCAGATAATAGGTCTTAAAACCCAATACGACACCAATGTTAGGGAAGAAGGTGTTAAACTATTAGGTGGTGAGCGTTAACGCATTGCTATCGCGAGGGCTATTCTTAAAAATCTAAAGATTCTGCTTCTTAATAAAGCCTTATCTGCTGTAGATAATCTAACGGAGGTGCCGATTCGTAAATCATTTAAAAGTTAAGTAGAATACCGAACAACTTTAATTATTACTTATTATCTTAACATAATTAAGCACGCCGACGATATTATTGTCTTAGAAAAAGGAGAGATAACGGAAAGGGGAAGCTATA
>Ga0307515_10010420_pt1 | contig 17811 bp, 15 predicted proteins | sample 17_EM_MG_FD_194513 | JGI IMG/M metagenome (GOLD analysis project Ga0307515, IMG submission 194513) | Populus trichocarpa ectomycorrhiza microbial communities from riparian zone in the Pacific Northwest, United States - 17_EM | ecosystem: Host-associated > Plants > Roots > Unclassified | place... | reverse complement strand
GTAATGTTTATGCAAGTTTCTCAGGGTATCAAGCATCGAGAGTAAATCAAGTCATCCAATGGCAGCTGCGCTAGTCGACTATGGAAGGTGGCATTCAGTGAAACCAAAGCCTGAGGATCTAGAGGAATTTCAAAATTTTCCTGGAGAAGGAATCCAAGGAAAAAATGAAGTGAAAAATATATGTATTGATAACAGAAAGATTGCTAACAGAGCTTCCGGAACAGGTAAAAAGCCCTAATTATATTCTAGTAAGAATAAACAATATGATTATTTTATTTTCATCTTGAAAGTTTTTGGCAGTCTTATAAAATAACCATGATTTCTATCGATTTGTAATCTGATATGTAAATCAATCGGTTCCTTTAAACCAACGATATATGATGTGTCATAATCTAACTTTTTATCTTTTAAAAAATAAAAAAATAAAAATTTAAAAATTGAATCAAGATAACACAAATTGAAAATTTGAAGACTAATAAGGATGAGATTATGAATTTAAAAGTTAATTTGGTTAAAACTCGAAAGAATGGATAAGTTTGAGAACTTAATTAAGCTTTAAATTAGTTTAATTAATAAAATCTAGAGTTTAATTGAAAAAATATTAAAGTTTGGGATTAATTTGGGTTAAAATTATAAAAAATTAAAGTTAAAGAACCAAAATAAATAGATGGTGATACCATAAGAGGGTTAATTAATTATTCCAAAGGTAATTTTAAAATAATTAAAAGTTAAATAGCTAAATAAATAATGAATTAATTAAATTGAAAACCAAAACTTGTTTTTGTAAATAGCAACAGGGTTTCAATTGCAATTGATCTAGGAGAAAAATTAAAATAGCCTTTTCTGGTGAAAACAACGCGGTTTCAAAACAAATTATTCATCTCCTTCATCTCACCGATTCAGCAGAAACGGCAGTAGATCATGGTCACGTCTCTATCCAGTATCTCTCCTCCACAATGTGCCCCTAACAGTCCAGTAATGGGCATTTTTCTTTCTCAAGCATGACAGGACCGTGCTAATCTCCACACTATCCCGGGAGAGATGAAGGGGCATTCTCTTGCCCTATAAAGACCACAACACACAGAGACGAATAGGCAGGGGGGGAAAAACAGGGACATAGAGAAGACACAGAGACTTGTGACCTAACCAGGACGAACAGAGTAAGGCCACAAAGAAGGGGAGAACCACAGACAGGTAATGCAAAAAAAAACACAGACGAAATGAACAAACACAGATAATACAGAGAGAGACCAAGAGGAACAAGAACAGAGAGAGACAGAGGGAACAAGAGAAAGCAAAAAAAAAAAGAAAAAAGAGAGAAAACAAGAAGAGAAAAGCAAGAACAGAGGTGAAGTGAACGAAAAACAGAAGTAGAGGGGAAGAAAGTAACATTGGTTAGCCAGCCCTCCATCACCATCGTCTTCGTCTTTAAGTAGCAGCTCCAGGTAAGTCTTTCTTTCTCTTTCCCCCGCTTGGCAGCTTCAATTCTTAATAATAATTGTAATAATAATAACAAACATGGATTGTGGACCATAAGGAACAGCGAACGAAAGGCCTTTTATCAATATCCTATAATCTAGAATAAATCGGTCATTTCTGCTTATAAAAGCATGTTACCGCTCATGATATTCTATACGCAATACGTGACTTACCTTCAACTAAATTCAGCTAAAAATTGAATACTCTGGTTATTATCACTCCAGAGCTTTATTTAAAAGCAAGCATACTACCTGCAAGTCTATCAGCAGCCTCCTCGGCTGGTAGTAGCAGCTTAACTCTCTCTAGATAGTGCATAGCTTTATTCTTCAACCCTGAGTCAGTGTCATAGAATATCATCATATTTCTGTAGAAGTAGACTCATAATGAAACACACATCACAACTAGAATTTATCTGACACAGACGAGTGAAAGAGCATATTCTTTCTTTCCCTGGCAAATTAGAATGGCAACAAGAAGAATTGTAATCTGGATTGGTTCAAAATTAAGAGTCAAAGATGTTAATTACCTCAATGTCTAGGATTCAAAGCTTTCCAGAATCCACACACCAATTCAAAGATCTAACAAACCATCTTCATTTGCATCCAAACTCCCAATAGCTCTTTCCACTCAATAAACGAATTCCATACAAAAATTTAACTTTAGCAATCTGAAAATGGAAATATATAAAGTTAAGCATGAAAAATGTTTCCCAAGACTTCATTACAAGATAAAAAAAAAAGTAATGGCAACTGAGAAAGCTCCACAAGAACAGGCAAGATGACAGAGTACCTGAAACACTAGATTTTGGTACTTCTTTCAGATTATGAAGAATGCAGGTACCTAGATTCAAATTGATCCAGGTAAAAAACCGAGGTTTGGATTGAAAAATAAAGCACTAATAATGGAAAGAATTTTATTATGAATGAAATAAGTACATGTCAAAACACCCATACATGATCCAAGGACAGAGGATCAAACGGAACAATCTACATATCCTCAATTGAACAAAAAACAAAAAACAGACGGTTAAGATACGTCGACCAGAGAAAGAAACTTGCTGAAATAAGAAAAGAATTGGTGGATAGAGAAAGGAAGCGTGTCGTTTTTAAGTTTAATCCTTGCGTACAGTCACCCCCTTTGCTTCAGGCTTTCTTCTTTTTCTTTCTGATTTTATGTTCTTAATTAAATTAATCTTACCTCCTTGAAAAACGAAAGCCTCCACGTTTGACAATACACGTTGATTGTGGCTTGTCCCACGAGGACTCTTCTGTTTTTAACTTTTTTAAAAAAATCCAAGGGGTATTCTTTCCTTTCATTAATGTCGAAACTCATATCCCTTGCTGCATATGCAAATTCAGCTAGGTGAGGGTTACTTGGATTTCTGGTCATGGAAGTTACGATTGCTCTCCCTTAATTCCTCAAATACCCTCCTCCTCAATTCTCAAACAAAATCTTCATATAATCAAATTCAATAAAGTTCTCAATACTTATAATTAGGTATGAAAAAGAAATATTACAGCTACTGGAAAGAAAAAAAAAAAGAAAAAGGGAAACACACTAACAAAGTACTAATTGGAATTTAATAAATCTACAAGGACAAAAAAGAATAAAGTTCACCCAAGCCAAAAAAAAAAAAAAAAAAAAAACCTTTGGAATCCCGCGGGAACCAGGTTTATTGCCAGGACGGTCTCTAATTCATAATTAGCATACCTAACATTACATGCCACACTAATATATGTATATATATATAACTGCCTCATTCTATAATTCACACCAACTTACAATTTAACACACAACTCTCCCGTCTCTCTCTCTCTCCCCCCTCATTTCTCTCTCTCCTGGCTCTATTTACCAAACAAAGGCTCCAACCATCTCTACAAAAGGACATATGTAGGTTTTCCGCTATTAGCTGGTCCGGCCTAAATTAAAATGGATGAGCTCGTCCGATTCAGTTAAAAGAAAACTAGAAATTTTTTTAAAAATCCTTTCAAAACTTATGGTGTTATCGTTATACCGTAAAGATACAAATCTAGTATTAAAATACTCAATTTTCATAGAAAAATTGCAAAAAATTATAAAACAAAATAAATATATTGTTTTCATGCATACGACAAAGTCTCTCAAATATAAAAAAAAATCATATCGTATTTTCATACAACAAAAATTCAAAAAATATATGTTTTAGCATGCATTTTGGCTTTAATAACTAGTTTATTAAAACCATGAGAACTAGACCAATATTTCAAACAACACCCAAAAAATATTTTTTTCTTTTTAGTATCTGAGATTATGAATTTATACATAAAATGTATTCCCGATATTAAAAAGATAGTTCTTTCATATAGACATTAGAACGGTTAGGCTTTTACTCAACAAGATAAGGATCTCCTTACGAAGAAAACATGACAGAACCTTAGTTTTTTATCAGACAATTAAATAATGCAACTTACCTTCGGTAGGACATATTTGAGGTGTTAATACCTTCCCTTTACACAACCAGTCTCCATGCCCGATCTCTGAGATTAGTTAGGGTTTCTAGTGACTAAAATACTAAGTGGCGAGTCTCATTCTCTCCTTCCATTGATAAAAAACAAGAATTTCTCGTCTTTTCATATTTGTCAGATACATTACAAGAGTGGACAATCACCGTGATGCCGCATACGTGCGACAACTGTTATCGAAGCAATTATATCTCAAGTCAAGGTGCTCCAAATTGCTCAATCTCAGTAGTTCATAACTATCTATATCAAAAAAAATAAATAAATTAAGACTAAGACTTCATGTAAAGAATGAAAAAAGATATTATTGAAATAATTTAATTATTATTGATGAAGAGGCATGTAATTGCTACAGTGACTTCATGTAAAGAGGTTGAGCTGGTGAAAGAGTGAAAATAAAAGAAGTAATTGTTACGGTCTGGTTTTGTATGATTATATTAATAAAGTAAGGAATTAAAAGAAAAACAACAAATCATCTTTCGTTGTTTTAATAATCAAAATATGTTTTCTATTTTCTTCTGTTAAACAACACCTTATATGATTAATTTCAAAAAACTAATCGCATTTCAACTTCTAAATATTTTGTAATACGAGAGCAAACCTTTGTTCTTAACCCAACCAGCTATAAGATTATCTGACAAGTAAAGAGCGTCGAGTTCTTGGAAAGGAAGAAACAATGAGGCATTTAAGTACCAATCTCCCAGTTCCTGATTCCTTGTGCTGTCAAGAACGAGTGCGGTGACTCGACCTGTACTGCTGCTGCAGATAATACTTTCCCAATCACAACAGTGAGCGTGGCCTTTTATCCAGGAGGGTAGGGATGTGCCATTGGGATAGTGAAGAGCATCTTTGAGCTGCAAGAGAGCGATTCTCTCTTCCCCCAAGCAACAAAGAGGCAGCCATCCTTGCAAGGAAGCCATCATCACTAAAACCATCAACATCTGAAGGAACAGCCCCATCTTAATCAAATATAAATGCTGATCAATTGTTACAACATAACAATCTCTTGCAAAGGGCAGCGAGGAGGTTCAGGCTTTTATAGAGGACTTGCCCAGCTAACGGACCCATCCTGTAGAAAAACACTGCATGATGGCAACGGTCTAACGGACCCGTCCCGTAGAAAAATAGCATTTTTAAAAAATATTTTACACCACAATATCAAAAACATACTTAAAAGTCACATTATATATAAATAATTTCTTTATACTTTTAATCTGGATATCTTTTAAGAAGAAATGCATGATGGCAATGGTCTAAGAGACCCAACTCATGCAAAAATGCATGATGGCACCATCCAACGGACCGATCTTGAAGAAAAATGGATGGTGGCAATGGTCTAACGGACCCAACTCATGGAAAAAAAAAATGCATGATGGCAACTCAATTGTTTCTAGAGATGGAGCTATCAAATTCGGGAAACTATGTTATCTCATCTAAGATATGTGCAAATATGAGAAGGTGGGATGATTCTGCAAAGATGAGGGTGTTGATGAAGCAGTGTGGTGTCTCTAAAACCCTATTGATTACTTTGTTTGAATGTGTTGTTGTTGTTGATGAATGAGAATTGAAGGTGGTAGAATTTGAGGATTTTTATTATTCTTTCTCATTTTCTGAACGAAACTGTAATATCTTACATAAAATTTGAAACAACACTGATATTTATACATGTTCTCTGTTATTTTTACTTGCTTAAATGGAAGGAGTATGGAAATTTGAAATTACAATGATTGTTACAAACCAAACTTTTAAAATGGAATTGAGACTAAAAATTTACCAAAATTTGACCAAATCTCTTTTTTGATGGAATTGAGACTATCAATTGTTACAATGATAGTTTGAATGCTTGAGCATGCATTTGCAATGGTTGATAAATTAGATAAACTCATTTAAATCTTAAAACTACAATACAGAACGATGCACCTAGGCTTAGTACCATCAAGATAACAACTTGGATAAAATGGAAAGATTTTCCGCCATAAAATAATAGCAATTGTTGATGCTTACCTCAATAAAGTGAAACAATATGAAAGCCTTTAGTCTCATGCTGAGAAGGAAGATGATGCAACAGAATCCAAGGCTGACAGCGTAATAAACGTGGAAGATGATAAAACAGAGTCCAGTACTGGTGGAACTCTTAAGGTTGCAGGTGTGAAAAGAGTTGTAGCTGGAAAGTGTAATGGACAAGCAATGAATAAGGAACTGATTGATTGCTTGATAGACAGTTGGGACATGGATGAACGTGAGGTGGAATCACCAGGTTCACTGGATTCTAGAATCAGATAAGGGAATCTTCGTTATATCATAACTTACAGTTCTGCTGCAACTGCAGAATGTATTGTTGAAGATGAGGTGCAGAGGATGTTGTTTGCCCCAGGGAATGTTGAAGACTTTCCCCTTGGAAGCTTGTGATAAACTACATTTATACTTGCCCAAGGGAGAGTTTGTCTTCCTAAAACTATATTGTCCTCTCTTCCTTTATATTACATGTCAGTCTTTTTAATGCCCAAGGGAGTTGCTGAAGTTATTAATCCGATCCAACAACGGTTATCTGTGGGCTGGGCCTCTAGTGATAGAAAAATTTATAAGGTAGCTCGGCAGGTAGTTAGAGGAAAAAGTAGAGGGGGTCTGGGCGCTGGTTGACTACAAGGCAAGAAAAGCACAATGCCTTTTAAATGGCTTTGGAGACTAGAAGAACATAATCCAGGAGAAAGGCAAGAACTTATTAGCAAAAAGTATCAGGCTACTTGTGTCAATGGCCTCCCATCTCTTAAGGTTCCTCTTTTGGAAACATGGAAAGCTATATGCTCAATAATAAACATAGTTTTAGAAACAACATCGACTTTAAAGAGAATGGATGCTAGTTCCAGATTGGCAATGGGAGAAGCATTAATTTTTGACAGATAAGTGACTACAACATAGGCCGTTAAGAGAATTTTTTCCAGGACTAAACTCCTTGTCTGTTGTGCCATCTTCTAGGTTGGCTGATATAGGGGAATATGATATGGATCAATGACTACGGCAGTTTAACTGGAAGAGGCGGCTAAGGCCATCAGAAGAAGTTCAATTACAACAACTTATTCAAATGTTAGATGGGGTTAAACAAAGAGGATAAGAAAATGTGAGAATGTGACAGACAAGGGGCCTACACAGTCAAGACTTGCAGTAATATAATTGCCAGAATAGTATTTCCAGGAACATTCTCATTCACACCACTTTTGTGGAAAGGTTGAAATATTCATATGGCTACTTCTCCAAGACAGAGTGAGTACAAGGGGTTTTTTAGCATGCCAAGATTTAATGACTCATAGCCAAGCAGTATGTCCTTTTTTGTGAGGAAGAAACTGAGCATGTTAATCATCTTTTCCTTCACTGCTTCGAATCTTGGAGGATCTGGCAACGCTTTCTGAACCGGTCTGGAATTTTTGGATGTATACCAAAATCAATTGATCAGGTGATTTTACAGTGGAGTGTAATGGTTAAAGGGAAGTTTAATGTAATGTTTCGGCTCATTCTTGCTCTTTGGTTGAAGGCATTCAATGGTGATTTCTCATATAGTGGGAATGATTTGTTTAGAGGTTCTATGGTATTTTGAAATGGTATAATTGGTGATGAGTGATTGTTTGTAGTCTTTTGTAAGAAGTTATTTTTCTTCTAGCTTTTTTCATGTTCGATTTTATTACTCTGCTCTGATAATCAGTATATCATAGTCTTGATGGTATTCTGGTTTATTCAATATAATTCTCCATTATTAAAAAAAAATTAATTTTAAAAAAGTAATTAGTAATATAGTTATAATATTCTTTCTTAACCTAATAAATTGTTCATGTTTTATTAGTAATGGTTCATACTTCATAGTATTAGGAGCCGATGAATTACCACAACAAAACGGCCTAGCCTCACCATCTCGAAACAATGCATTTCCGAATAATTCAAGCCCAAACAGTGACATGAATTGGGTAAGCAATGTCTGCTTTCTTTTCTTTTGGGTTAGGTTTAATAATTTAAGCCCAAAATATTACCAACAAAACTTAGAGTTTGTCCATGTAAATACATGTTTAATTCTTGTGATTCCTTACAAAATAACTTCAAAAATGTTAAGGAGCACTCTTATTACCAAAAAGCAATGGCCATTATCTTTTATTTTGACGAGATTTTTGCTCATACCTTTCAGGGCTGGAAACTTAGTTGTCCCAGACAATGAGGGATGTAACCTCTTCAGCAGGACCAGTGAAATTGGAAGACTTGCAAAGAGAATCCTGAGTAATATTTGTGCTGGAGGTATGTTCAGCTTAGAGAGTGCATTTGGCCATATCCTATACGTAGTTAGGTTGACATGTGGATCCTGTGTGATGTGATGATACATGTTGCGGGTAGTTCAGATAATCTAGATGAAGATAATTATCCCTATATATCCTATACGTACAGTGAGCTTTGAAAAGATTGTAAAATCTTTCTTTTCATTATGTTTTCTTTTGATAAGAGGGTTTTGTTTTTGTGTTTTAAAAATATTTTAAAAAAAATTAATTTTTTTTATTTTTTTGTTTTAAATTAATATTTATTTTAGTATTTTCAAATTATTTTGATGCACTGATATCAAAAATAATTTTTAAAAATTAAAAAAAATATCATTTTGATGTATTTTTTAGTAAAAAATACTTTAAAAAATAATCATAACCACACTCCCAAACAGATAAATACTATGCTGCTACTTGAAAAGGGATTAATATCTCACTTACCTGAGGTATTAGATGGTCTTTTGTTTGGGATTTCCTGTGTGTTTTACATTAATGCATTATGAGGATATTTTAGATTTGTTGCGGAGCCCACCTTCTTGTTCTGTTTCTTTTACTTTTAATGGTAGCTAATTTTACAAGATTTAACTCTCTTTTTTCTTTTTGTTTCAAGGTTCTCCGAACTGGACAAATTGATTTGAGCAAAATACATAATTTTCTCTTTAGCAAATCATATGCTTATGATCATCAGCATTAATTAAAGTCTTTAGTTAATTCTTTCTTGGGAAATTCTGATGACCCTTACCATTCCAAGTGAAGATATTTTGTTGACGGAAGGTATTGCAGTGATGTAAATTATTTCCGACCTAAATAGTCATGGTCATGGACGCAGCAAAGGATCAAAGCGTTTTTTAGGAAAAAAACTCAACTCAACTCTTAATATATTACCCATATCTTAAATGAGTCCCAAGACTATAATAAGACTTATTAAATAGATCCCAAATGTTTCATATGTTTTCTAATCCAACAAAGAGGAACCACAATGATCCGACGGACGAGAACCACTGGTGGAGAAGGATTCATGCATCTCTGTTGTTGTGTATTTCTCATGCTCTTTCTCACTGTGCAATAGAACTTCTGCCTTTAGGATGTTTTTCTGCCAACGGGAAGAGTAAACACCATAGATGGGAAAAACAATAGAAAGGTGTTTGTTTCTACCTAAATTGATCAAAAACTTGATACTGACACTTTGGATTTTAATTTGCATTTCTCAGGCCATTGATTTCTATACATTAAAATTACAGAGTCAAATCTCATTTATCAAGATTGTCTTGTTCGTTATTGATAATGATTAGTGATTCTAAATGGATGTTGGAAATTGGAACAAAGTGTTAGTATAATTTGCTCCCGCTTTTGGGACTTGATTATTTTTTATTTTTTTTGTGGAGCTGCAATCCCTCCTGCGCTCATAGATCCACCCGTGCAAGCTTTGTCTAAAGGAGAGCATCTGAGCGAAGGAAACCGCAGCGTGTCTGGTGTAAATGGCTTGCCATAACCAAATTGACTGCTTTGCCTTTTGTAGAAGGCCATTTACTGTGTTTTGGTGCATCAAACTCAATATTGTTATGTTACATGTAGATCTTCATGGTGTATGAAAAAATCCATATTTAAAAAAAAAAAAAATCAGCTGCCAGGCCTAAATGTAGATCTTGATGGCTGTTAGTAGAGGTGAGCAAAAAAATAAAAAAACCGATTAAACAGAGAAAACCGGAAAACAAATAACCGAAAAAACCAAACCGTAAAAAAAAAAACCGATTAAACTTATTAAAATTTTGAAAAAACGGACCGGTTCGGTTCGGTTTTGGTTTTATAAGCCTGAAACCGAAAAAACCGAATCGAACCCAAACCGAAATTTTTTTTGGAAAAAAAACAGAGTCAAACCGGAAAAAAACCGAGTCAAACAGAAAAACTCGAGCCAAACCGGTTTGAACCGATTTTTATCTTAAAAAATCAAACCAAAACTGGTCGGTTTAAACCAATTTCAGTTTTTTTATAAAAATTCGGTTTGATTATCTTTTTTATAAAAAACGAACCAAATCAAATAAAAAATAATCACCCTGGCTGTTAGGCCTGACCTGAAACAACCTCTTCCTCAGCAATCCTACCTCACTTCACCTCACCTCGGTCTATCCAATACTACTATGAGAACACATCTCTATACCTTTTTTTTTTTTTTAGTTTCAAGAAGCCACATGCATGGAATTTTCCATACCTAATCATAATCAAAATTGCTCCCCTTTATTAATCTTATTTTATTTAAATATACACTCTGCCGAACCTAATCCAGAATACCAAGACATCCTCCAATTAATTCATATAGAAACTATTTGTCCTACGCTTTATTAATCCAATCATCCAGCAACCACTGAAGAAACTTATTTATTATATGTCACGCAGAGGCTAAAAGGAAAAACAAAACACAAATGAAAATTAATACAACATTGCTTGAGCATGCGTCTATACTTATTTAAATCTCAAAACTAAAATACATAACGATGCACCAAGTCTTAGTACCATCAAGATACAAGGCTATGAAAATCTGAACTTGGATAAAATGAGAAGATTGTCCACCACAAAATAATAACAATTGTTGATGCTCACCTTAGTAAAGTGAAACGAAACCAAGCTCGTCGCCAATATGGATTTATGTACAGAACTGCAACTATCACCACCAGCACCATGATGTATGCAATCCCAAAGCTCACATAGAAAACCTCCATATCTATGAAGCCACCATTATCTTCATTGTTCATTGAAGTTGGTGATGGTAGCATAGACGCACCACATATTTTGGGTAGTGGTTCTCCACAAAGAAAAGGGTTATCCTTGTAGCAGCTCTCCTCAAATGTGGCAAACTGTGCAACTCTTGCAGGAGTCTTGCCGGACAGATTATTGTGTGCCACACTGAAAATTTCTAGAGAAAATAGTTCAGTAAGTTGAGGAGGGATTTCTCCATCCAATTTGTTGTGGGAAAGATCCAAGCTCTCTATTTCCTTTAACCTCGAGAATGTTGGTGGAATTGGTCCAATCAAACTATTGTGTGAAAGGTTCAATGCCTTGATCTTGCTCAAGTTTTCAATTTCAGGAGGAATCTTCCCGGTAAAATTGTTGCATGAGAAATCAATTCCAGAAAATAATTTGACAATGCTTCCTCTATAAATGAGAGATACATTCTTTGTTGTAAACTCCAAATATTGTTGTGAGGTCTCAATAATAGTGGCATCGGTTAGTGCTGAGAATGGAGCTAGGGATGTCATGCAAGAGAGGATATTTCCAGAAAGATGGTTATGAGATAGATCAATTAGGGTTAACCCATCCAACTTGCATAATTGAATTGGAATTTCACCTTCGAGTTTGTTATAACTCAAGAGAAGATATCTCAACTTAGATAGGCTTCCAATCCATTCTGGAATTGTACCAATTAAATTATTATGGGAAAGATCTAATGTCAACAACGTAGAAAAGTTATAGAATGCCTTTGTAATCAATCCTTGCAACTTATTTCTAGACAAATACACATACCGCAATGTTGAAGAAGTACTTATGGTAGGTGGTAAAGGACCAGAGAAATTGTTCCTTGATAGGTCCAAAAAATCAAGAATAGACATGCTCCATATCCATCCAGGGATTCTGGGAGAGAGATGGTTGTTGCTAACATCCAAAAGTTGCAAAGAGCTACAATTAGATATGCTATCAGGAATCACCCCTTGCAAACTGTTGTTTGAAAGTATGAGAAAGTTGAACAAACATAAACTTGTGGTTAGATGCTCGGGTATTCTACCAGTCAAAACATTGTTGGACAAGTCTAAGTCTCTCAACAAACTCATGTTACTCAACGAGGATGGAATGCTTCCATTAAAACCATTATGAGACATTAATAAAACTGTTAACCTTGGCAAATGAGCTCCGATTTCTAAAGGGATTTGGCCTTGTAAATAATTCATGGATATACTTAAAATTGACAAATTCATATGAGAATTCTTTGGCAACAAGAATGGACCAGAAAAAGAACAATTTTCTAAATAAAGATTTTCTAGGTATGTGTTGTTCTCTATCAGCCAATTTGGAAAGTCCCCTTTCATTTGGATGTTTGTAAGATCCAAAGATTGTAGGTTCAACTGATGGTAAAGGAACCTGGGAAATGCTCTTGCACCTTGTCCATGATTGCTCAAATAGAGGGATTGTAACTGGAACTTTGGGCTCAAATTATGATCATCTTCTTCTGCGTATATTTCATTATCCAAACCATGAAAAGACTTGAGTTTTGAAAGGTTGTATAATGGGCTCAATGACATAGGGATCTTTAAGTGATTGGAAGAGAGATCTAGTCGTTGAAGGGAAGTCAAATTTGCCAGACATGGAATCAAGAAACCACTGATATCATTGTCCCTCATATCTAGCTCTTGGAGATTATTTAAGTTACATAGACCTACATTATAATTTAGAAAAATTTAAACTCTGACTATTTAATGGAAAATATATAACTTAAAGAGAATAAGAGTAATTAACCTTACCGATTGGTAATTGACCATTTAGTCTGCACTTCACCAACTCTAAAATTTTAAGAGAGGTTATCGTTCCAATACTTTGTAAGATGCTATTATCGAGAGTAGAGTTACTCGAATACAAGTGCTCCAAGTTTTTTAGAATATTAAGAAAGCCTGCCACAATCAATTAAACAAGAAATTATATTCATTAAAAAAAAGTTGTGGTATGAATTCAAAAAAAGTTGTGGTATGAATTCAAATACTAATAGATATGAGAATTCTCCAAGACTATACTATTTGGCAATCTATAAAATAGACCCACAGAATGCTAGGCCAGCAAATTCAAAATGGAGTAGTACCTGATCATATTCAAGAGAAGACTATCAAGGAACGAAGATATTTTTGGAGAATAACAGAAAATAGATCAAACTAAAACATTGTAAAGTGAACCATCTTACTGGTGGGGCAAAGACAAATTGTTTAATAGGTTGTGAGAACATCAAAGCCCAAAGAAAAAGAGTTAAAATTTGTTAATTTACCTTGAGAAGGTACAATGCCACTGACTTCATACAACGATAGGTATTTTAGAGAAGATAGAGCTCCAAGGATTTGAATAGAGTTTTCATCTAGAAAACAACCGTTTAGATACAATTTTTCCAAGGAGCTCAAATTTTGCAACTCTGTTTAAAAAAAAAAGAAGTAACAAATTGAATTTTTCATATATTAACAACTTTCACGAACAAACATCACTATATATAATATAACTTATCATCACCTAATATTGTTCCTTTAAAATCATTGTCGTTCAGATAAACTGTCGTAAGGTTTGGGAATGCTCCTAATGATGATAGTAACTGGAAGCTACTCCCATTGGTTGTGATATTTTTTAAGGATAGATATCTCAAGTTGTTTGGACCTGCAGGTTAGAAAAGAACCGTATTCATAGGTTTTCCAAAAGCAAAAAAGTATGCTTGGTTAGATGTTGTTATGAAGCCATCATCATCTTCATGCAAGTAATGTGAAGGTGTTACTTACCTGAGGCTACCAATTTGTTAATATTATTGCCGTCCAATAGCAAGTACTGCACGCTGCTCAACGATTCTTGATATATATAAAAAATAATTAATTAATTCAATACAAAACATAAATTGTGTTTTCTGAAATTAAATCTAATAAAGAAAAGATTAGTATAATAAAAAACTTTCAAATTTATTAACCCCTCCGTTCTATTGTAACTTATACTAAGTGTGAGTTAAGAGAATGATAGAACAATGTTATTGAAATAGGAGGATTCACAGTTCAAATAAAGTTGAAAAAACAAATATTTTATGATCACCTAATATCGTCATTTTAGTTCTCAGATGTTAAGCTCATAGCTCTGTTCTACTTAACGACACGGAGTATATCACGACTAGAAATTATTTTATATTTAATTAAAATAAATAAATAAATTAGTAATATAGTTATAATATGGTTTTTCTTAGCCAAATAAATTGTTTCCCATGCGATCATAAAATAATGGATTTATTTCAATCCGATAAACAAATTTATTTTAATTAAGAAATATTATTTATTTATCAAAAAAATTGTTACATTGTAGGGAACTTTGAAAAACCCGAACTCAATGTCATTTGATCAAAGCCACACCATGCGGAAAAACAAGAAAACCAAGGGACTTTTGATATGATAAAAGAGATTCTTATACTGATACGAGAAAAAGGACAATAAAGGTATTGATTATTATAGTCATGATAGTGATATATAGTAGTATTGTAATTATAATTGTAAGGTTATATTTATATCATAATGATAATTATGGTGGTCCGATGATATGATAATACTAATAACATGATATTTTATTCATAAATTTGAAAACAAAAAAAAAATCATCCTTTGTTGTTTTAAAAATTTGTTTTGTTTTTTAAGATTATTCACTAAAAATAATAAATGCGGTGATTAATTCAATCAAATATGTTTTTTATTTTCTTCTATGAAAAACTATTGAGAACCAAAATGATACTAATTATTTTGATGTATTTAAAAAATAAATCGCATTTCAAGTTCTAAATATTTTGTAATACAAAAGTGAGGTCAATTAAAAAGCAAACCTTTGATCTCAACCCAACCAGCTATGCGATTATATGACAAGGAGAGCCACTCAAGTTGTTGAAAAGGACGAAACAAGGAGGCATTAAAGTACCAATCTCCCACTTCCTCATTCCTTGTGCTGTCAAGAACGAGTTCGATGACTCGACCAGTACTGCTGCTGCACTCAATATGTTCCCAGTCACAACAGTGGGCATCATCTTTTATCCAGGAGGGAAGGGAGGTGCCATTGGGATAGTTAAAAGCATCTTTGAGGTGCAACAGAGCGATTCTCTCTTCCTCCAAGCAACCAAGAGGCAGCCATCCTTCCAAGGAAACCATCATAATTGCTAAAACCATCGACATATGAAGGAACAGCCCCATCTTAATATCAAAATATAAATGGTGATCAATATTTGTTGTAGAAGACAGCTAGCGAGGAGGTTGAGGGCTTTATAGAGGACTTCACGGACCCATGCCGTGGAAAAAACTGCATGATGGCAACTGTCTCCCATCCCACGGACCCATCTCCTCGGGGAGAATAAATATAATTCATGACTTTCTTAAGCTAGTTTTAGTACATAATTCACAATATCTGAATTGATACATTTAACATTTATCTGTATTACATATAATCTCTTTGTTTCTTTTTATAATACTTTTAATCTGAATATCTTTTAGAAAAAAAATTCATGATGGCACCCATCCAACAGGCCCATCTCGTGGAAGAAAAAAATGGATGATGGTCTATCGGACCCATCTCGGATGGCAAAGGACGGCAGTGTCCTCTTCATCACAATCCTTTTCGTTTTGATATTAAATACTTAATTAGATCATTCGATCAAATTACAGGAAATTAATCATAGTAATAATTAAATAAGAATATATATAAATTATCATTCGTAAATGAGAAATTACTTAGTCAATTCAGGTTCAACTCCAAAAATTGATCATGAGAGTGTATTTTTTTTTTTCATGAAGCTAGCTCTTAATATTCTTGTGTGAATGAATGGCTTCTTGATTGTGTTATGAACAATAGACTTATTGTCAAGAGAAGGCATGATTCATTTTATCAACCATACTATTTTGTCTAATTTTGTGGGCTTAGATGAGCAAGTAAAACCCCGATTATCTCAGACTCTTATAAGAGATACACGCCATGAATCGAACTCGAGACCTACTGTGCAGATCTCAAGTCCTTTACCATCATGCTATACCTCTTAGGAACTGTTTCGTCTAATTGCCAACACCATTAAAATTAAGGCATGATTTTCCACACATAGAAAGTAGCAACTGATCCTCTACATCGATCCATCATCGTCGTGGAAAATGAGTTGTATAGCATTGACCTGGATTTCTCTAATAAAAGTAAGGTTTATTTAAGGTAACTATGGGATGATAAAAAAATTATCAATAAAATCAATTTATATAAAAAAAAATCATAGATTTAGTTTTCCTGAATTTTAAATTTAGTGTGAATACATTCCGAGCGCAAGAAAAAAGGAGTGCAAAATTAGCCTTTCAAGAAATAGAGAATCTTCCTCTTGAAGGAATTAATTAGTGGGTTGGAAAAACGTCTTTTGCTCTAATATTTTCTTCACTTTGTCTATATATTACCTTACATTATTATTGTCACAATGATATTGTATACTTCTTCTGTTATCCTTCAAGATTTCAATAATTGAAAAGGAGGGTCCTAAAAAATTTAATTTTTATAAACATACCCTTAACTTTGGATGTGGATAATTGTTTGCAATATATTTACATCCAATATAAACAATTCATCAATGACCAATTAGTAATCATTTGTTAGCTAAAATATTGAAAATACTTCCTCGTTTTTTTTGGCCATGCAGTTCCTATATATATATATATTAGTTGAAATTTTATGATGTGCATTAATCCTTTTAAATTAAAGTCAAGTTATTAATTATATCCTATAAATTTTCAATCCTCAAACCAATTTCAAACAAATCACTTCAAGTGGGTCATAGTTCATGATCAATTCCTTAAAACCTATAAATAAGATCGATTGATCATCAAATTTTATAAAAGAAGATAAATTCATTATTCTTATTTTTTAATAATACTACTAATAATAATATTGGCACATTGACAAAGTTAACTCTCACATTAGTATTTCAGTAAGAATAAGCTATGAAGGATCAGATAGAGAATGTAAGGGATATCACATTGACAAAGAATTTTAGGATTTCTAGAAAAACTAATTCTCTCAAATTTCGTCATTTTTTTTTTACAAACTATAGAAGGCGATTGTTACAAACTAAAATTTCAAGATGCAATTGAGAAATCTGAAGGAGCAAACTAAGAATCTACCAAAATCTGACCTAGTTGTTTCACAGTTGGTTTCAAGATAAAATAAAAGGAATCACATCAACATCAGTAGTGGTTTCAATTAAACAGCTCAGAGGCAGGCAATTTCCCACAAACCCTCTTGGACCCATTAAAGAAATAATGAAAAATGACCGGCAATTTCATCAGTCATGCTTGACTGATAAAGCCCAAAAGCTAGAACCTGAGCGGCAATTTCCCACAGCAATAATGAGAAACTGCTTTTTACATTTTAAGGAAATACCTTTGATTAAGAACATAGAGAAACTGCTTTCTACATCCTCAGCACGGTTGTTCTTCCACTTAGCAGATTCATTTGTATCATAAAATAAATTTATTTTTAAAATAATGAAAGCATGCTTGACTGATAAAGACCCAAAAGTTAGAACTTGAGCGGCAATTTCCCACAGCCATAATGAGAAACTGCTTTTTACATTTTAATGAAATACCTTTGATTAAGAACATAGAGAAACTGCTTTTTACATCCTCAGCAGTCAGCACGGTTGTTCTTCCTCTTTTTGTATTTTCAAAAACTAAAAACATATCTGATTAAAAATACAATACAGAAAATTGTTTCTAAAATTATATACTTTTAAAATAAAAAATACATATAAACAC
>Ga0307515_10010419_pt1 | contig 17811 bp, 10 predicted proteins | sample 17_EM_MG_FD_194513 | JGI IMG/M metagenome (GOLD analysis project Ga0307515, IMG submission 194513) | Populus trichocarpa ectomycorrhiza microbial communities from riparian zone in the Pacific Northwest, United States - 17_EM | ecosystem: Host-associated > Plants > Roots > Unclassified | place... | reverse complement strand
TAAAAAGGCATGGAAACAAAATATAACCATTTTTTCACCACTAGTATAAGGAAATAACAAAATGTCATTTGGAATGCAGCAAAACTATTAATAAAGAAATAATGAACTAAGTAATTAAGTACCTTCTATTTCATTGATCCCCAATAAAAAACGAGTAACATGTCATTTGCAGGTTCATTAATGATCATATGGATCCCATCAAAATGATTCACTACCGGATTGCCAAAAAAAAATTTGAAATGAAGGATATGGGTGGGTTGAAGTATTTTTTAGGCATTAAAATATACAGATCAAAACTGAGCATATTTCTATCACAAAGAAAGTATGTATTGAACTTATTAATTGAGACAGGTATATTGGATTGCAAACCTGTGGATACACCTATCGTACAGAATCATTGTTTAGTAGAATATCCGGATCAGATTCCCACAAACAAAGAACGATATCAAAAATTGATGGGAAGACTCATCTACCTATCACATACGCATCCTGATATCGCATGTGTAGTTAGTTTAGTCAGTCAATTCATGCACAACCCAAGTGAAGTACATATAGAGGCAGCATTGTGAGTGCTTAAATACTTAAAATCTTTTCCGGGAAGAGAAATTCTTTTTAAGAAGAACAATCATCTTAATCTTATTGGCTATACTGATGCAGATTAGGCTGGGAATCTGACCAATAAAAAGTCTACTTTATAATACTTTACCTTCGTTGGGGAGAACTTGGTGACCTGAAAAAGTAAGAAGCAAAAGGTGGTGACTTTATCTAGTGTGAAGCATAATTCAGGGGGATGACCAAAGGATTATGTGAGGTACTATGAATGAAAAAGTCGCTTAAAAAGCTGGGATATCCTATGGATATTGAAATCAAGATGTACTGTAACAACAAAGATGCAATTGCTATAGCCAATAATTCAGTTTAATATGATCGAACTAAGCAAGTAGAAGTAGATAGACATTTCATCAAACAGAAACTTGATGAGAAATCTGTAAGTTTTTCTTTTATCAAATCTGAGGATCAACTGGCAGATATATTTACTAAAGCAGTATCAAGTAAAGTGTTTCATTACTCTCTCAATAAGTTGGGCATACAAGATATTTTTGCACCAGCTTGAAGGGGAGTGTTGACAAGAATTAATTTGATAATATTACAAATCAGGAAAACTAGAAATCGGGAAATAAGTTTAGGAAAGATTTTTTTGTATATTTCCATTCTTAGTTTTCTCGTTCCTAAACAGGACTCCTGTACATGTATATATACACATTCTATGCAATAAGTAGAGTAGACGATTCTATTTGACAAAGACAATTATTTCTTATTGTTAACAGCTACAAGTTTTAATGGACCGCCTTTGTGTGTGATTTTGGGAGTGTCGAGTAAGCGAGCAACCCCATAGTAACTGGTGAAATAGAAAGACTAGCAGGGCAACTTTTGTATCAGACGCTCAACAGAACGCACATTTAGCAGAGAGACAATGAGCTGAAATTGGTGATGTTCAAACTTGAATAGCTTCTAACCTTCATTCTGACACCTCTCAGAAAAAGAATATGACTACTGAGTGATATCTAATTGCAGCGGCATTCCTCGGTTTCAATGATCCAAAAAAAATGATATCAAGCAAGATCATTTGCTACAGATTAAGGATACATCACAGAGCAGAATTACTAAATAATAACTAGAAAATACCTTTTTACTTAACCCTTTGGCAGCCGAATTCATATCAGTCCAATATTTTAATACCTACCTGTCCAAAACACTCCACCAGCCTGATGGTGTCTATCAAATTTGTGTTGTTGCAGATAACTGCTAGAAAACTCAAAGGTATTGATTCGGTTGTCGTAACCACGGGGTTCCGATGTACGAGATCTCTTGTGGCAATGAGGCCCTATCAATCAATATTACAATCAGTTCTTTTAACTCGTATTCATGCGGGTTCTCGTTCAAATCTTGAGATAATATCAAAGAAAATCTGTTAAATTCCTGTGTGTTCCACTGATGTCGAAAAAAGGAGTAGCATCGACATTGTACGTGCTTTTTATGGAAGCAAACACATTTTGACATGCAATTCAGAACTTTCGCATCTGTGTGCAAAGTTTCTACACAGCTTTGTATATAATTCCTCCATTGCAGTAAAAATAGTTGCAACCCATCAAAACTTTACAAAACCTATATTTCAGCATGTACCAAGTCACAGAAACTATCTTCTCTCTAATCAATCTCAGCATGTACATAATCAACAAACACAAAATTCTTTTCAAGTTGATTCAAAGCGTAAGCCGAGCCGGCACTGGCAAGTGCAAGGGCAGCCAAAACAACTCGAAGTTGAACATCCGAAGGAATTCCAACCGTTGCACAGAAAGCAATGGTTGCACCTATTAAAAACTTTTGCAGTGTCTGGAATGATGTATAAGCCTTTTTACACGATGAGCACTTTTTTGTGTGTTGTTCAAATCTATCCAACATCTGCATGATCAAATAGGAGAAGAAAACTAAGAGTATCAGGAATACAATCAGTCTTCTTAAATTTTGTAACCTGTACTCATTTTTTCAAAGAAGCCAACAGTTTGGTGAAAAGCACCACTTGTGTTAACATTCCAACACTATAGGAGAGTAAGGTAAGTTTCCAAGTAAGAATTCATTATTGTATCACTGCCATCTCACTAACATTGTTTCGTTGATGCTGTCAATTTCAGTGAAATTCCACTTCATGTGCATTGCTTTTGTAGTTCATAATACAAAATTATTTGTCCTAACAAATCAGAACAGCTCCTGCAAAGGATAGGAAAACGAGAAAGGAGGATGCGGGTTTCATACCTCACGTTTTGATAAAACTGCTGATGGAAAAAGTTGTTTGTCAGTGAGCCCAAACCACTCAGGTTTGCTGTTGCCATGTCGCCTCAGCCAACCACGAAATTCCAAAACGAACCGATCTGCTTGAGTGGGTGTGAATGTGAGTTTTGTGTACTGCTTATTAATATCAGCAGAACCTCCCATGGATTGTGAAAGAAATGTCTTCTCTTGACCCTGAAGGACGATCATGTCTCCATCATATACCTTATTTGAAGTCCAATGCTCATGCCATCTTGGAATCACCTGGCACAAACTCAATTTGATATCAATTATTTGAAGCTGATGATGAGGATGACACCCTTTTGGGACAAATATAAATTGTGAAATGCAATAACATTCAAGATTGCCAATAGGATTGACAAAGAACATATTCAAGTAGAAAGCAAACCTATTTTGGTGAAAAAATGCTCATCCATAATAAGCAATGATCTAAGTATGACAAATGTTGCAGCACATATAGCCAAGTCATAACTTAGGAATGACCCATCCCTTCATGTATTTTCTCATTCGAGTATCAAAATTCAAATGGTCCAAGCCACTGAAATTCTGAGATGGAGCGAACTCCACTGTACAATGAAAGCCACTGTATTTTTGTGAATTTGAATTCCACAACCAACATATAATAAAGCCTGTTGTCAGCAGAATGCAATTGACCTCCAACCAATCACGATTCTGCAATCAGAGAACTTATCTCCTGTTCTCTAGTCTTTATCATACCATTTACAATAGAAGTTTTTTTTTTTCCTTCTTTTAACTCACAACAGAAGTCTTGAAACTGCTCCAAAACAAAGACTGATGTTACTGATTAACTTGAACAAACGCAAGGGAAACATTGACATTTTTTTCCATGGGTTAGAGTAGCCATGCTTCAATAGCTTATAATTTGTTACTAAGGCCCATCAGCATAGGACATGACATTCTATCTCTACATAATAACACATTTCAACAAAATCTCATTCCATATCAGACAGGATAGAATCAACTAGTACAATCATAACATAGGATATGAAGCACCAAAACACAAAGGAATCTGAAATGATGGAAACTACAATTATAACTGCGCAGTTGGACAATCAGCGATTTAAATCACAATTTTACAAACATGGACAAAATGCCAACTAACTAATTGCAAGGGCATATTTATAATTCCAAATGTAGCGATATGATGGATGAAAAACTTGTGGCTGGTTTTAAACAGCCACTATGTGTAATTGTAAATATCAATATCACAATCTCTTTTAGATGTGGAAAAGCATTGGAGAGAAAATACAAAAATTGACATCAGATTGAACCTCCTATTTTGTACTAATCTGTCAGATAATGTAGGTCCTTTCATCAAATAAAAGTTCGAAGGGAGTTAACATGATTGTTGTTACACTAGATCACAAAGACAATTTACACTCTCAGTAAGATGAGAAAACATAAAATCTAAACTTATAAGAGGTAGAAAGCAGTATATGCATGATAGAAAGATAGGGCTATATCATGGTAAAATTACTGGAAAGAACTAAACATCAACGTACTTGCCACAAGAGAAAGAACACATAAGAAGCACAATCAAAAAGTTTTTTTACCTGCCACCATGCAGGCCCTGGCATTGTGAACTGGAAGAAGTTTCGAGCACTGCAAACAATTGAACGGGTCTTCCCAGGTGCCATTGGCACATTGAAGGAACAAATCCATATTATCCATTTCTGATCACCAACGATGGGAAGTTTTGTGTCTATCTCCACTCTGGAAAGAAACAGGCATCTCTAAGTTCTATATCAACAGTTCCTTGGAGAGGAATGACACATTAAAAGAGTTCTAGACAATTCAGGACAAGAAAGAACACTTAATTTCTATCTTTTAACAAGCAGTTGACGTCAGGATAACCAATACCACTATGCACTTTTCATTTGTTATTCATCAATTACAAGCAGTTGGATAAAGCAGAACATATTGAAGCACATTTAGCTTCATACTCCAAAATATAAGCTTCTCTGGATAGCCTTGAAGCATGGACATTGCCAAAGCTTCCATGATCAGAAACATAAGCTGGTGTGAGGAGCTGCATTCACCATACAAAAGCCCGCACCAAAGTATACACACAACAAATGAAAGGCATCTTTACCAGACCTCAAGTAATGAAATGAGGAGGTTCTTGAAGCATAAACTCCAGATATTCTTAATGAAAAAATGAATTAGAGTTACTTATAATTTTTAGATTAAAACAGGAAATCTACTAAAGGTCTCCTAATAACAAACAATAGAGCACAGAAGCGAACATTTTGTCAAAATGAAACCTTTGAAGCAAGTGACAAAAAGGTTTCATTAAACACGTTTACAATTCTTTCTCCTGATTGTACTCACTTATTCACATAGTAACAAGGTGCAACAAACTCAGCAGTGATCCTTGGGTTCCCATCATTGGCTCCAGCAAAGCCCCAGGGGCCACTAGACTCCAACTTAAATTCCAAAGGCTTGGCTCTATCTCTCCTTCCTGTAACCTGTGGATTCATTTATACCAATAAGTATTACAATAAGGGCAAAAGTTTTCAAGCACTGATATATACCAGAACCCCGAAAATGAAATTTCCCATGTTAAACAATGCATTGGAGATTAGAGCAGCAGAAAGTGCAATATATACTTGCGAATCTTAGAGTTCATACTACCAGAATTGCTAGTAAGAAAAGCTGAATATGGTTCAGTATATAAACAAATTGCCAACAACATGGACAAATTTCAATGACAGATCTGCAGTAGGATATATAACAACATTGCCCCAGGCATAAATTGCATGGAAACATTTAGTTCTCTCCTTGTAAATAGCCAAGACTTACGCGCAGTCAGGTTTTCAAGTTGAAAAGGATAGAAGAAAGCACTGCTTTTTCAGCAGGAACAAAGAGAAGCATCCTACAATTACCAATCTGACCCCGGCCAAACCTTTATCAGTCTTTCACAAACAGCATTCTTAACACATCAGAAACTAGTGCATTCTTGACACATCAGAAACTAGTTTGCATAAAATGATCCAGATTCCAGAAGCAGCATGAAAACCACGACTCTTCTTCTTTTGTTCAAGAATGACTACTCCCAATGATATTTAGTAGTCATTCAAGAGAACTAAGTTGATCCTCGTCAAGAAATGATAAGTAAAGATACATTAATGTTTCGACACAGCAATATTAATACACATATGGTAACTACTGTGAATTGATGTCTTTTATATGTGTAAGAAAACTGCTTTAACCCACCGAAAAATTATATAAATGACAGTGATTCCTGGCATTGAATACTGCCCTTGATTAAACTTAGCGACATTGAGACTCGGCATTACCTAAACTATGTGGTGAATTCTTCAAATTGTATGAATTTATTGAGAACTAAAAGGACAAATCTTCAAACAAGATGATTAGACACATCTTCATACCTTGTGGTGCGCAAAGTCAATGTGTGAAGGATCAGAAACATTCTCCATGAGGGTATCATAACCGTAGAACAAATCACGCTGAATTGTCACCGTTGAGAACTCAGGTTTATTGAAGTCATCAGGTAACCTAAACAATCACCGTAAAAATAAGTACAATCATTATTAACTGCATGCCATTGTCAAATTAGGTAGCTCGATCATTACAAAAAATCTAAATCAAACATAGAAACAAGAAAGGATCGATCACATGGGAGGCTTGGTGGCTTGAGCTCTTTCCCAACCATTCTCATCTGGCCAAACAAAGAGCAGACCTTGGGACACCAATGTAGGAAATCTGGTAGCACAAGCTCTTGGAGACTTGACTGCACGAGCTTCAGGGCCTTCAGGTAAAGCCTGAGGGATTCGTGTGCAAGACCCACAACCATCAAATGACCATCCATGGTATGAACATTGCAGGTGCCCATTTTCATCGATCCTTCCTTCCTACCAGATCAAAGTGAACATACTTTTCAGTTTTAGTTCCGAAGACAACATAGAAAAACAAAAAAAGCAAACACAACTTTCAAATATTTATCTCTAAGATTCTAACTCAAGTAGAACCCAATCAAACAATCTTAGCACTCAAATTTAGCATTTTGCGCAAACAAGAAGGCACGGTTAGCTTTGAAACATGAATCAATCTCAAGGAAATGGAACCTGATCCAAGTATCTCTCTCAAGTAAGATACTTTTCCGATTCCAATAAACCACGGAAGGGACCTAATCATAGTTTAGCTTCCAAATTCTCCATATCGCGAACTACGCAAACGGAGAACAACTCTAATTGTACTAAGTGGGAAAAAAAGAGCATAGATTTGCAAACTTACAGATAAAGGGGCAAGTCTGTGAGGACATTTATCATCAAAAGCAACCCATTCCTGATTAGCCTTATCAAACCAGAGAACCAAGTCACGACCCAGAAGCTGAAATGGGGTTGGCAAGAGAGGGTCCAAATCCTCAAGTAAAGAAACAGGGTACCAATGGTCCCTCCAAGTGAATTTAGAATCAATAACCTCCTCTCCACTCTCATCATCAACCCCATACTCTTCTTCTTCTTCTTCTTTTCGCACAGATGGTGCTGACTGTGAGGGAGGTGCTGCTACATGTAAAGGAGAGATCTTTCGAACTCTTGTAATTGGTTGTTTTGTGTTAAAGGCTTTGGTGAGTGAAAAAGGGGAGGCTTTGGGATTGGTTTGTGTTAAAGATTTGGAGATGCAAGCGGTAGATAGAAGTAGAGCCATTTTTAATGATATTTATCTCTTTAGTTTATTACATACAGTTCAGAGCCTTCTTTATTCAGCTTGAGCCTCTCTTGTGTTTCTAGACAAGATAAATTATGAGAATACAAGAAGTGTTTGCGTACAAGTTTGTTAATGTGGACTCAAAGGGGTCTTCTCTACCGGTTTCTGGACTTCAAATCTGAAAGTGATCGATAACTTTGCAGAGTTTTTGTCTCTCTTTTTTTTTTTTTTTTTTCAAAGTAGCACATTACACGAATTTAATGTGTAAAATAGCACAATTCACTTCGGCTATTGCAACGTGAGATGTACAATTTGGTTGTTTTTTTTTAATATTTTTTAAATAAATATATATTAAAATAATATTTTTTATTTTAAAAAAAAATCATTAAAACAATATAAAAATATAAAAAAAATTAAACAAAAAAAAATCAAATCTTAACAAAATACAAGTTAAACAATGAGCCTAGCTCCCCTTTATTTAACCTTTTTTTTTAATTAAGTTTTCAATTATGATATTTTTATTTTTATTATGTTATTCTTGTATTTACATTTAACGTGTTAAATTATACTATTTTTCTAATTAAATTTTTAATTTTGATATTTTTAAAAAAAAAATTATTAACATAAATGTCCGAGTCAGTTTGTGCGCATATCAATTAATCTCATAAACTTTAAAATTAATAACCATATAAACTTTTAATAACCATTGTATTAACAATTTCAAGACATGAAATTCAACACAGGTATTTATTTCTAGAAAAATCTCCAACTTCGAATGATGAGAAGAAAGAGGCAAAGACCAAACCATTAATTAATTGTTTGTGTACAAGTTTATTAATGGTTAATATGGTGGTTATTAAAAATTTATATGATTATTAATTTTAAAGTTTATGAAATTAATTAAGATACGTACAAACTGACTCGGATATTTATATTAATAATTTTTTAAAAAAAAATTATGAGAAAACAAGAAGTGTTTGCGTTCAAGTTTGTTAATGTGGACTCAAAGGTGTCTTCTCTACCGGTTTCTGGACTTCAAATCTGAAAGTGATCGATAGCTTTGCAGAGTTTTTTTCTCTCTTTTTTTTTTTTTTTTCAAAGTAGCACATTACACGAATTTAATTAGAAAAATAGCACAATTCACTTCGGCTATTGCAACGTAAGTGAGGTATGTTTGTTTTTATTTTTATGTTTTAAGAGTATTTTTAAAAAAATTTAAAATGTTTTATTTTTTTATTTTAAATTAATTTTTTTATATTTTTAGATTATCATAATGTTTTTGAGCTATTCGGAAATATAGTTGTTTTATTTAATATTTTTTATTTAAATATATATTAAAATAATATTTTTTATTTTAAATAAATACATTAAAACAATATAAAAATTAAAAAAAAATCAAATTTTAACAAAATACAACTTCAACAATGAGCCAAGCTCCCCTTTATTTAACCTTTTTTTTAATTATGATATTTTTATTTTTATTATGCTATTCTCGTATTTACATGCAACGTGTTAAATTATACTATTTTTCTAATTAAATTTTTAACTTTGCTATTTTCTCTTTCTCTTATTTCTAAGAAAAATCTCCAACTTCGAATGGTGAGAAGAAAGAGGCAAAGACCAAACCATTAATTAATTGTTTTTTTTTTTTCTGTATTTCAACTCTATGCTAATTTCAGGAATCACGAGTTCAATTCCTTCACATTGTTTTTCAAAGACACCCATGTGTGGTCAATAGTCTTAAAACCAGAGGGGCCTGTATAAAAGGAATCATAAACTTTGGGGACTATTAAAATCCTATATAAGAGATCTCTAAATGTTTTTTTAATTTTTAGCTCCCCGTGTCAACCTCAGGCCTTCCCTACCATTTAATTATTGTTCTGAGACATATAAAAAGATGGGAGACAATTTGAGTAGACAAGACATGCACGTGTCTTTCCTGTTTTAAAAAGACAAAATTAATTTTAAAAAAATTATAGAAAAAAATTTATTTTTATATTTTTATTTATTCTAATTAAATATTTTTTAATTTATTTTATTCAGGAATAATAATTTGACACAACCTAAAAAATCATTGCAATCATAGATCTTCGTCGTTTCATGTTTATTACAAATTTACAACGCACTACACTTGACAAGATTAATTGATTATGGAGCACTTATAGAATATAGTAATGAAAGTTTTTTTTTTCAAGCTTATTTTCAAAACCTATTCTTATTTAATTTCATAACTATTAAAATAAATATTTAAAATAATTTCAGTAATTTAATTCTAGAGTAAGCAAACACACAGATTATATTTATTAAAAATTATATCCTCTTATTTATGCATTTCCTTTTTTATTTGACATATCAACAACATGGTTTTTCAATAAAAACTTAAAGCAATTAAAATATAAATTTATAAGAACTAAAAAAAAATGGTTCTTCATACAAAAACTTATCATAAACTATGGGGTAATTTTCAACCAAAATAAAATAATGTCTCAATTATTTTTATATGACTGTATGGAAAATAAAAGAATAAATAATTCGAGTTTTATATATAATTATTCATAAAATAATTGTTAATATTATCATTAAAAAAATCTATGACATAATTGGGTATTTTTAAAATTTAATTCCAATAATTTTATTGAAATAGAATATTATTAAAATAAATAAATAAATAAAAAGAAAAGGTGAAAGGCCACTGCAAAAAAAAAAAAAGGAGAAAGATGGGTCTGCGGACTGCGAGCATTGCCTAAAAAGAAAAAAAAATGTGTTCCTAGGATTGTTTTTAATGGCCGGGCGATAATTTTTTATTAAATTGAATGGACAACATGTCGTCCCTTTGCATAAATAATGTGTTATCTACTACAATAAATTTTGTTTATCTAAAGTGATTGAAAAAGTGAGTTCCGGGTTTTTGAACCCTAAAACCCATTTTTTTTACTTATTTTCACTTTAAGAACACTATAAAAACATCATAAAAATTTTAATAATCTCATTTTTCAACTTGAAAATACCCTCTAATAACTCTAAAATCAAGAATAAAATTGAGTAAAAATTACAATCCTTGATCTACATTTTTTTTTTCCAAAATAGTTAAAAGGTAAAATCACTTTTATTGAACTCCTCTCTCCGATACGAGTTCATTAACACCAAGATTTGATTTTTTTTTTGTGATTAGAATGTAGTTGGACAAAATCTCTTTCCTCTCCCTTTCTACAAACTTTCTCTCTTATCTTTCAAAACATGAAAATTGAAACATAACAAAAATAAAATTTGATGATATAAGCATAAAAATTGAAAATAGTAGGGATTTAAGATGGAAGAGACATGAAAAACCTATAGTCCATTACAACAAATTCTAGTCACCTTCGATGACTAAAACAACAAGTTTCGAGTTTTTAGATCCTTAATACTCAATTTTTAACTTTTTTCTCTTAAAAACTACAATAATCTCATTTCAAATCCCAAAACTCTCTAATAACTCTAAGAACTAAAATTAAAAATAATAAGAACAAAAAATGAAGGAAGAGACATGGATGACGCGATGTCCACTACAACAAAATATGGTCAGCTCTAATGACTGGAAAGCGCAATCCGAGTTTTTGGACTCTCAAAACCTAATTTTCAACTTATTATCAATTAAAAACACTCAAAATACATTATAAGAACCTCAATAACCTCATTATCAACCCCAAAAACCCTCTCGTAACTCTAAAAATCAAAATGAATAAAAACAATACGTCCTCAATCTTTTTTTTTTTTGTATGGTTAAAGGGTAAAACCACCTCAATTGAAATTCTTTCTAAAACGAACTCATTAACATCAAAATTGACTTTGTTATGGCTAGATGAAATTTCTCTTTTTCTGCAACTCTCTCTTTCATCTTTCGGAACACAAAGACTAAAATATAAGAAAAATAAATCTTTAAAATTAAAACATAAAAATAAAAATTAACAAGGGCCAAAGAGGGAGAAAGAGAAGATTTCAGGGACCAAACTGTACTTATTCACAGAAAAAATACGATACCAATCCGTAGTAAAATGGAGGAGACTTACAGTGGAAAATGCAAAGCGAAATTGCTATCTGTTTTAGTTTATTGCTTAATTAATCAAATCAAATTAAGTATTTTGTCTTAATATCTTCTTTCTAAAAAATAAAAATAAAAACAAATTCCAAACCAGGATGCAGCCTCCCATGATAGAAATGGTCTTAAAATCTGCAAAATGTTTGGATTAAATTTCCTCCTCGTGTGAACACGAGTATATGACGTGTTAACTGGACTTTTGCATTTGATGGCAGCCAGAAATTTGTCCACCCGCTTTGCCCGACTGGTCTAGGTTGTAGAAAAAATGAAAAAGAAAAACTTTCCATTAAATTTTTTTAAATTTTCTTTTTATCTAAATAACATTGTTTGATTTTTTTTAGTAATCCATTCTTCCAGCATGTGACTCCAGCCTTCTCCTGAATTAAATTTTATAACTATGTTTTGCCATGATGTTCCCAAAGCAAGGACGTCTTTAGATTTATTTATTTTTTTCCTTTTTTTTTCCCATGGAGTAAGCCATGACTGGGATTACAACAATGGATATACTTGTGTTGTTTGGAAACTAAAATAATAAGTTTTCAATTTCAATCTCTTGAAAGCCCATTTTGCAGTGGATGATCATCACAGCACACTGCATTTTGCCTCGTATGATCACCACAAGACAAGTTATATTTGGTGTAGTAAACTGAAACAAGAACGGACTCAAACGATTGTACCGAGGAGAGATTCATGTATAAATTTGCAGGCAATAATTCTTGTTTTACCTTTATATTTGTCTCAATTATTCTCCCGTGTTAAGAATTTGGTCACTGCTGCCATGACTTGTCCGATCTGATTTCAAACAAAATCAGAAAGAGGTTGTTTTTTACTTTTTGACAAAATCTAGAGGAAGTTTTCATTCTTGCTAACCCCTGCATAGATGCAAGCAACATTTCGCTAACCCACCAACAAGATCAAATACTGCCACGGACCTTTTCACCTAGACCACGTTAAGTTGCTTCGATCACTAAAATCTTGTCTTTTCTATCAAGGAAATTTCTACTTTTTATATCATAAGTATAACCTAATTTTTCATATACATTACGCAAACTTTTTCATATTAAGAAATAATTTCATAGAGAGAAGAGATTGCTCACTAGATTAATGATTATTCGTGTAATAGGGGAAGAGGCAAAAATTATGCGTTCGTAATGTTCAATAGTATATAATTCTAAAACTATAAATTATCTTCGTCCTCAAATCCCTTCATTCGAGATTTCAATACTGAGTCAGTCTCCCTTGCAGTAATTGCTATCGCACCTAAGCTAAAGGCTGCCATTTCTAAATTACAGATACAGTAAGAAAGGTTACCAATCCCGTGCTAAATGCAACAAGAAGAAAGCTAAAGCTCCCCTCTTCCAGTTAAAAACTACCCTCTACTTCTAGTTAAGAACTAGCCTTGCTATCTATTGAGCTTTGCCCTGGCGAGCTACTAGACAAAAGTGGTACATCCTTAATGTTCAATAGAATATATTGCTCATTTAGAAATTACTATTGGTTGCATGTATATATTGCTCATACACTATAGTGTCATTTATCAATCATATAGCCACACTCAACAATTTTTCAATGTACGAAATAGATGTATATGCAAATATCTGATCGTTTGCATCAGAAATAATCTATTATATTAAGTTCTTACACTGTAAATAAAGAAAGAAAGAAAGAAAGAGACCGTGTTTTTAAGCAATTCCATTTTCCAGAAATTTTCATTCTCATTGTAATTCTCAACATGTTGCTTATCCATTTGTGATGATCAGTAGATTTCTAGGTACAGAATCCACAAAGATTCCATTGGCACAAAAGAAGATAATGCGAGCAAATGTCTCAATTTGCAGGAAATGAGCATGATTGTGCATGCAATTTACTTACCCTCCCCAACACTTTTCTCGCAAAGCACATTACTTCTTTGGGTAGGGCCCAGGATCAGGTCCAATGTCACGTGAACCTGTGTTTATGTAAGGCCCTCGGAAAGTCGCCTGCGGTGGCAACGGCTTTGATGGGTCAATCACTGGCTTGCCCCTGGATGATCTGTATATGACAACTCACGTCCTTAGCTGCAAAGAATCGAAGAAAGACAAGTTCCCAGCACTATTAATGAGAATTCAATTACTTACGCCATGTAGAAGGGAAATGCCAAGCCTGCGGCAGCAAAAGCCAGTAATCCAGTGGCAACAATGACATTACGTGTCCGGGTCATTGGGCTCAGCAACGCAGGTTAAAGTGATCTAAATGAAGACACAAAGATGAAACAAAAAAATGTCAGTCCCTCTTCATCAGTTTGAAAATACAGTAACATGTCTATATATGCAATATGGTTGCACATTCAAACCACTAGCAGCATCCATGCCAGGAACGTATGTAAATTTTTCAAGCTTACATCATATCCTAAAAAACTTACAGCTAAAGTCCAAGCTAAATGATTTTCTTTTTTGGTAAATAACCTAAAATGAATTTGCAATCTCTAGGTTGCATATTTTTAGCAATGCAATGCACTATTTTTTCTTTTTCTTCTTTGTCAAGTCCAATGTACACACACAAGCAAACACAGCCTAGCAGTTGTGTATTCTGAAGAAGGTTTGAATCCAGTTTATTTGGTTATTATGCGTTGTGTAGTCCAAGACCAATGCAATGCACTATTTTTTCTTTTTCTTCTTTGTCAAGTCCAATGTACACACACAAGCAAACACAGCCTAGCAGTTGTGTATTCTGAAGCAGGTTTGAATCCAGTTTATTTGGTTATTATGCGTTGTGTAGTCCAAGACCCAACAGCCTCCCAATGAACTCTATATATATATGAAAGAAGAGAAAAATAAAAGGATTGGCCCTTGTACTTAAAATGCTAACCAACTCACATAAGCTCAATACAGAGCAGGCATGGAAAACCAGAGCACCTTGAATAATCAATCATGAAATAACTAGTAATGATTCAATTAACACAGCCAACATCAGAAGATTACAAGGATTAATAGCAGGGAGACTGACTAGCTGATAATAACACAGGTAACAGTCATCCACCAATCCAAAATTGTCATTCCATCGTTTTAATTCACAAAAAAAATCAACCCCACAACATAATTTTGCAAATTCTTTTCTACTTCTTAGGGCTCATTACTTATGGGGGAAAAAAAGAAGGAAAGAAAGCCAAATAACCCTAACTAACATGAGTAAAATACTCATTACGGGTCAAGTGAGCTGAGGTACCTGGTTGGATATCAACTCTAAGTTTCGAGTCACCGTAAGGAAAAGGAAGCCTCGGTGATTTGGAGCGGTTTATGTCAGAGGACTGGGAGCCGGTTAGGTAGCTTGGCATCACACAGACAAGAAAGGAGATGGAGGAATACGAGGGCTGAGTTTTTTCTTCTCTAAATCTAAGAGGGTCCAAGTTGAGTTGGGCTGGATTAGCAAATAGAATACTCTGTCCCCAATGCCTTTGATAAAAACACAAAGGGTAATGGATTGTTTAGCAGAACTTAGGCTCAGTTGCCTTAAGTTTCCTTCTGCGCTTTGCTTCATTAGCATAAGTAAAAATATTTGTTAAAAAAAATTATAATTTATAACTTTTCTTAAATGTATTTTTTCAAATCGCTAAACACAAACTTCATAACAAATTCGAAGGCTTCTGTTTTTCTCCAAATGTTTATGATGTATCATTAAAAATTTCTATTATCCTCTTAATTATCTTAATTATTAGAGAGTAATATAAAAATATTATTAGTATCTTACATAAAAATTTAAATTATTAAATTAAATTAATTCTTTAATATAGCATCAAAGTTTTATTAACTAAGTAATGATGATTTAGAATGCTACCATCTTATTTTATTTAATAAAAATTAAAAAAAAAACAAGGTAATGTAAATCTACAAGTTTGAAGTTTGAAAAAATTTTATTTGAAAAAATATGTAAAAAAATAATATAAAATTATCTAAATAAATTTAATAGGTTATAAATCGACTGAGTTTACCTGAAAATTTCTATTAACCTTTTTACCTTAGACCCGATGTTATACACCTAAGAGTTTGACTTCGAACGGTTCAATATGGGTCACATAAAGTAAATGGATTTGAGTTTGAAACTGAAAAGAAGGCACTGTTATGGTGATTTTCATTGATAAAATAAATAAATAAATAAATAAATAAAAAGAGGAAAGGGAAAAAAGATTTACACACAACGTAGAAAACAATAAATGGCTTTCATGCTCCCCACTTGACATCTATATTAATTAGAGATATTTTACATGGGATCCAAAAATTATATGTAAATTGATTAGAGATAATTTAGTATTTTATATTTTTTTACAGTTAAATTATATAAATGTACTTGAAAAGAAAAAAAAATAAAACGAAAGGTTAAGAGGGGTTTTGCATGATTTCCTTTTTATAAATAGTACAATACTTTAAAGTCAAGAAAAATAAAGGACAGTAAAAGAGTTTTTTAGTATTTTTCTTATGGTTTTTTTATTATACTCTATTTAGATTAGAGAAAAATTAATATTTTCATAAATAAAAATTAAAAAAAAAATATTGGCAGCGCCTACAGAGCACACGCCAACAAATAACATCACGCAATGACCAAAATTCCTCAGCCACCATGTCGTTCAAAGCATCTAATGAAGGCGAAGCTTGTAGGGCGGTGCATGTTTGTTAAATCACAACAATTATCGTAGTTGGCTATTTTTCTTCTCCTCTTATTTTTTCTCTTCATTTCTTGAAATTCAAGTCACGTCAACCAAAAATCAAGGTTATCTTTTTATTTATTTTGTCTTTAAATTATAATCATCTTTCTTTTGCTTAATTTTATTTGTTTTGGATTTTTTTTAGATTGTTTTTTTTTTAATTTTATCCATTTTTATTTGATTTTGTTTTGTTTTTATATCAAATACGATATTTATTCTCTTGATTGTTGTTTTTTTTTATCATGTTCTTGGTTATTTTTTTCTTTCAATTTTGTCCCTCAACATTTTGTTTCATTTTTTTTCTAGATTGAGTCCTCATTTTTTTAATTGTATTTTTTTATCTATTTTTTATTCTTTTAATTAGTCCCTCAACATTTTATTTCATTTATTTTTTTATTCAATTTTGGTCCTTGTTTTTTTTTAATTGCTTTTTTGTCCTTTTCTTAATTTGTTTTTTCTTTTAATTTTGTCCCTCAATATTTTATTTTATTTTATCTAATTTTAGTCCTCATTCTTTTAATTGCTCATTTTTTTATGCTTTTCTTTTTTGTTTTTTTATTAAATCCCTCATTATTTTCTTTCATTAGTTTTTATACCAAATTTGATCCTCATTGTTTTTATTACCATTTGTTTTCTTTTTATTTTTTTTTGTAGTTAAGAATTTTGTCGAAGATTTGTTTTTGTCTTCTGTAGGATTATCTCGGTTTCATGATCATAGTTATTAGTTTTAAAAATTAGCTCGATTTAATTTCAGTTTTTTTTAAGAAAATTCATCATTTGACATTAAATTATTGGACCTTGAGCTTTCTATTTTTTTCCTTTGTTTTTTCCTCTGGGGTTATCCCGTGTCGCGAGTTAGTCAGGTTAACACGAGCTATTTTTTTTAATGTTTTTAATTTTTTTTTAATTTCATTCTTTGGCGTTGGACTACTGAGTCTTAAGATTTCTTATTTTTTTATTTATTTTCTTTCTATAAGATTATCTCGGGTTGTAAGTTTATTAGGTTAATCCGTGACTAATGTTTTTGTTTGTTTGTTTTATTTATTTATTTAGTTTTGATCTTTTTTTCTAGGTCATTTGTTTTAAATAATTTTCTTTTCTCAATCTCCTATTTTAAGTTGTGGGTTAGTAGAGTGAATTTAGATTGATTCGATTCTTTTTTTTCATGTTTTTTTTTAATTTTATTCTTTAAAATTAACTATGTTGGACTTTAAACTTTTTATTTTTTTCATTTTCTTTTTTTTAAGGTTATCCCGCATCACAATGCAGTCAAATTAACCCAAGTTTACTTGTATTATTATCATTTGAATATTTTCTTTTATATTAGAAAAAAATTAACCCTGCAGATGACATAGCAAGCAAAGAAAATCTAGTTAATACTCTATCCAGTATTTCTGAAATTTGTTCATATGTAGCGAAAGTCCATTGGATTATTGGAAATGTGGTGAATTTAAAACAACTCAAAAGCAACAAGGCCTATAGCAATAACTAAAAACCTGAGTCATCATAAAAC
>Ga0307515_10010417_pt1 | contig 17812 bp, 6 predicted proteins | sample 17_EM_MG_FD_194513 | JGI IMG/M metagenome (GOLD analysis project Ga0307515, IMG submission 194513) | Populus trichocarpa ectomycorrhiza microbial communities from riparian zone in the Pacific Northwest, United States - 17_EM | ecosystem: Host-associated > Plants > Roots > Unclassified | place... | reverse complement strand
GGCTTTTTAGGCCTAAACTTCGGAGATCTGGCCTGAATCCTACCCGGTGCCCCTAATAGGGTAGCCTGCCGCTAGACCTAAAATAGGACTGCAAGTATCTAATCTAATATACATCGGAAGGGGGGTGAGTAGGTGAAAAGAACGACCTATTAAGTGCAGTTGCAAGCGATAATGCTGTTGACTGTGTTGAACATCTGGTTGAATACCTAAGTTGCAGGGTTTTCGGCCAAGCAATATATAGACACATGATATCTATCTCTCGCACGGCACAAATAGGTTATAGTCCATTTCAAATATATCGATTATAGGGGGTGTAGGCTCATAGGGCGGGATCCAGGCGATATCGTAGCGTTTATAAGGCTTTTTAGGCCTAAACTTCGGAGATCTGGCCTAAATCCTACCTAGTGCCCACCAGCGAAGCGCCTGCCACCCATAAAGAATTAAGTTAAAACGGGGGTAATTTCCGTAGTCTGAAAAGTATAGAGTCTTAATTCCACCTTAGGCTTAGCAGTATAGTAGAACAGCAGACGGCAATGTACGGCATATTGCGGCAATATCGCGGCAATATACCAATGTTGGTATGCTTTAACACGGTGTAATAGACGTAGTATACGTGCAGTATCGCATTCTGCCATATTCTGCCATATTCTGCCAGTCACATTCTGTTATATTCTGCTATATTCTGCCATGTTCTGCCATATTCTGCCATATTCTGCAGTTATATTCTGCCATATTCTGCCCGTCGCATTCTACCATATTCTGCCAGTCGCATTCTGCCATATTCTGCCATATTCTGCCTATCGCCTTCTGCCATATTCTGCAGATATAGCAGAACGTGCTAGGTAACGCACCTCCAGCACCGTTACCTAGCCAGTATAGGCACACTCCACTGGAAATTCGAGTTTAATTAAAGTCGTTCAGTTTCCAAGGTGTTATAGTAAAGTTTAACCGCATCTAATGTCCATTAACCTAACTGCGCCGTTTGTAACTCTGCAAAGCCACAATTATGCGTATGCTGTGCTGCACCCCTACGGAAGGAGTGGTTGGAGTAGCCGTTAAGCAGGATGCCGCCAGCGGCTAGGCAGGTTAATAGAATCTTACGCACTACTGGCACCGAAAAAGCTCTATTATTAACGCTAAATAATAAATCTAATAGAGGCCGGGGGTTACGGTTAAATAACCATATTATTGCGGCTACGAGGCATAGACGATCTCCCGGTATAGCGGCGATCTAAATATCAACGCTACTATGGGTTTTATCTGTCTTGCTCCGTTTTAAGTAGAAGACCATTAAATGGCTGTTAGGGGCGATCCTAACGTCACTGCGGAGGGCCTTTGTAGTGCTAAAGTCCTTAGCTTTCCTATTTAGGTACGTAATTTCTCCTATACGTAGGAAACCTGCAAACGCCATCGTGAATGCCGCATCTATATTTGCATCCGCCTTATAGGGCCCAAGCGTAATAATCTTGTCTAGGATATCCTTCGTAATCGGTAATTTAGTCTTTTTAGTAGATAGGAATAGTAATATAGCCCCCGCTAGGGCCCTCTTAATAGTATAGTCTTTAAAGGTAGTAATTAAGTGACCTAGATCTATATGACGAGATCGGATTGCAGAGATATAATTAGAGAGGGTTTCTAGCTTAACCCTACCTATTAGAGGGGCGGCTGTACCGAACGCTCGTTAAGCAATCTATTTCCCTAAGTCCATCTTCTCAGCCAGATACGGTAATGAACCGTTTAGGGCTAAGAAGGCCTCCCAGCTCTTAATAGCGGAGGAGTAGCCCTTCCTTGTGTTGGCTGCTAAGCTATGCTATACAAGTAGCGAAAAGCAGTAAAACCCACCAATCTCGCTCTAGAAGGTCGGGGGAGGTTAATTAAACAACTCTAGGTTAACTGCAAGAGTTAGTAGCCACCCAAAGAGGTATCATTTTTCTAGCAAGAAGCCGTCATTTATTTGCCACTTAGGGCACATTAATAATAATTTCTCGCGGTTAAATCGCGAGAGAATATCAGCAAGCCCATTTGGCGCTGGAGACCTATATGGTCGTTATTCATCCGGTAAGAAGCCGTTATTCATTTGCTACTCGGGGCACATTAATAATAATTTCTTGCGGTTAAATTACAAGAGAATATTAGCAAGCCCATTTGGCGCTAGAGACCTATATGGTCGTTATTTATCCGGTAAAAAGCCGTCATTCATTTGCCACTCGGGGCACATTAATAATAATTTCTCGCGGTTAAATCGCGAGAGAGTATCAGCAAGCCCATTATTGGCGCTGGAGACCCATATAGTTATTATAGTAATATCATTTGTCATTAAGGATATAAGTATCTCTCGGAGTAATCGGTTTCCAGAACCTTTCACAACATCATTCTAGATGCCGCTGTAAGCAACCATATTGTCTATATAAATATAGAGAGACCCATACCGCCATACCGATGACCACCTTTTAAATGCCTCTGCGATAGCATATATTTCTTTTAGGTTAATATAGTTATCCACCTGGTCTAGCAGGGGGTAATAGCTAAAAGCCTGGGCCTGGGGCAGGGAAGCCACGTAATCAGGCCAGTAGCCATTCTCTCCGCTAAAGTAGAAGCCTCTATAGCCTTTAAGCAATAAGGCGTTAGTAAACAAGTAAAACTATGGCCTCTCCTTATTATTAAAAAACAGTACACCGTTACTTAATATAAGAACCTCAAGCCAGAGGTTAAGGTCTTCCTTAAGCTCTAGGGGGAGGCGCCGGTGCGCATATCTCAATAGCCTAATAGGCCATTTTATTATAAAGTCCCATAAGGAGCGAGAGTACGAGCGCCTAAGGCGGATAACTTTTGCACACCATACTAGGCGGCCCGCCAGTTGTTAGGCTTGCTGTAATAATAGCCAGCCTATTTAGAGAGCTTCGGTCACCTAATTAATAGCTTTCTGTTGCTTAACTAGTGAGAGTTTTATCTCTATCGCCGCGGTGTTAATTATGTAACCCAGTACTTCAGCCTCCGTACCTTTAATATTTTTAGTATCATTTCGGGGTACCCCTAGCTGGTCAGTAACCGAGAGGTATACCTCCCTTAGTAATGGCAGCATAGTTGGACACTTAACCACAAATATAAAATCATTAAGGTAGTGCTTAATAGCAGAGTTAATCTATTATGCTAGGATCTAGTAGAGGCCTTTAGCGAATAAGTTAAAGAGAAATGGGGCTGTTCGTAAGCCAAATGGCAGACAGCATTCGACGTATATAACTCCCTTCCAGATAAAGCCGAGTAGGTAACGCGACCGCACTAAGACGGGCATGATCCGGAAGGCATCTTTAATGTCTCGTTTAACCAGGTAGCAGCCCCTACCAGCTATAATTACGTGTGCTAGTATAGTCTCTACCCGGGTATAGTGTAGTGTTGCCCAGGCTAGGTCGATAGAGTCATTAACTAAGGATCCCTTGGGTAAGGAGAGGTCATAAATACGGCGGAAGCCGCCATCTGCCTTAGGCACTAGGCCTAGGGGTGAGGTAACTGCAGAGTTGGTGGCCTGTATACGGCCTAGGGCCAGGTTAGTAACGATCTTTTTAGAGATAAGGTCTTCGTTATTATATAAGGAGAGGTAGTTTTTACAGACACTAGATAGCATAGGTGACAAGGTACCTATCTCTGCCCCGTAGGTAAGGGTGCCTTGCAAAATTGCTGGGAGATTTCCAGGGTACTTATAAAGAAGCGTGCTCCAAGCGAGAGGCCTTAGGGGTAATAGTAAGTCGGCCAGAAAAGTCGTTTGCAAGTAAGTTTCGAAAAGAGGTACTAAATTAGGCCTGCCTTAAAGCCTTAGCGCCTGTGGCAGGTCCATCTAGATGGTTAAACCTAGGAATATATCTTCATCCACCATTAAATCCTAGGTCTAACTACTCACGGCGGTAAGCTACCTAGGGCACGACTTTAATAGGTGGTCTTTGTCGCATTTAGAGCATATATAGCGGTAACAACATGGATTATCTCTACAAGCCTACTAGTTGTTCTAGCTGTAACAGGGCTTATTAGAGGTAGGGGGAGGGAAGGTATTCTTTCGCGATCTCTTTAATGCTATACTACGGACTTCAAGCCCCTAGCTCCATGCCTTTATATTAGCCGCCCGGCAGTATAGGGCCTTAAACTAGGTAGGCATATCCCAGTTACTAGGCTTAAGCTGATTGCGATCCATAACGTACCTATAGTAGTTAAGTGCGAGGTCTAGGATAGAGGTCCAGTTATAGGTTATAGAGTAGTCGCGGATCTTATTTATCTAGAGCAACATCCTTATATAGAGGTTGGTTGGGTATATATAGAGAGTGCTCACGATTACTATATAGTTTATAAACCCAGTAAACTAGACCTCCTTATTCTCGTAGACCTTGCGGCTAGTAGTAGGTCTCTTCGAAACAAGTTTTCCGTTTTCAATAGTAGCCACATTAGAGAGGTCTAGGCGGCCAGAGTGTACCCGTAGACGTGCTAGATTCTCTAAGCGGAAGGATCCTTTCCATATATCGTAGAGGTCTCTTCTGGCTAGGCTAGGGAGGTCAAGCTTAAGCGTGCCTAAGCCTTCCGGCAGGTTATAGGACTCACCTAGTTTATCCGCCTTAGCGGTAGAGGGGTACTCTAGTAAAGCAGGCTGCTTTAGAGCGGCTAGCCTTGCCTAGTGAAACTCCTCTTCCTATTCCGTCTTTCGGATCCGTGCCTATTTCTCCTATTCCGTCTTTCAGATCTGTGCCTATTCCTCCTACTCTCTCTTTCGGATCTCTAGGTCATGGAGTTGTTGGGCCCTCTTATCTTGTTTCCTAGCTCTTTCTTCTTCTAAAGATGAAACCATGGTGTGTTCGGTAGATGGGATAGTAGATAAGGAGGTAGATAATAGGGCGGTCAAGCAAAGAGTTTTCGAGCGGGTGCTATTGGCTGGAAAGTCGGTTATAGGCCTTAATAAATTATATAGGCCACTCAGAACACTAATCGCAAGCAATCTATGATAAAAAGAATAACCTATTGAGTGCAGTTGCAAGCGATGATGCTGTTGACCGTGTTGAACATCTGGTTGAATACCTGAGTTGCAGGGTTTTCGGCCAAGCAATGTATAGACACGTGATATTAAATCTAAATATATTAATATACTGGTTAAGGGAGATTAGGGTAAAACTATTATCTTATATAAAGATCTTATTAATAAATCCTATACTACTAGCTCTTATATTAATTAGGACTTAAGTATTAGCCTATTAATTATTCTACTAAAGATAACAATTAACGGTTATGCTGTAATCCTAAGAGTTAGAGTTTATAATATCTAAGGTATTTAATAAGATCCTAAGGCAGAGCCGTTTTAAAGAGCGACTTAACTCTAGGACGTGCCTTTTAGTAGTAAGCGGGAAGGGGTTCCTATAGGACGTCGGTTATAGTTTTACCCTTATAAGTAGTACTTACTAAATACAGGGCTAGAACTAGGTAAAGATTAGGGATAGTAACTAGAAGATTAATATAGTAAATAGTTGCTAGTATTAGCCGTTTATAAATTATGTTTAGGTATAGGGATGAAGCAGTAATTAGAGATATAGAAGTTACTTCTATATTTAAAGCAGAGGCCTAGCTTAATACGTTATTCTTATTTAAAGGACCCTAGTAGGGCGTATCCTAGGGTCCTAGTATTAATATCTATAGCGTTAGGGTACTTAAGCTAAATTAACTTAATAGACGTTCGTGGGGCTATTATATTATATTAAGGAGTATATTTTAGTATTAGGCGTAGTATATTATTATACCGTTTATTAATAATATTTATATAGGCATTAAGGACTCCTAGTAGGTCTATACCTATTAGGGAGGTTTTTAGTTTAGGGCTTAAAGATTTAATAAGGCTATTAACTAGTGCAGAGTTGTTCTAGCCAGTTTCCTTTATATAATGGTTAAATTTAGAGAAGTATACTAGGAAACTCTTCGTTCCTTAAGCTATATAGTTTATCTTTCTCTAAGTAGTGGCTTAGCGGTTTAGATCCCTATATATAGCTTTAAGAAGTATAACTAGGCTTTATACTAAGTTTAGTTAAAGGGGTTTAATAAAGTTAGCTACCTCTCTTTCTAGTTAACTTAGGGCGTAGTAGAGTTAGTTAGCTTTAATTAGGTAATAGTTAGCGTTACTAGTTAGCTTATTTTTAAGCTAACTTAGAAATAATTAGAGCTTTTACTATTTACTAGTAAATACTAGGGGGTTAGGTAATTATTCGGATTATTATAGTGTAATAGCCGGTTTAGGGTAAATAGCTATTATAGGTTTGGGGCTTATATTCTGTATATTTATTTCTAGGGATAGTATTTAGTCTTAAGGCCCTAATATAGGTATCTTAAGCGTGTGAATTTCTTCTTAGAGGTCCTTAATTAGTTACCAGTATTATGCTTTTTATTCGGCTTATTATTAATTTAAAGTGGCTTAGTTTTATATAAGGGCGTTTATAAAAGACTTTTGTATCTTTACTAGTTATTTTTAAAGTACGGATATAATACCGGCGGCCGTTACGGGGGTTTTAGGGTTGTTTTGTATTTTAGAGGTAGTATATAAAGTTAACGTAATATAGTGTTACGGAGTAAGTATAAGCAACAATAATATATAGTAAAGTAGATATTATTAAGCTATATATATAAACTATATAATAAGATTAAGACGTTATATAAGGAAAGACGGTAGGAAAACGGGAAGAAATAGTATATATTATAGACTTAGTTGCTTAGTTAATATGTATATAAAGTAGAATAGGATTTAAGTGGTCGTCTTAATAGAACTTGGCAGGATTTAGTGGAACTTAATAAAACTTAGTAGAACTTAGTAGAATATAGCAGAATATAGTAGGTTGCCGTTAGATTACTATAGATTGCTATTAGATTGCCGTCTTATAGTTAGTCTCTAGTTGCTAAGTTGGTGGGAATAGGTGGATGTGTATAAGGTGTTATAGGGGTATCCCGTGACAATAAGGAAGTATAAAACTACTAAACCTAATACTATAAGAGCTTTAAGCAAGCTTTTAAAATCCCTTTATAATTTATTATCCTTATATAAAGACCGCAGTTAATTAAGTAATTATCTACCTATATTAAATAGGAACCCTAGTAATTAAATACTTCTATAGAAATATTAGGAGTTAAATTATTATAAGTAATACCGCGTTTAGCGACGATCTTATTGTTTATCACCATGGATATTTCCTATTTAGGTATATTTAGCTAATTACTAACCAGTCGATCAGCTAGGTGGGTGTGTCAACCTAAATTAGGTTATCTTGTCACCGACTCAGCTACCTCCCATTAACTTAGTCATTGACTCGGTCATTGACTCGGTCACCTACCCCCGTCTTAACTTGGTCATCTACTCCTTGTTTCCATTGCCACCCCTCCCCCCTTCTCGTCCTCATTTCCTATACTTTTCTTACGTATATATAGAGGCTCTTAGAGCCACATTCAATAGACAGAGTCCTCATTCTTTTCTTACAATCGGTGCACGGACTACCGATCGACAGGTCGACACAAAGCTTTCGCATTGACAAGAAGTCAAGCAGGCGACTCCTTAGTAGTAAAGGTAGAGTCCTCAGTTAGGAAGACGTTGATCGATTGAAATCTGAAGATCTACAGAAGCAGGAGGCCTCCGCACGAAAGTTGGCTTAAAGGGAGTATAAGGAAGGAACGACTCTACCAGAGCTTGACGTCGCTATATCAAGTAAAGCCGTTCTAAACCCCGGTGAGTGTAATTAGGATTAGGCTCACCTTTCTTACGTATTCGGGTGCAATCCGCAGCCTGCAAATAAGTGGATTAACGGGTCGTTGATCTGGAAATGGACGTCGCAGGAATGTGGTAGTCGCCCGTGCAATTGGTCGGCGCGTGGGCCTATATCACCACCAAAACGTAGATAAATTATTTTAAGAAATATTACGATCGAAATGGTAGTATATAAGCTTCAATTTGACCTATTTAGAATATATTTAAACTCGTTGTTGATTTTATTATAAATTGATCATATATCATCTGTATGTGGCTCGTTTCCCGGTCAGCTACGTTTGTCATATCAAGTTGATTGAGTTGATTTTGGTGGGGTCTTGGCGCTCAAAACCACGCTTTTCCCAGATAGGAAGGAGAAATCTCTTTTTGCTTCGTCCTCCGTAAAGAATATTGGGTGACCGCACTTAACGCGCGAATGAGAGCCCAAAGTGGCTGCACCAAAGACACGCGGTCGCAGCCACACGCCGGATTCTCGAACCTCTTCTACTACAAACCCAATATCTCTATCACGCAGTAGAGCTTGAGCCATGGCTCCCCATGTGTGCATTATCGGGGCTGGCGTCTCTGGTCTACGTTGCGCGACGGTTTTGCTTGAGCACTCGTTCCATGTGACGATCATTGAAGCCCGCAGCCGGATCGGCGGCAGGGTTCGTGATGAATGATGTATGATGTGCATCTCGTTCCGCGTGCGCTGACATTTTTACAGATTGCCCAAAGCGATCAGATGGGGCCATTAGAGGTCGATATGTAAGTCTCACGAGCAGCAGCGTTCTTTCTGAGCTGAACTAGACGCCGACAGTGGAGCAAATTGGGTACACAGGTAGGCGAAAGAATCTCGACGACATGGTCTCGTAAGCTGAGTTGACTATGACTAGCACGGGCTACAACCCCATCGTCGAATTGGCCAAAGAAACTGAAACACCCCTCCATCGGTGGAAAGAGAGCACTCTTCTTGTCGACAGTGATGGCAATCTGCTATCTCCAGCTGAGGCGAACAAGGCGCTAAAGCAAGTATGGGAGATCTTGGAGAATGCTATTGAGCACAGCACGAATCGTAGTGAAGAGATCCCATCCTCTGAAAGCCTATACAGCTTCTTCGAAGGCTGGTGTGACCAGGCTTTGCAATGCGGCGACATGACTGAACGTGAGGTAAAACTTGTCTTGGGCTTGTCGCAGATGTGGGGAGCCTACGTGGGCGATCGGGTCGAGCGTCAGTCGCTCAAGTTCTTTTATCTCGAAGACTGTATTAATGGAGGCAAGTACGAGTACTAAGCTGCGTCTATGTAAGATTGACCTTGATAGACGACTGCTTCATACCGACGAACTACAAGAAGATCATGGCCAGAGTCTCCGCAGCTCCCCTTGCACAAGCTCACATCCAACTCGACACTGTGATGACTTCTGTGGAAGCGAGGACAAATGGAGCTCTTCCAGTGTGTGTCACGACGTCAGATGGTAATGAGCAGTACTTTGACGATGTTGTAGTCACGACGCCTCTCGGTTGGTTGAAGCAGCATAGAGAGAGCATTCCTCAGCTACATCCTCGCATTGAGTCTGCTATAGACTCAATATCATTTGGAAGACTAGAGAAGGTATTTGGGTCGGGTCTACCGATCCTACACGATGTCCTAATGTCATTTCCTAGGTACTGATCGAGTTCCCGATCGCCTACTGGGAGTCCGTCACCGCAGACGCGGAGACTGGCTCCGACGGCGCGGTGAGCTTCGTGCATTGGCTATCGCCTACCTACGCGACGCAGACCAATCCTCAAAACTGGCGCCTGGAATGCGTGAGCTTCCATGCCTTCGAAGAGTTCTACCGACGCAACATCCTGCTCTTCTACACCTTTGGCGACTGCTCAACTCACATCACGACCTCCATCCGCGGGCTACAAGGCGAAGCTCGCGATCGGTGGCTTCGGAAGTTCTTTGAGCCGTACTACTCCCGGCTGCCGAACTATGATGCGAAGACGTGCGCACCGCTTCGCTTCCTTGCGACCGAGTGGTGCAATGACCAGTTTTCCGGCAATGGGGCGTACAGCAACTTTCAAGTTGGGATGGCTGACGCCGCACACGATGTCAAAGCGATCAGACAGGGTATGCCGGAGCAGCACATTTACTTCGCTGGAGAGCACACCGCGCCGTTTGATGGTCTGGGCACGGTCGCTGGTGCCTTCACGTCGGGGGAGATGGTGGCGAGGCGGATTGTCGAGAACAGGCAACCGGCCGAAGCGGCTAGAGAGAACTCTGCAATCGCGGACTAAAGTAGCTCCCAGACCGCTTTGTCGCTGGGACAAGGCGTGATCTGGCGGGAGGTCGGAAACGCTCAACCCACCTCCAGCCTTCAGCTCCAGGCTGGCATGTGAAGCCGGTTTCGGCACCGCGCGCCGTTTAGTTAGACATCAGCGCATACCTGGTCGCCAATAATAGACGGGTTTTTCTGACTAAATAAGGTTCCGCAAAACACCTACCGCGTAGAGTTAGTAATAAATTATTATAGACGCCGTCAATTAAAGTTCCACTAGGGTCCCTTTTAAGGCTAGTAAGGAGGTACTACTTAGTAAAAAAAATTCTATAAGCTATAGTTAAACCTTAATACTTAAAACGAGCTATATACGCCTTCTACTATTATTTTTAACTAGTTATAACCTTTTTTACTTATTAAGAACTAGTAATATATAACTTTAATAGTTATTAAACTTCTTACTATCTTTATAGCGGCTTTTTAATTTCTTTAAAAACTACTTAACTATTAGGTAAAACCTAAGTAGATATTTATATAGCTATAAAGTATAGGCAACCTAAGGATAACTTAAAGGTAACTTATTTATAAGGTAAATACGCTATATATTACAGCGCTAGTAGAAACTAGTAGATTATAGCAGACAGTATTACGGCGCTAGTAAAAACTAGTAGATTATAGCGGATAGTTACAGACAGTTTTATATAGTTTTAGATAATTGCCGTTATATAACTAGAGGATTATATATAACGTTAAGCAGCGCTACCCACCGTCTCCTTTTCTTTCTTTAGCTTTAGATCCTTGTTTATAGATAATCCAATTATATAGGCCTGCGCGACCCTTTTGCCGTACTCGTGCGTTAATTAACTAAGTCGCTAATATTATTTAAAGCTTATCTACTCTTCTTTCTAAAAAGGAACTTAAATATATTTATAGGACTATAAATAAGAATGGAATATAGAAGTAGACTTAAAAACTATTACTAGAACTTAAAGAATAGAAAAGAATAATAAGACCTATAGAATAAGCATAGACCAGAACCCCTATAAAATCCTACTAAAAGTTACCCAATAATTATACTACTATGCTAAGAAATATAGCAGCTGGTAAAGCAGCTATAGGACCCTTAAATACCTCTAATAGTAAAATAGTAACCAACTTAAACTTTTAGGAGGAGCTTATAGCAGCTAATACTAAAATTAAACAACTTTAAAAGCTATTTAAAGCTAAAGAACCCTTTATACCTAGTAAAGAGTTATTAGACACCTAGAGACTTACTATAATTTTTAAAACCCTTGCCTAATGTATAGCATTAGTGTTATTATAGTCCGCGAAGGTTGCGGACCCCCTATTACTTATAGATGGAACCGACCCTATATTTAATAATTAGAAGCTTTAATTATAGGATAAGTTTAAAGTTAATACGGACTACTTCCCTACTACTTAGGCTAAAATGGCCTATATTTTTAGCCGTACTAGTAGGGATATATTAACGCGCCTACGTCCGCGATATGTATAGGACTTAATAGATCCCTTTCTCTTTAGAGAAGAAATAATTATTTACCTGTCTTATTTATAAGGGCCCCTTTAAAGTATAAAACGCCTAACTTAATTATAAAAGCCTAAATATAAAAACGATAGAGACCTTCTTAGCTTTTTAAATCCGCTTTCTATACCTAGCTAGCTGGGCTTAAATTCCCTAAAAAGATTTAATGCTAGACCTATTTAATAAGCTTACTCAAACCTGCAGTAAGCTGTACTATTAGGTTTTACTACTATATAGACGCTAAAGGAACTTATGGACTAGTGCTTAGTATAAGGTATATTGCTAAGGTGTATAGTAGGGAGTAGGTAAGCCGAGTATAAGTTATAAGAAGAGTTAATAGAAGAAGACAATATGGTAATAAGGGTAGGCAATAGCTTAGGTATAAAGAGAGATAAACTAATAGGGGAGGAAGGAGGCTATAAGCCCGAGGAGCTTATAAGGGGTAGCTAAGGCCTAGCTAAAGGCTAGCCTTAGCAGCCCCTAAGAGCTTTTAGGATGTAGCCAAGTAAGGGACTAAAAGCACCCTTACGCTTAGCTGTTAACTAAGGCCTTTACTAAATTAAGGTATGCGCTAAATGGTATAAGGCCAGAAACCCTTTAAATTAGACTATAAGTAATATAAGAACGGCCCGTAATATCCCAGTATAATTAGTAACCCGTATAGCACTACCTATATAGCCTACTACTAATTTAGTAGCTAGCTGTATGGCCAGTCCTACTATAGGTTTAGTAAATGCTTAGCCTATATATAGCAACCCTTATATATAGGCCCTTAGTAATTAAGGAGCTTGCTTCTCTTATAGTTAAAAAAGCTATTATATAAATAATTACCTAATAAATATAAAAGTAGATAAGGTCCTATTAATCTAGGAGGATAGCGTAAAGTTAGAAAAAGAGAAACCCTAGAGGAAGACTCCTCTTTAGGGTTAAAAGGGATTAATATATTATATATTAATCTAGGTCGGCTAATTAGTAGAAGAAGCTGTATTATCCCTTATACTTTATTCCGTAATAAATATTAAGTTTTAACCTCTACTTTAGCTAACTCTAGAGTAAATGCCTTTACCTTAATAACATTTAATATACTATAAAGCTAGCTAACCTTTTAAATATACCTATTAAAGAACTGCCTAAACTAATTTCCATTTATGGGTATAACGGGCGGATGGGCTACCTATTATAACTATCTTGCGGATTTACCTCTATATTAATAGATAAAGGTAATATAACGTTCCCTTTCTTATTATAGACCTAGGAAGCTATAATATAATTTTAAAAAGAAAATGGCTAGCCTATTTAGGCTTATAGCTTAATATATAGAGTAAGCGGCTTATCTAGCCTAAAATCCTTCCTCTAACCCCTTCTTTTATAAAAGAAATTAGCATTATAATGGAAAACCTTATACGGCCCTAGATTAATACTATTTACTAGGCAGATGCTATACGTAGGGATTAGGCCTTTAAGAAAGATATATAGCTTAACCTATATACTACACCGCCCCTAGACTAGCTATACTACGCTACCTATACTAAAGACCTAGAAAGCTAGTAGTAACTTATTTAAGTTAACTATAGAGGACTTAGGCCCTATGTAGCTATAAAGGAAAGCTAGAAATATTAGACGCTATACTAAACTAATAGATAGGAAAGATAACTTATAGAAAATGGAATATAAGCTAAGGAAGACTATAAACCTTATACTGCAAAATATAACCTAATAGATATCTATAAAGAAATTAGTAGACCTTCTACTAGTTAATATCTACTATATTAGTGCCGTAGGATTTTACCGGAACTTAGTTTAGCCTAATACTATCGCCTTTATAACTAGCTTATATAAAATTAATTAAATAATTAAGGAAAAGAAAGGTAAGCTTAGTAGATAAGAAAGTAAGCTTATAGATAAGGAACTAGTAGAACAAAAGCTGCCCTATTAACACCAGAAATTTAAAGATATATTCTTTAAAGCAGCGTCTAATATACTTTTATCTTACCAACTCTATAACTATAAGATTAAGATTAAGCAGGGCAAGGAAAACACTTTTAGCTTTAGCCCCCTCTATAAGCAGTTTATTACCAAATTATAGGCTATAAAATAGTATCTTATTAATAACCTAAATAAGGGCTTTATTAAGCCAAGCTAAGCCTCTTTTACCTTACCTATTCTCTTTATTAAAAAGCTAAATAGAGGACTCCGCTTCTATATTAACTACTATAAGCTAAATAATATAACCTATAAGGACCGCTATCTACTACCCCTACTTAATAAGACTTTAGCCTAAATAAGTAGTGTTACAGACCTTTTATCGGCAGTAGTAGCACTACTAAGGAGAGATATAAATGGACTAGTGGTAGAAGTATGGGAGGTGCTAGAACTAGTTAAACTATAGGACGAGGGGTAGCTAAATTATATAATAAGGTTATAGGAGAAGATCTATTAATCTGTTAATCTGTAGAATCTACCTATATACCTTACGTACTTAGTATTTCTTAGGCGCAGTATTGTGTATTTAAAGGACTACAGTCCCTACCTAGATAGTTCTCTTCTTTGCAGTAAATCTTAGAATATAATTAAAGTTAATCTATTAGGTAACTACTTTACTAGTTATATTTACGTTATTAACTATTCTATACCTATATACCTAGCCTATTAATAAGTTTACGGTAGTATTTCCTACAAGGCTTTATTATATATTTATTACTAAGGTTATAGTAAAAGAAGTTAAATAACATGCTATTAAAAGTAGTAGTTATAACGGCGTCTATAGTAGCAACTACTTCGGGATTAGGTAATAGCACCAGTATAATAGATACTAACTCTTAGCTAGTACGGTTAGATAGTTATAAGTAATAGTTAATTAATTAACGGATAATAATAGGATACTTAAAGAAAGGATTAATGGGATTAGAGTATTAAAGATTAAGCTACTATCTATAGAGCGATTTTTAGGGGAGAAGTTAAAGCTTAAGGGATTCTTTATATAAATATACTTTAAGGTTATATAGGAGGGAGCGAAGCTAGCAACAGCTATAGACTAAATAGCCTACGCAGGACTATTCCTAACGGGAAGGGCACTTAAGTGGTTTAAGCCTTATCTTATAGAGATATAGGAAAACGGTATAGTAACTACTAACTAAGAAGTATAATATATGTTTACTAGTTGAAATAGGTTTATAAAATAATTAACGCAAATATTTAGAAACCTAGAGGCGACCACTATAGTAAAAAGAAAGCTTTAAAATTTAATATAGTGAACTTTAGCAATTAAGTATACGATATAGTTTTAGACGTTAGTAATATAGGTTAAATAGAATAATAAGGCGCTTATGGCATAGTATAAATAGGGACTTAAGGCAAAAGTTTAGGATATAATTATCCTAATAGAAGATACGAATACTCTTAGGGAATTGGTTAATTAAGCAATTAAGATTAATAATAGGATCTACCAAAGAGAGTAGACTAAGAAGGGTTAGGATAGAGTTCTATAGTTATATAAGGCGCATAATACGCAATAATAAAGCTAAAGTTAGAAACTATAGTATAGTATAAAGCTAATAGACCTAAGTAGTATTAAAGAAAATAAAAAATAAAATAAGAAACTATAGAAACCTAGAGGATAAGGATTAAATAATTAACGGTTTAAGGAGCAAAGGCTAAACTAGGGATCTTAGTAGCAGAAGTCATTTAGGCAGACTCTATATAGTAAGAAAAATGGTTTAAAGAAAGAGCTTATATAAATTATAGAAAATAAGGTTATTTTATTAGAGACTATAGAAGTGGTTAGAGTTACTATATAGTAAAAGGAATAAGACTAGTAGACAATATACACGTATAAAGGGATAATAATATACTATAAGGAATAAAAGATTATTTAATTAAGAGTTTTACATTTTATTATAATAATGTATACTAAATTTATAAGGACGCTAAGTATAGTATAAGCTATTAGCTATAGGAGCTAAAATTATTAAAGTTTAGAGGAATTAATAAACTATTTTATAGATTAGATATTAAGGACGATAAATTTAATATAGGCGAAATATTTAGTAATAATAAGGCAGTAAAGGTGGCTTACTAGGAGTATATAAACCTTAAAGATATTATAGTAGAAGTAGAGACCGAGACCGCTATAGAGTAGGGGTTGGTAATAAAAATTATAATACCATTAAATACGGTATCTGTCGCTTTATAAGATGGAAGAAGAAATATCTAAGAAAAAGAATCTAGTAAGTAGATAACTGCTAGTGCTAGCTTACTACTTAATAAAGGTAAAAGGCTATAGGCTTAAGATTCTTAAGAAGAGATAAGAGATACTTAAGATTCTTAAGAAGAGATAAAATACGCTTAAGGACTTATAATAGACGATAACCGATAGAGCAGAGTAATAGCTTAGTTTAGTAATATATAAATAAGCTTAGGATAAAGTTTCCTAAAGGTATAAGATTCTTAAGATAAGATAAGTAAGATTTAAGATTTTTAAGACGAGATAAGAATACTATAAAAGCCTAGTTAAACTAAGGCTGGGGCTAAGCTTAAGGAAGAAGCAAGCTTAGGATTAAGAGTTCTATAGGACTAAGATTTTAACACACGAATAAGGACTATTAAGAAAATTAATACTAAGATTAAGAAGTAAAAAGACTTTAAGGATTTACTTATAAAGTGAAAAATAAAAAAAACTATAGAGGAATTTAGATAGAGAATCCTTATATAGTAATAATAGAAGCTAGACTAAAGATCTAGTATACTAGGTTATACTAGGGATAGAGCACCTATATAAAGAATTACTAATAGGCCTAGGGTAAGCATACTAAGAGCAAAATAGCTTTTTAAACTAGAATAAGAAGAGGATCTAGGAATTTTAACTAAATTTAAAGAATGATATATAAAGGGCTATTACAATATAGTAATAAGAAAATACTTCCTTATATATAAGCCGTATATACTCTAATAGCTATACTAAAAGTAGTATAGATAGCAATATAATAATAAGTAAGAAGATTTTTATATATAGTTAAATAAGCAAGTTATTTAGAACTACCCTATTATAGAAAAGGCTATAAGTTATATTAAAGGAGCCTTAATTATAATATTAAAGAATCTAAAGGAATAATTAAAGGACTAGAGAAGTAAAAGATATATTTTAGTACCTGCAAATAAAATTATAATATTTAGATTAATATAATAGAGGTTTAAACTTAAAGATAAAAATAAGTTAAGAGTTAACCTAAAGCACCTAGTATATTATACGCTATTATAGATTATATATATAGACGATATATATAATATATATAAGAATCCAAAAAAAAGAATTGGAAGTACCCTATAAGGATATATTAGGCGCTAGATAAGCGATAGTATAGAAATACTAAGTATATATATAGATTGTATCTAGTAAAAGTTTAGGAGTTAGGAGACTTAATACTTTAACTAAAAAGATTCCTTATAGAAGAGTACTTAGACGGATAATAGTGGTTAAAGTACTTAGAGAATATATATTTATAGTATATAGAGGATAAAAAGCGAACTAAGTATTGGCTAAAGAGTAAACTAAGTATAATAGGATTAAGTAACTAATAGTTAGAAAAAGTAAAGGCCTATAAAACTAGAGGGAGCTAGTAATAGAGCCTTAAACCCTTAAAGGAATTTAAGGATAACACCTAAATTTATAAGTTAATTAGTAAGATTAATAGTTTAAAGCGCTAATAGATAGTAGAGTAATGAGAAACTATATTTTACTGGTAGTAGTTAAAAGAATAGAATTACCTTATAGATAAAAAAAGAAATTTTACCTATTAGTTACGATTTTAGGAGATCTAATAGCTTATAAAGGAGGTATTATTAATCTTAAAATAGGACCTATTTAAATAACTATTAAAGGAAGACGAATTAAAATATCTTTTAATATCTTACTATTAGGACGGGATAAGGCAGTATTAGGTATACCTTGGTTACAGCAATATAATCTAAAGATTAATTAGGTTATAGGTTAGATTAATATTAAGGATATTTAATAATATAGGATGTAATAACAAACTAAGTTAATATAGTATTAAGATAGAGTAATATATAAGGAAACTAAGAGAGGGTTATTCTATATACTAAAGAGATACTATATATATAGTAAGAAACTATAAAGTCTAAAAAGTAAAAAGCTAGTAGATTATATAGTATAGAATTATAAAATAGAGTTAAAACTAGAAATAAGTCTAAGGTTCTTTCTAACCTATAAGCTTAAGAGGAGTTAAGAGTACTTA
>Ga0307515_10010415_pt1 | contig 17813 bp, 10 predicted proteins | sample 17_EM_MG_FD_194513 | JGI IMG/M metagenome (GOLD analysis project Ga0307515, IMG submission 194513) | Populus trichocarpa ectomycorrhiza microbial communities from riparian zone in the Pacific Northwest, United States - 17_EM | ecosystem: Host-associated > Plants > Roots > Unclassified | place... | reverse complement strand
CCTCGGTGATCTACGAACCGACCTTGGTGCTGCGCCAGTCGGCGTGAAAGCGCCGTCGCCGGTCTATCGGGGCGCGGCGTTCGTCCACCTCTGGTTCGGGGCGTTCCGGCAGGTCCGGGCTTGCAGGTCGGCGCCTTCGTCGGCGGCGCTCCCGGCGATCTCCAGGCACAGCCGCCCGGTCGGCACGCTGACGATCTCGCGACCCTGGGTGTATCTCCACTGTTGCGTCGGCGAGCCGGTGCACGCGGTCAGGCCGACCGGGGCGACGCCACTGCGCACCGGGCCGGTGAGGTCGAGGCACTCGTCGAGCGCCCGGAGCGTGCCGTCCGGGTCCCAGGTCCATCCTTGATCCGGATTGCCCGAGCACTTCAGCGTTTGAATGGCGCGGGGGTTGGCCAGGCCGCCGTTGCGGATGTCCAGGCACAGGCCATTGAGTTCCGCGACCAACGGCGCCGGAGCCGACGCCAGCGGCGACTCCGGTGCGGGCGCGTTCCGAAAGTGGTGTCGCAGCGCGACCCCCGCGAAGGTGGCACCGGCGAGAACGGTCGCGGCGAGGGCCGCCTGCAACACCCAGCGCCGGGCCCGGCGCCGCCGGGCCGGCGGTCGCAGCAGCAACGCGTTCACGATCTGATGCGCCGTCGGCCGATCCGCCGGATCCTTGGCGAGGGCCTGGGCGACCAACGGCCGCAGGTATCCGGGCACCCCCGCCAGCTCGGGCTTGCCCACCATGATCCGAGTCACCAGCCCGGTCATCGTGGGAGCACGGAAGGGTGACCGGCCCGTTGCCGCGAAGACGACCACCGCGCCCCAGGCGAAGATGTCCGCGGCCGGCCCGACGCCGAACCCGCGCCCGGGGTCCAACCGCTCGGGTGCCATGTAGGCGGGAGTTCCGGCCACATGCCCGGTGCGCGTGAAACCTTCCCCACCGTCAAGCGCTTGAGCGATACCGAAGTCGATGACCTTCGGGCTGCCCGGCGCGAGCAGGACGTTCTCCGGCTTGAGATCGCGGTGCACCACACCGGCCTGGTGGATCGCGGTCAGCGCCGACGCGACCCCGACCGCGATGGAGTGCACATTCGACGGCGACAGGGGTCCGTTGCCCGCGACCGCCTCGGCCAGGCTCGGGCCTTCGACGTACTCGACCACCAGGTACGGCGGCTCGTGATCAGGATCGGCGTCCAGCACCTCGGCAGTGCAGAACGGCGGCACTTGCCGGGCCCGTTGCACCTCTGAGCGAAACCGGCGCCGGAAGGCCGGATCGGCGGCCAGTGCCTCGTGGACGACCTTCAGCGCCACGCACCGCCCGGACGGAGCCTCGGCCAGATACACCACGCCCATCCCGCCGGCGCCGAGGCGTCGGAGCACACGGTACCGGCCGATGGCCCGGGGGTCGGCGCGGCGCAAGCGGTCCTGACGTCTCGTTCCGTAGCCGCTCATGGGTCCCTCGCAGCGCTGTGGCGGCCCCGTCCGGGAGGAATACGTCGCGGCGCACGCGAACGGTTCAGTACATGGGTAGGTCCGCGGGCGATCGCCACCCGCGGACCTACGTTCAATGCGGCCTCAGCCCTTGTATGCGGCAATCGTCTGGGTGAATGCCCACGATGCCTGGGCGACACCGCTGCAGGTGTCGTCGTTCGGGTAGGCGCCGGGACACTGCCGGTCCCGGTTGAGCGACCAGAAGGTCAACCGCGCGATCAAGTGCGCTTGCGCGTACGCGGTGATGGTTTGCATGTTGGCCAGCGTCACCGTGGCGTGCTCGTCGGTGATGCCGTTCATCGACGAGATGCCGACGTGCTTGTAGGCGTCCACGTCGCTGTAGCCGTACGCGGACTTGAGCAGGTTTTTCAGGCCGTCGGCCGCCTGGGTGGTCAGCGTGCCCTGGTTGCCGGTGGTGTTGCCCCAGTCGAAGGTCATGATGCCCCAGCCGTCGACCTGCAGCCCCGAGCTGGCGGCGCGGTTGATCAGCGAGTTGTCCGGGCCGCCGGTGCCGCTGCTCAGCGTGATGTAGATCGTGATGCCCGGGTTGTTGGCCTTGATGGTCTTCAGCGCGTCGACGGTCTTCTGCTGGTCGGTGGCGCTGTTGTACGGCGTGCCCTCGATGTCGATGTCGATCGCCTTGAGCGAGTAGGCACTGATCACCTTCTGGTACGCCGCCGCCAGCGCGCTCGCACTGGAGCAGCTGTGCTCGAGCCAGGGCCCGCTCGCGCCGCCGAACGAGACCACGACGTCCCCGCCGTTCGCCCGGATGTTGTTGATCGCGGTCTGGTCCTGGCCGCCGGTCAGCGCGCGCCCGCCGTCCCACAGCGGGACGCAGCTGCCGCTGTTGAGCATGAACGCCATCGTGAACCACTTGACCCCGGTCGCGTTCATCACCGTGACCGGATTCGGCGGGCTGCCCCAGCCGGTGTAGAAGTACGGCGCGACGGCCTTGAGGCCCGGGCCGCCGGTCGGCGGGGTCGTGGTGGGCGGGGTCGTCGGGGTGCTGCCGCCGGCCAGCGTCCACTGCTGGTTCGCGGTGCCGGCGCAGGTCCAGATCTGCAGCTGGGTGCCGTTCGCCGAGCTGTTGCCGGTGGCGTCCAGGCACTTGCCCGAGCCGGTGTTCACGAGCGCGGAGCCGGAGACGGTCCACTTCTGCGCGTTGGTGCCGTTGCAGTCGTAGAGCTGCACCTTCGCGCCGTTGGCCGTGGACGCCGCGGTGACGTCCATGCACTTGCCGAGGGCCTGGATCGAGTTGTCGGCGTTGCCGCTGGTCCAGGTCTGCGCGGCGGTGCCGTTGCAGTCGTAAAGCTGCACCGCTGCGCCGTTCGCGGTGCTGGCCCCGGCGACGTCGACGCACTTGCCGCCGAGCCCGGTGATGGCTCCGGCCGTGGCCGCGAGGGCGTTGCCGGCGCCGAGGAAGCCGACCGCGGCGACGACCGCGGTGGCGGTGATCGTGCCGAGGATCTTCGATCGAAGGTTCATGGTGGGGACTCCCTTGCCGTAGGTGGGGGCCTGGCCGGGATGGATAAGACAGTTAACAATAAACACCGTCATCGATGCGGCGTCAACCGTTGCCGGGACGCCAGATGCATGGATTCGAGCAGCTCAGTCCCCTTTTAGGAGACTTAATAAAAGTTTCGCTACGCCGCGACGAGCGCCTTGATACTCACGGTGGCCGCCCCGCGCGCCCACTCCTCGAACGGCAGCGGGCGGATGGAGAGTGGACAGTCGGCGGCGGCGCCGAAAGCCTGGCGCTGGAAGCTCGCCCGGATGTGCGGCTCGAACAGGTCGTAGGCGGACAGGCCCTCGCCGGAGACCACGATCCGGGCCGGGCCGACCAGGTTCGCAACCGCGGCGATGCCGCAACCGATCGCGTTGCCGGCCTCGGCGAAGACGGCGCCGACCCGCTCGTCGCCGCCGCGGGCCAGGACGACGGCGTCGTCGAAGGTGAGCTCCGGCCGGCCGGCCGCCGCGCGGACCCGCCGGACGATGGCGTCGGCGCCGGCGATCGCCTCCACGCAGCCGCGACTGCCGCAGTGGCAGGCGGGTCCGTTGACGTCGACGCCGATATGGCCGATCTCGCCGGCCACGCCGTTCGAGCCGGAGACGAGCCGGCCGTTGACGACCAGGCCGCAGCCGATGCCCGCGCCGACGGTCACGAGGGCGAACGACTCCGCGCCCACCCCCTCGCCGAACCAGTGCTCCGCGGTGGTCAGCGCCTTCACGTCGTTCTCCACCGTGACGGTGAGCCCGGTGATCTTCTCGGCCCGCTCGCGCAGCGGCACGTCGCGCCAGCGCAGGAACGGCGAATACCGGACCAGGCCGGTGGAGTGGTCGACGTCGCCGGAGACGGCCAGGCCCAGCCGGCGGGTGCGGGCCCGATAGTCGCCGGGGCCGTCGAGCAGCTCGTCGACGAGGTCGCCGAGCTGGGTGAGGACGTGCTCGAGGTCGGGACTGGCCAGCCGCCGGTGCACCGCGCTGCGCACCTCGGCGCCGAGATCGCAGACCACGCCGATCAGCTCGTCGCCGGTGATCTTCACCCCGACGAAGAACTCGCGGTCCGCCCGGATGGCCAGCGGGCTGGCGGGCCGGCCGGCGCCCGGGCCGGTCCGCTCGGTCGCGGCCAGCTCCTCCAGGTAGCCCATTTCGATGAGCGGCCGCGCCGCTTTGGTGACCGCGGCACCGGACAAGCCGAGCCGGCGGGCGAGGGCGACGCGACTGAGCGGACCCTGGGTCAACACCGCCGTAAACACGGCTGTCACCGCGGGAGCCACGGCGTCGGCCTCTGGAAACATGGTCGAAATGTAGGCTCAATAATTTACTTCGTCAAGTATTGATTTCGCGGCCGACGCCGACCTACGCTCGCCGCACTCATCGGCCCCCAGTCACGATCACCGAGGATCAGATGCCCGAAGTGCTTTTCGAGCCCCATCGCCGCCTCTGGCTGCTGCACGCCCCGTCCACCTCGTACGCTATCCGGCTCGACGAGGACGACAACGTGCGGCACGTGCATTGGGGTGCACCGGTGACGCTCGCCGAGGCGGGGGCGCTGGCCGAGCGCGGGTCGCCGGCGGCCAGCAGTTTCGACGCGGTCGCCGAGGTGGACGAGCTGGCCGCCGAGGGCGGCGCCCGGTTCGGGCCCGCCGGCCTGCAGGTGCGCTTCGCCGACGGCACCCGCGGCGTCGAGTGGCGCTACGCCGGCCACGAGATCGCGGACGGCCTGCTGCGCATCCACCTGGACGACCGGCACTACCCGCTGCGGGTGACCCTGCACTACCGGGTGCACCCCGACAGCGACGTTGTCGAGCGGTGGACGACCGTCGAGAACCGCGACGAGCGATCGCCGATCACGGTGCAGCGGTCCGACAGCGCGGCCTGGACCGTGCCGCACCGCGCGAACTACCGGGCGAGCCACCTGGTCGGCGGCTGGAACAGCGAGTTCCAGCTCCAGCGCGCCGAGATCGCCACCGCCGAAACCGTCTTCACCAGCCGGCGCGGCATGACCAGCCACCACGCCAATCCCTGGCTGGCCGTCGACGACGGCACGGCCGGCGAGGAGCAGGGCGAGGTGTGGAGCACGGCACTCGCCTGGAGCGGCAGCTGGCGGATCACCCTGCACCGCGATCCGGTCGGCCGGGTGACGTGGACCGGCGGCTTCGGCCACGAGGGGCTGGTCTGGTCGCTGGCGCCCGGCGAGACGCTGGAGACGCCGGTGTTCGCCGGGCTCTTCACCGCCGGCGGGTTCGGCGCGGCCAGCCGGGCGTGGCACGCCTACGTCCGCCGGCACGTGCTGCCGCACCCGGCGGAAACCCGGCCCGTGCTCTACAACTCCTGGGAGGCCACCGGCTTCGACGTCGACGAGGCCGGTCAGACGGCGCTGGCCGCGCGGGCCGCCCGGCTCGGCGTCGAGCTGTTCGTCGTTGACGACGGCTGGTTCGGCGGCCGCACCAGCGACCACGCTGGCCTCGGCGACTGGACGCCCAACCCCGACCGCTTCCCACGCGGTTTGCGCCCGCTCTCCGACGAGGTGCACCGGCTCGGCATGCGGTTCGGCCTCTGGGTGGAGCCGGAGATGGTCAACCCCGACAGCGACCTCTACCGGGCACATCCGGACTGGGTGCTGCACATGGCCAACCGCGACCGCACCCGGATGCGCCAGCAGCTCGTGCTCAACCTGGCCCGGCCGGACACCGCCGAGTGGACCCACGCCTGGCTCGACCGGCTGGTGACCGAGCACGGCGTCGACTTCCTCAAGTGGGACGCCAACCGCCCGTTCACCGAGGCCGGCTGGCCCGGCCACGCCGACCCGGACCGGGTGTTCATTGAGCACACCCGGTCGGTGTACCGGATCATCGACCGGCTCCGCGCCGACCACCCGGGGCTGCGCATCGAGGCGTGTGCCGGCGGCGGCGGGCGGGCCGACCTGGGCGTCCTGGCCCGCACCGACCAGGTGTGGACGTCGGACAACACCGACCCGGTGGACCGGATCGGCATCCAGCACGGCTTCGGCCAGCTCTTCCCGGCACAGGTCATGGGGGCGTGGGCCACCGACAGCCCGAACGTCACTACCGCCCGGTCTACGCCGCTGCGCTTCCGCTTCCACGTCGCCATGGCGGGCGTCCTGGGTGTCGGCGGTGACCTCGGCGCGTGGACCGAGGAGGAGCTGAAGGAGGCCGCCGAGCTGATCGCCGCGTACAAGCGCATCCGGGAGCCCGTCCAGCACGGCACGGCGTACCGGCTGCGCGGCGACGGCACCCTCACCGCGGTGGAGTACGTCCACGAGGACCAGCACGTGGTGCTCGCGTGGTGCCCGGCCCGGCCGTACGGCCACGAACCGGCCCCGCTGCCGCTGACCGCCGTGCGGCCCGGGGCGCTCTATCGGGACCAGGACACCGGGGCGACCTACTCCGGCGCCGTCCTGCTGCAGTCCGGTCTCCCCCTCGACCTGCCGCGGGGCGACCACGCCAGCGCCGTCGTCCGCCTCCTCCGCATCGCCCCGAGTGACTGAGGACCGCCCATGCTCAACATCGACAAACCCGCGAGCACCCTCTGGTACGAGCGGCCCGCCGAGCGCTGGTTCGAGGCCCTGCCGATCGGGAACGGCCGGCTCGGCGGCATGGTGCACGGGGGCATCGACACCGAACGCGTCCGGCTTTCCGAGTCGACCGCCTGGTCCGGGGCGCCGTCGGCCACCGACGTGAGCCCGAGCGCGCTGCGCGAACTGCCCGCCATCCGGGAGTTGCTCTTCGCCGGCCAGCCCGCGCAGGCCCAGCGGCTGGCGAGCGAGCACCTGCCGGGGCGGGCCGGGTCCTTCGGCACCAACCTGCCGCTGCCCCAGCTTCGGCTCGACTTCGCGGCCGGTCCGGCCGCGTCGAACTACCGTCGCTGCCTCGACCTCGACACCGGCATCGCCCGCGTCGAGTTCGACCGGGACGGCACGCGCGTGGTTCGCGAGGTCTTCGCGTCGCACCCGCACGGCGTCATCGTGCTGCGCGTCGTCGCGGACCGCCCGGGCGCCGTCGGCTTCACCGTCGGGCTCGACGAGTCGGTGCTGCCCGGCCGGACCACCGGCACGGACCGCGGGGTCGCGTTCAGCGGCCGCGCCGTCGAGTCCCTGCACAGCGACGGCCAGCACGGAACGGCCGTCGAGATCCGCGTCCACGTCGAGGCCGATGGCGGCACCGTCCGCCGGCACGGTCACACCTTCGAGACCGTGGGCGCGGACTCTGTCGTCGTGCTGGTCGCCGTCGGCACCGACTGGGCCGGTGCCGACCCGGTCGGCCGCGCCGACACCCTGATCGCCGAGGCCGCCGCGATCGGGTACGACGGGCTGCGCGCGGCACATACCGAGGACCACAGCCGGCTGATGCGGCGAGTCTCGATCGACCTCGGCGAGGCTCCCGCCCTTCCCACGGACGCGCGCCGGGCCCGCTTCGCCCAAGGGCACCGCGACGACGACCTCGTCGCGCTGTACTTCCAGTACGGGCGGTACCTCACCGTGGCCGGTTCCCGCGCGGACTCCCCCTTGCCGCTGGCGCTGCAGGGAGTGTGGAACGACGGGCTGGCCAGCAGCTCACCGTGGACGAACGACTTCCACCTCGACATCAACACCCAACAGAACTACTGGGCCGTGGAGCCGACCAACCTGGCCGAGTGCCACGCGCCGCTGTTCCGGCTCGTCCAGCGCCTCGCCGAGACCGGGCGCGGCACCGCTGAGAACATGTACGGTGCGGCCGGCTGGGTCGCGCACACGGTCACCAACGCGTGGGGATACACCGCGCCCGGCTCCGGCCTGGGCTGGGGCCTGCACGTCACGGGCGGGATGTGGATCGCCCTGCAACTGTGGGAGCACTACGAATACCACCGGGACGACCAGTTCCTGCGCGACGAGGCGTATCCGATGTTCCGGGATGCGGCCCGGTTCCTGCTGTCGTATCTGGTGCCCGAGCCGAGCCATGGCTGGCTCGTGGCCGGCCCCGCCGAGTCACCCGAGAACTGGTACCTCGCGCCGGACGGCACGCCGTGCTCGATCGCGATGGGCAATACCGTCGACCGGGTCTTCGCCGAGGCGACCCTGCGCATCTGCGCCGAGGCCGCCACGATCCTCGGCGTCGACCCGGAGCTGCGGGAGCGGGTCGCGGCGGCCCGGGAAAAGCTGCCCCCGTTCCAGATCGGCCGGCACGGCCAGCTCCAGGAGTGGCTGGACGACGTCGAGGACGCGGACCCCGCCCACCGGCACACGTCCCATCTGTGCGCGCTCTTCCCCGAGCGCCAGATCACGCCGCGCCGCACCCCGCAGCTAGCCCGCGCCGCCGAGGTCACCATCGAACGCCGGCAACGGGCCCCCGGGTGGGAGCAGACGGAGTGGACGGAGGCCAATTTCGCCGCCTACTTCGCCCGCCTGCTCGACGGCGACCGGGCCCTGAGCCATCTCACCCGGCTCATCGCCGACGCCAGCGAGGCCAACCTGCTGAGCTTCTCGGCCGGCGGCGTCGCCGGCGCGACCCAGAACATCTACTCCTTCGACGGCAACACCGGCGGCACGGCCGCGCTCGCGGAGATGCTGCTGCAGTCCGACGGCGAAGAGATCGAGCTGCTGCCCGCGCTGCCGTCCACCTGGGACGCCGGCTCCGTTCGCGGCCTGTGCGCCCGGGGCGGCTTCACCGTCGACCTGAGCTGGCGGGACGGCCGCCTGCACGAGGCCCGGATCCGATCCGCCAGAGCCGCGACCGCCCGAATCCGATCCGGCGACAGCACGGCGGAGCACACGTTCGAGGCCGGCCAGCTCCTGGACGTGGACCTGGCCGGTCTCACCCGGCTCACCGCAGCCGGGCGGCTCGCTAGTCCGTGACCACGGACGGGTTCAGTCCCGGGTCGTAGTGGTTGCGGGCGATCACGACGCCGGCGCAGCCGTGGAAGACGAACAACGGCGTGGCGTACGGCTGATCCTGCGGCCCGTCCAGGCGGCGGACGGTGTTGCCGATGAAGCTGAAGCCGGCGACGCTTTTGGCGTTGACGACGGTGACGTCCTCGATGTCGAAGGTGTTGTTCTCGACCGAGATGTTGCGGTGCACCGGCTTCGCCGGGTCGACGACCCGGTTGGTCGGCTCCACGAGGATGACCGGGTCGCTGGGCCGGGTGAACGAGTTGCCGCGGATCGTCACGTCGGCGACCGGTCCGGACTCGTACCAGTAGGAGGCGTCGGAGGAGATGTAGATGCTGGCCATGGTCATCGCGTCGAACCGGTTGTCGGTGATCAGTACGGGCTTGCGGGTGGTCACCAGGATGGCGCGGGTCGGAACGTTGCGGAAGGTGTTGCCGGAGATGACGACCGTCGGCGTGTAGGTGATGTTCTCGACGACCGTATTGTCGATCTCGACCTCGGCGGGCACCGGACCGCTGAACGTGACGGTCATCGTGGTCAGCGGCTTGCTGTGGTCCATCCCGCTCGGCCCGTCCACCGCGGTGACGACCGCGGGCTCACCGGGCAGCGGGGCCATCGTGCGCTTGTCGACGAACTCGACCTCGTCGCCGGGGTAGAACTGCGGGAATCCGGCCGCCTGCGGGTGCTCGTAGGAGAGCGTCAGGGTGTCCGGCCCGGGCTTGCCGACGACTTGCAGGTAGCTCCCGTGGATGTTGATCGGATCGTCGTGCGGCCCGTCGAAGACGCAGTCGGTGATGGTGACCTCGCCTTTGACCCCGGACAGATTCACGTGGTCGGCGAACGCCGAGGTCGACCGGCCGGATTCCGGATCCGGCGCGAAGTTCACCTTGTCGATCGTGATGTCCTCGCAGAGCTGCCCCAGGACGCCGAACTGTTGGAGGTAGTAGACGTTCATCGAACGCATCGTGACGTTCTTCGACTCCCAGATGAACCCGCCCGGCTCTTCCCGCTCGATGAGCCGCATCTGATAGACCAGCCCCGCGCCGGACGGCGGCGTCGCGCCGGTGTAGTCGATCCGGATCTGGCGCGCGCCCAGGTCGGTGACCGCGGCGACGTTGTGGAACAGCGGGTCGTCCGCGCGCCAGGTCCGCTGTGCCACGAGGTCGTGGATCTGCGTGTACTCCAGGGCGTCGACGCCCGACCAGTACGGCTGCCCGGTCACCGGGCTGGTCTCGCCGAGCCAGGTGATGTGGGTGCCGTCGACCCGGTACGGGCTGCCCGCGGGGATGGACAGGACGCACCACGCCTGCCCATCGGTGACGCCCGTCGCGGCGACCGTCACGTCGACGACCTTCGGGGCGGCGTAGTCGATCGAGAAGTCCGTGAAGGTCACGTTCGTCGAGCGGATCACCGCGAACGCCGTCTGCAGCCCGTGGTAGACGAGCCTGGCACCACCGCCGTCGATGGTGACGTCGTGCATGTCCTCGACGAGCAGCCCGATCGTCTTGTCCCGGTAGCGCTGGTCGGCGCCGACGGTGTTGGACACGTACAGCTCACGGGTTTCGGCGTGCTCGGGGTACAGCTGGTATGTCCCCTTCGAGAAGGCGATCCGGACCGGCTGGTGGAGTGCCTTGGCGTGCCGCAGGGCGGCGACGATCGCGGGCGCGGAATCGGTCCGGCCGGTGGGGTCGGCTCCGAAGGCATCCACGTCTACAACTGCCTCGAGATTCATGTCCGTTCCTTGTTCCAGGACGGGCCGGGCGCCGGCAGCGGCGCTCCGGCCCGTCCTCTTGGTTATCGGGTTGAGTAGCGGATGACGTCGGTGCGCAGCACGTCGCCCGACGCTTTCACCGCCATGAAGGTGTGCTGCCCGTTCCGGAGCTTCGAAACGCTGAACACCGTTTGCTGGGTCGCGCGTGCGTCGCTGTGGGTGTCGACCCGCTTGACGAGCTTGCCGTCGATGTAGATGTCCACGAGCCCCTGGTCGGGGGCGGTGGCGGTGATCCAGTCGACGCCGGTCCCGGTGAACGTGTACGAGACCGAGTCGCCGTTGTGGGTGGTGGCGTGGACGTCGTCCAGTTGGTCCCCGCGGAACGCGAAGTCCAGCTGCGCCGCGCCGACCGGAAGACCGGCGAGGTACGCCGAGCGCAGGGTCACGGTCGACCCGGACAGGGTGTAGTCGGTGCCCTGCTTGAGTGCCGTGCCGCCGCGCGAGACGCCGACTAGTTCGCTGCCGTCGCGCAGGAGCTTCACCGGTACGTCCGCCGGCGCCTTCTTGTCGAACGACGCCGTCGACGGGTCGATCAGGCTCGGCTGCAGCACGTCGAGCCGGTCGAGCAGCATGTAGGAGCCCGTCTTCTTGACGACCCTGATCGTGTGGCTCCCGTTGGGCAGGTCGTTCACCGTGAAGACGGTCTGCTGCGCGAGGCGAGGCTGCCCCGATTCACGCCCCGTACTCACGGTCTTCTTGAACTCGTCGTCGATGTAGACGTCGACGTCGCCCTGCGAGGAGTCCATCTCGGTGATGTACGAGACGCCCACGCCCTGGAAGGTGTACTGGAACGAGTCGCCGTCGCGCTCGGTGTAGTGCACGCCGTCGCCGTAGTCGCCGAGCCCGCGGCCGGTGCTTTGCGACCACGATCCCGCGTAGACGATCCCGGCGGCGGTGTCGTCGAGTGTCTGCGTGCGGAACGGGCCGGAAGCCGCCGGCGCGGCCGCGTTGCCGGTGTCGGTGACGTTCATGGTGAGCGGCTGCGCGGTGGCGGCGACTTCCTTGCCGCCGTTGCGGGTCCAGTCGCCGCCGTAGCCGACGCGCAGGGCGTCGTCATTGACGGCGACGGCTGCGCCGGACTGCGGCGTCACCTTGAGCAGGCGCACGCCGTGAATCGGCACGGCGGAGGCGGTGAATCCGGTGGCGGAGCGGCCGAGGTCCTTGCGGGCCCAGAGGTCGCGTACGGTCGCGGCACCGGTCAGGCCGATGTCCGACCATTTCGCGGTGATGTCCTTCTCGGCCCGGCCGAGGTTGAAGAGCGCGACCGTGTAGGTGCCGTCGGCGTTGAGCGCATACCAGATTTGCTGTTTCGTCGCCGTGGAGACCGGGCGCGCCGGGGTTCCGGACTGGTCGACCGCGATCACCTCAGGGTTCGTGAGCAGGCTGATCCCGTACGAATCGAGGTTCGTCAGGTCGTTGCCGGTGTACAGCGGCGCGGCGGAGATCGACCACAGGGTCATCGCGGTCTGCCGCTCGTCGCGGGTCATGCCGTCCATCGTGCCGTTGCCGATGTTGAGCGAGTCGAAGTCGTTCCACCCGCCGTTCCCGCCGTTACGCCACCAGATCGCCTCGTCCGGGAAGATCCGGGCGACGTTCTCCCACTGGGTGAGCGCGTCGCTGCCGCAGTAGCACTCGACGTCCCACTGGATCCGCCAGCCGTTCGCCTTGGACCGCCAGTAGTCGGCGTAGTTCGAGTCGAGCGCCCACGACAGCTCGAACCAGATCTTGTTCCTCTTGAGCGCCGTCGACCAGGCGGCGACGTCGTCTCGGGCGTCCATCGAGAGGTCGCTCAACCCGGAGCCCGGGGTGACGCTGTCGAACTTGACGAAGTTGACACCCCACTGGCCGAACAGGTCGGCGATCGAGTCGATGTACTTCTGCGAGCACGGGTTCGAGAAGTCGATCTTGTAACCGATGTGCCAGATGTCGGAGGGCCGAGGCGGCTGCGCGACGATGTCGTGCGTCGTGCAGCCGGGTGCGTCGGCGATCGGCAGGCTCGCGTTGTAGAGGTCCGGGGAGATGCCCGGGATCATGTAGACCCCGAACTTCTGGCCGTTCGCGTGCACGTGGTCGATGACCTTCTGCAGACCCTGCGGGTAGAGCGTGGCGCTGGGCTTCGGGCGGCCGTTGGCGTCCACCCCGTCGTTCCATCCGGCGTCGACGTTGATGTAGTTGTAGCCGGACTTCTGCAGCTTGCTGTGCATCGCGTCGGACTGCTTGACGAGCTGGTCGCCGGTGATCCACTTCCCGTTCCCGGAGTAGACCTGCATGCTGTAGCTGCTCCAGCCCATGTACGGCCGCACAGCCCAGGGGTCGGGGGTCGAGGCGACCGCCGCTTTTGGCGCCGGTGTCGCGATGGCCGACGAGGTCGCGACAGACGACGGGGTCGGGGTCGGGTCTAGCTTGTATCCGGTGGCGGCGGCCTGCGCCGGACGGGCGCTCGAGCCCACGAGCATGACAAGCGCGGCGGCCAGGACGGCGGCGGCGAAACGGGTTCGGCTCCCGTGCGGGGACCGGGATCGGTCGGGATATGCGATGGTGCGTAGCGGTGACCTCACAGTCACACCTCCTGATTGGTGCAGGGTGGTGCCGGGCGGCGATGTGTCGGCCCGGTGGATTTGCGGTAGGTGGGGTCAGGAATCGACGAGTGCCTGGATGCTGACCGTGGCCGCGCCCAGCGCCCACTCCTCGAAGGGCAGCGGCCGGATGGACAGCGGGCACTGGGCGGCGGCGCCGAAGGCCTGGCGCTCGAAGCCGGCCCGGATGTGCGTTTCGAACAGGTCGTAGGCGGCCAGGCCCTCGCCGGAGACGACGATCCGGGCCGGGCCGACCAGGTTCGCCACGGCCGCGATGCCGCAGCCGATCGCGTTGCCGGCCTCGGCGAAGACGGCACCGACGCGCTCGTCGCCGCCGCGCGCCAGGGCCACCGCGTCGTCGAAGGTGAGCTCCGGCCGGCCGGAGCGCTCCCGGGCCCGGCCGACGACGGCATCGGTACCGGCGATCGCCTCCACGCAGCCGCGCCCGCCGCAGTGGCAGGCGGGGCCGCTGGCGTCGACGCCGATGTGGCCGATCTCGCCGGCGACGCCGTGCGAACCGGAGACGAGCCGGCCGTTGACAACCAGACCGCAGCCGATGCCGGTGCCCACGGTGACGAGAGCGAACGACTCCGCGCCCACGCCCTCGCCGAACCAGTGCTCCGCGGTGGTCAGCGCCTTCACGTCGTTCTCGACGGTAACGGCCAATCCCGTGAGCTTTTCGGCCCGGTGCTGCAGCGGAACGTCGTGCCAGTGCAGGAACGGTGAGTACCGGACCAGGCCGGTGGCCCGGTCCACGTCGCCGGAGACGGCCAGGCCCAGCCGGCGGGTACGGCTGCGGTAGTTGCCGGAGCGGTCGAGCAGATCGTCGACGAGGTGGCCGAGTTCCACCAGCACGTGCTCGACGTCCGAGCTGGGCAGTGGCCGGTGGGCCGACGCCCGTACCTGGGCACCGAGATCGCAGACCACGCCGATCAACTCGTCGGCCGTGATCTTCACCCCGACGAAGAACTCGCGGTCCGCCCGGATGGCCAGCGGGCTGGCGGGCCGGCCGGCGCCCGGGCCGGTCCGCTCGGTCGCGGCCATTTCCCGCAGGTAGCCCAGCTCGATGAGGGGCCGGGTCGCCTTGGTGACGGCGGCCGGCGACAGCCCGAGGCGCCGGGCGAGGCCAACGCGGCTGAGCGGTCCCTCGGTCAGAACCGCCGTGAACACGGCCGTCACTGCCGGGGCGACGGTGTTGACCTCGGGAAACATGGCCGAAACCTAGGGCTAATACTTTCCTTCGTCAAGTATTGATTTATTGATCGGGTCGCTGTACCACCTGAGGCGAGCGTCGCCGCGGGGCTTCAAGACCCTCGTCGGCGAGGACGCGGGCACAGAAATGCCGAGAGCGTAGGACCGGCGACCAGCGGAAATCAATACTTGACGAAGGAAAATATTAGCCCTAGGTTTCGCCTATGTTTCCCGAGATCGACACTCGGCCGCCCGTCTTTCCCTGAATCGGCATCAGTCCGGTCACTGACCCACCTGGAGGAGGTGTGACTGTGAGGTCACCGTCACGTATCCCTGGACAGCCCGGCCGGAAGCGGGCGGCCTGATGGCGATTCCCACGTCGCACCCGATTCCGCTGCCGAGCGCGACCGAGCGACCCGTTCCGCCGCCCCAACGCTCCAGCGCGCCGGCCATCCGGCGCAGCCGCTGGTCCCAGGCCAAGCGGTCCTGGCGGATGCACTGGCAGCTGTACCTGCTGGCGTCCGTACCGATGGCCTACTTCGTCATCTTCAAGTACATCCCGATGTCGTTCCTGGTCATCGCGTTCAAGCAGTACAACGTCGTGCAGGGGCCGTGGGGCAGCCCCTGGGTTGGCCTGCAGAACTTCGATCAGCTGTTCAGCAATCCCGTCTTCGGCACGCTGCTGAAGAACACCTTCATCCTGGCGTTCTACCTGGTGCTGGCGAGTTTCCCGGTGCCGATCATCCTGGCGCTCGGGTTGAACGAGATCCGCGACAGCTGGTTCAAGCGCACGGTGCAGATGGCCACCTATGCGCCCTACTTCATCTCCACCGTCGTGGTGGTCTCGATGACGATCCTCGTGCTGTCGCCGCGGGTCGGCGTCGTGAACCAGGGGCTCGGTGCGCTCGGCGTCGCGCCGATCAACTTCCTCGCCGACCCGGACTTCTTCCGGCACATCTACGTGTGGACCGACGTCTGGCAGACGGCGGGCTATTCGGCCGTCATCTACCTGGCCGCACTCTCCGGCATCGACCCCGCGCTGCACGAGTCGGCCAAGATCGACGGGGCCAGCCGGCTGCAGCGGATCCGGTACGTCGACCTGCCCGGCATCATGCCGACCGCGGTGGTCATGTTGGTCCTCGGCGTGGGGAACATGATGGCGATCGGGTTCGAGAAGGCGTATCTGCTGCAGAACGACCTGAACCTCGCACAGTCGGAGATCATCCCGACCTACGTCTACAAGACCGGCCTGATCAACGCGGACTTCAGCATGGCCACCGCCGTCGGCCTTTTCAATTCAGTGGTCAACCTCTGCCTGCTACTGGCGGTCAACTTCGTCGCCAAGCGGGTCACCGGGAACGGACTGTGGCGATGAGCGCGACAACCACCTCGACAGTGCCGCGGCTGCGGCGCAAGCGCCCGGCGAAGGTCCGCGAGCCGTTCCACGACCGCGTTTTCCTGGTCGTCGTCATGATCATGCTCACCGTGATCCTCGCGCTGGTGCTGCTGCCGTTGATCAACATCGTGGCCAACTCGTTCAGCAGCGCGTCCGCCGTCAGCGCGGGCCGGGTGGGCTTCTGGCCGGTCGATTTCTCGCTGGAGGCCTACAAGACCGCCCTGACGAACTCGCAGGTTCTGCAGGGGTACTACAACTCGCTGATCTACGCCGTCCTCGGCACGCTGATCAGCGTCACGCTGACGGTGGCCATCGCGTATCCGTTGTCCCGCAAGACCTTCTACGGACGCAACGTGCTGATGACGTTGCTCATCTTCACCATGCTGTTCTCGGGCGGCCTGATCCCGACGTACATGGTCGTCCACGACATCGGCATTCTGAACACCCGCTGGGCCCTGCTGCTCCCCAATGCGGTCGGCGTCTGGCAAGTGATCATCGCCCGCACGTTCTTCGCCAATTCCATCCCGGACGAGCTCTACGAGGCGGGGATGCTGGACGGGGCCAGCGAGCTGCGGGTCCTGCGGTCGGTGGTGTTGCCGCTGTCCAAGCCATTGCTGGCCGTCCTCGCGCTGATGTACACGATCTACCAGTGGAACACCTATTTCGATGCCCTGGTGTATCTCAAGGATCCCGATCTGTTCCCGCTGCAGATCGTGCTGCGCAACATGCTCATTCTCAACACGACCCGGCCGAGCGCCTCGAACCTCGCGGAGCAGTTGCACCAGCAACAGCTTGCGAACGTCCTCAAATACGCGCTCATCGTCGTCTCGAGCCTGCCCGTACTACTCATCTACCCCTTCGTCGCCCGCCATTTCACCAAGGGTGTCATGGTCGGCGCCGTCAAGGGCTAGCAGCAACTCATGAATGGAAGGAACAATGGAAACACGTTTTCCTGGAAGAAAAATAATCGCAGTCACGGCCGCCACGGCGTTGTTGGCGGCGGGCTGCACCTCCGGTGACAAGGACACCGCGGCCCCCAAGGCGAAGATGGACGGCGACAAGGTCATCATCTCGGTGATGTCGCCCGCCGATTCGGACACGAACCTCGACACCAACGCCATCACCAAGCTGCTGAGCGACAAGTTCAAGATCAAGTTCCAGTTCCAGCCCACGACCATGGACGCCGCGCCGGCCAAGGAGAAGCGCCAGATCGCGCTCGCCAGCGGCGACTACCCGGACCTGTTCCTGCTGATCCCGTATGTCGACGCGTTCACCAAGGCCGACCTGCAGAAGCTCGGCCAGCAGGGCGTCGCGGTGCCGCTCGAGGGCCTGATCAAGCAGTACGCGCCGAACATCCAGAAGGCGCTGGACGCCAACCCGGTGCTCAAGGGGATGTCGACCGCGCCGGACGGTCACATCTACGCCATGCCGCAGTGGTCCGACTGCTACCACTGCACGTACCCGGACAAGCTTTGGATCAACTCGGCCTGGTTGAAGAAGCTCAACCTGCAGATGCCGAAGACCACCGAGGAACTGCGTACGGTCCTGCAGGCGTTCAAGACGAAGGACCCGAACGGCAACGGCAAGGCCGACGAGATCCCGATGACCACCGACACCCAGGACACCTCGCTGATCGCCTACCTGATGGGGGCGTTCGCCTACGACCCGTACGGCACCGGCAACGGCGTCCGGTCGCTGCTGGAGCTCAACGGCGACACGGTGGCCACCCCGGTCGACAAGCCCGAATGGCGCGAGGGCCTGAAGTACATCAACTCGCTCTACAAGGAAGGCCTGATCGACGAGGCCGCGTTCACCCAGAACGCGGAGGCGCTGAAGGCGCTGGGTAACAACCCCTCGGCCGTCCAGCTCGGCTCCGTGCCCGTGCTGTGGCCCGGCATCTTCGTCCAGCTCGGCGCCAAGGACGGCCGGGACAAGCAGTACGACTCCGTGCCGCCGCTGACCGGGCCCGCGGGCAAGAGCTACACCGGGTACAACAACCCGACCTCGACCGGCTAC
>Ga0307515_10010414_pt1 | contig 17814 bp, 22 predicted proteins | sample 17_EM_MG_FD_194513 | JGI IMG/M metagenome (GOLD analysis project Ga0307515, IMG submission 194513) | Populus trichocarpa ectomycorrhiza microbial communities from riparian zone in the Pacific Northwest, United States - 17_EM | ecosystem: Host-associated > Plants > Roots > Unclassified | place... | reverse complement strand
CCAGAGTACCAGAGGAGCTACGCTCACAGGAGACAAAAAACGCAGAAAACTTACCCAACCGATGACGCGCAAGCGTCATCTTCCCTTCGAACTGCTCTGACACGATGATCACGGCGTAGTTTTCTCCGCAGCCATTGGACGTGTCGATGATTTCCTATTCAGGTATCAGTCGGAATGAAAGAAATACGAGGAACGTATGACGATTGAAGTGGATAGGACAGGGAGCATTGTGATTGATGGAGAAAAGTACAAGGCCAATGGTATTATAGAGTGGATATAAATACGCATGAGGACATTAGAAACTTCCAGTCAGTTTCTGGATGTCCACAACGTGCGCAACTAGCGGACGCACCAGGTGTTGGATGCTCAAGGCACTCCTCAACGCAGCCTCAAGTTCGTCGAGCTTTACTGGCATCTCGACAATAATGGTCGGGGAAATTCGCGATTCGAGAAGGCACCGGGAGTTTGCAGTGGTAGCTTCGGGGACAAATGGTCGTGGATATAAGGCAAAATGGACACGAAAGAAGGAAACAGCAGTCAGATTCCGCGGCTGGTACGGGATGTCGGCGATAGCGCGTAATCGGATAAGATCAAGTTGGCACCTTTATTGCTTGTCAAACCCACCTCCATCCCGTCCCAGGTAATCCCAGGGAACCCTGAGGGATCCTGAGGAATCCCAATACAAGACAGGTCAGGACGGGACGAGTGAGGACGGCGTCTTTAGAGATCCTAGGGCGTGCTCTCCGCACTGTTCCTTGCGGCCAGTATCCCCCAAGTATCGTGTCGGAGGGGTATTTTTATCCAGATTGGGTTAAGTATTGGCTTAGACTGTTCTAATAAAACCACAGGTTGATGAGGAAGGTCAAGCTTCGATTATCTTCAGGAGCTACCGAAGCACGCATGATGAAATTACTTATATTCTGCATTTCACGTGCGCAGTAGACTAGGTTTCGCCATTTTACTTGTTCAATGTAGCACTCCCTTACGCCAAATATTTCAAGTACGCATGGCCGGATTTCCGCATGAATTTGAATTATATTAGTACCATCAGTGTGGTATTTCGAATCAGCAATTGATCACAGTTGATTGTTACGATTCGATCTTTCCTATGGCGACCGAGGTGCAGGTTTGCAGACCGAGTCTCCGCACTTTTGGCAATTCCTCTCCCGATTTCATATGTGGCTTGCTTTATATAAGTAAACTCATCGTGAGGTAGAATCCAACAGGGCATTTTGTTTTCCGACAACATGCTATTAAAATACATATGTATATCAAGAACCGAGAGTTGACAAACGTAACTCTACTCAGATTCGACTGACTTTGGATCACAACAGAGTGTTTCTGTTTGGCTGGTTTATATTTTCTTTTCGATTTCATGTGTACCACGCGCCATGGTAGGAAATGAGAATGCTCATTGATGGAGGGAGGGAATCGCGCCGCAATAGCGCTAGAATCATGCCCATAGGAGAGAACCAGGAACCATAACGTCAATATCGAGAATCCTGCTCGGTGGCTGAAGGAGAACCTCGCTTATCCGAATTGATGGAGGGGATATATATGTGTCTACAGAGAGAACCCGTATGCAATGGACACTAGATCTGAAAGGGACTACTGCTGACGTTAATTTAAGCCCAAAGGGTAGATCGATCGAGTGGCACTTTGTATCTTGACCCCGGCCGACCCAGCCCCTATCTTACAGATAGCAAGCCGCCCCCGCTATCCAAAACCTATAAAATTACGTCCTATGATTCCGTGTCCCAAACGCTCTCATGTTGCATTATTCACCTATCCATACCGGCCTCCATGACGACGCGACATTGATAGACCTATCCCTTCTCCTCGTCCAGGACTCCTATAAGTAATCTTGGCTCGCGTAGTGATCTATCAAAAGCCTACGGACCGTTTGCCATTATTTCCCCATTCGCCCCAGCCAGGCACCTCCCGCTGTGCACTTGAGGTGTATGGGAAGTCTTCCCAGAGCGGAGAATCGTGATTTAGTGGGGCCATTGAGAGCCATTATTGGAAATGCTGCATGCATCATTCTTCACGCTTCACTCACGAAGAATCATTGTGGGGCACGACCGGATTTACCCAGTTCCGAGTTGAAATTCGACTTCGTGGCCAGTTTCTTCGAATTCCGAATTCACTAACTCATACAGGAGACGGTTCGGTCGTGGTGTGCTTGCACAGCCTTTCTTGCGGTCAGCGCTTATTGGCCACACCCCCGCCCGCCTCATGGATCGGATAACTAGCGGACAAGCAGACAGCACGACCTAGATATAAGCTTCCGCACGTTGGCTCTCTTTCCTTCTGCCACGACGCAGCGACAATGGCCCCCTCGCCTTACACCCCAACCTATACTCTCTTCGGCAAGACAGACAGGAACACGCATAATTTTGCCTACCCACCTCGCACGAGTACGGACCACTTTGGAGTGTATAAACCCTCCAACTATGATGCCGCTCGTACGGCCGTTCGCGTTATTCTAGGTAAGTTCCCGGACAAGACTACTATTCCGTGGAGGAAGGGTACTACGCTTGGTGGCCACCATGGCCGATGGTATGCGCCACCTGCTCCGTTTCCAAACGGGTTGTACCAGCAGGGGTACAGTTTAGTGGGTACATAAATTGTCCCAGACGGCAAAAAAAACCGCAATGGGCAAGTCGATGCGGGAGTCCCACACATGGCGCCTTGGTGTCCGTTACGGCGCCTGACGCATTCTCTGCCTTTCCAACCAAAAAATAAATAGTTTAAAGACTCCTATTCCATGTGTTTGAGTTGTCCACTCACGTGGTGATCGTGTATTTCAGTTGTAACTCTCGGTCTTCAAATTATTGGCCTTATCATCGCTGCGATCGTCTACTTCAAGCGACAAAAGCGAAGAAAGGTAAGCATATGGCTTCCGGTTTCTTTAGTGCAAGCGTTGAAAAGAGTGACAGGCTTGGTACGGACCCATGGCTGAACATTATCGCAATGGTGGTCTGCCACCATGGGCCTCAGTGGGCCCAGCCAAAGCTCCCCTGGTTCAGGACGACGCTCCTCGCGACTCGTATCACCAGATACGCGATCACGTCAAGTGCGAAGATACTGCGGTCCCAGGGAATGAGAATCCCGCTGGTATCTTTACGAAGACACTTGGTAGGCTCAAATTTGCAAAGTTTCGTGCTATGTTAGGTCTGCGTCCTTGATTTTCGTGTCATCTGTGTGTCCAAGGGTGTTCATTTTCATGTTTGTGCTTTGGGTGGTCGTGTGAGCATGTTATGCTCCGTGTTATGCTCCATGTGTATTATTTCATGTGTATCCTCATATATAGGGCTGAGCTTGGGAATGCTCACGGATCCTCTCCCCGCTCACTGTTGTGCCAGTTCCACAAGTCGGGCGTACCCTGACAACCAAAGACGAAGATGAGAGATGAGACTCGGAACGGACGAGTAGTAGAGACCCCCATAGGCTCAGAGAGGGAGCACACGAACTACGGCGAGAGTTGCTCTGAGACATTCTTTCGGTGGTGGACAAAACTTGGTCGTAACGCGACGATAAACCACTGGTGGGTTATTACTGCTCAAAAGGGGCATCCAATGTATATCTAGGTAGGGGTTTAGCTGCCTCTCGTTTCCTCCATTGCCGATTGTCTCACTAACCAGATCGTCCCGTCGACGCTGGAACGCACCGCAAACCGCACCAAGCAAGTGAAAACAACCCAAGGCTCGTATGTTCGACCAACTGCCCTACGTGCCTCAGGGCGAAACGCATTTGAGCTTCAGAAAGTTGGGTAGGTTCGATTCCTTCCTGGTGCATCTGGCATTATGAGGAATCCCTTTGCATAGTACGGTCCAATTGGAGACCTTCTGCACAAGAGGTTGAGAACGAGCGAGACATGGTCGAAACTAAGATGTATTTTGCCCTCGCCTTCTCCCCGAAGAAAACTGCCGCGCATTACCCTGGTGTCTGAAGTCGGTACTAACAACTAGGTTAGAACTCAGTCCAAAGACGCCTAAAAACGAGCTGGTAGTTGTCGCCTTCAGAAATGAGACAGAAATTGCTGGAATCGTGGATGAACCCTTCCGTCCTCGGCTTCTGGATACCAATCGCAGCAGATCAACCCCTTTATCACTTGATCACCGATTGCCCGAGCGCGCATTCTCATAGGTGCTTTGCACTGGGTGGTCTACTTGAGGCACACTTCCCCAATTGGTCGCTCCACAGTAACGTCAACACGAAGAGTACCCTGACCGGAGACAACCGAGAGAACTGCATCCCCATAAACAGTACCGAGAGACTGGACGAAGTCCCGCCGCGTGTTGAAGAAGCATTCGTTGATGACCGGAGATAAGACCACTCAATCCTTGGAGAAGTTAATAATATATCAAGTCTTCTCCGGTGAATTCCCCTTGATCCACTTCGCTTTCAGATAAACATCGGGAGTCCGCCTTTGTTCATGCGATGGATCCAGTCCTCTCACATTAGTTCGAGCAGAGCCAAATACCTCTCTGGTCCAAGAACCCTCATGTTACATAATTTTTTAGGTCTTTCTTTCTGAAACGGAATCCCGAGTGGCGAATTCGGGCCCCCAAGCCCCAGCAATGAGTCAAGGCGAGTCCTATCGACCTTCACCAACTGGGTTATACCCATTACTTCTTCAAGCGAAGGTGATGCAGGCGACCGTTTGCTTGACAATGACACCTCATTTAGTAAATCACCAGGGGTAGGGACGGCTTGACAAATCCAATGTACAAGATACTCCATCTCTACATAGAACAATGCGGAATGTGACTATATACTGTAAAAGACAGGCGAATTTCTGAACGAACGAATGAGAGCGGGTCCTAATGTAATGAAATACCATCGCAGATGGCATTCGGTATGAATCGCGAAAGACAGTCCAAGACAGGTAGGTCCGAAGTGGGAGTCCTTGAACGAAATGAAAGGATGGATCTACAAATGGCGGACAAATGTGGGTACAACGGGGCGTGAGGAGTGTACAACTGCTCTATGTTTTGCGTGGCAGCGAGCCTGCAGCAAAATAAAGCTATCAGATCGTGCCTCGGGAGAAAAACGCGAAGACGTACTTAGGAAGCCAATACCTCGCCGAGTTTCCTTTTATTATTACTATCATCATCACCGTCATCATCGGCAACGTCGTCAATTTCCCACCCGCACTCGTTGTCGTCCGTCTCGCCTGCAAGTTCCCGCCGGATCTGGCAGCGTGCAAACACACCACTGAGCGCGAGCGCGCCCGCCTCAAATGCGCTCATCACGGCGATACCGGCGTAGGAGAACGCAACGGCAGATGACCAGCGTGGGACGAGGAGCACGAGGAGGGTGTTGAGGGCCCAGAGGAGCGCGAGGCTGTGCGGAACCCATATGCGCGCACGGGTACGGGTTCGCATCGCTGTCGATGTCGAGGGGGGGCGGTGGTCGTCTCCTGCGTTCGCTGCGGAAGAGGACTCCGACAGGGGTCGGTAGTGGTGGTAGTAGTCGCGCGAGGAAGTAGTGGCAGTGGCAGCAGCCGGGGTGGAAAGACATGAGAGCAGGCTGAACGCGTGCCAGGCGAGGGTGAGAAGCGGCGCGAGGGTGCTGAGGTTCAGACCGAAGCCTAGGCTGAAGGACCTGCCGAGGACTGCGCTGAGGGCGCCCGAGGTTGGCGGGGACATACAGCTTCCACTGCCAATCGCGGCGCCGAGGGCGAGGACGGAGATGGACAGTGCGATGGATGGGAGAGCGAACACTCGTTGTTCCATTTTTCCGTCCCTGTTCTTCTTTCGATAATGATAATACGACTTGTCGTGGTGATTCCTCTTTTCGTACGTTGTTGTCGTCGTCGCGGTCGTAGCAATAGCCCTAGAAGCAGGAGGGTCCTGCTCGGTAGGAAACGTATAGAACGCGGACGTAGGCAGCGTAGGGGTTGTGTTGACGTTTACGCGTTCGGTCTCGTTTTGCGAGAACTGGGTGAGGACGGGCCAACGCCAGCCGGACGCGCGTGTGGTGGAGATACAGAGAGGTGTGTGAGGTGTGGGTTGTTGAGTCGTACGAGTCGGGCGGCGTCGCTGGACACGGCGCAATGGGGTGACGAGGGAAACTGGCGGGTACAGGACACAACCCATGGATGGAAACTACCTCTAGGTAGATAAGAAGTGCGGCCGAACAGTTACAGGTACAGTTTACAGTTACAATAGTGGATAATAATCTTTATTCTTCGAGTGTTTCTATGTCGGCGCCGGCGGCGAAGTGTGATTCTGATTGGCGGATTATGTGAGATGTGAGAATGGTGAGAACGGCTAATGCAACGATCGACGTGGTTGTTGAAATCAAATGAATGCAGCTGTTCCCCAGCAACGACGTGTGAGGTGTATGGTGGTGGGGGACTGTTCCGACGGGCTGGTCGGGCGGGTTGAGCGAGTTCCGAGTTGAAACGAGGACGAGGACGACGCGTGGCTGATCTTATATACGAGCATCCTCCTGGCACATAGTCCCTATCATGAACGCAAGCTATCGCCTACTCGAGTAGGCGGGTATATATCGCCTTGTTCTCCATCTTCTCATTGGCATTCCTACCTGAAAAAGTCCCATGGTTAAGGCACCATATCTGATTTGAGCGGAATGAACCATCCCAACGACGGGCTGTTGCCTTTAAAGCCATAAGGGGGCGTTGCGGCGATCGCCTACGGTGGGGCCGTTTCAGCGGTTCGGGGAGATTTGAGTGGCTGGGAGCAAGCTCCCGTGCATCAGATGGCGACCGCCCAGAAGCCGATGTGATGGCACGCTAATATACGCGGTTTTATCCCACGGCACTTGTCTAAATATAGGCGTCGAGGCGAGGTTAGCTTTCTTTTCTTTTCCATTTCCTTTGAAATTTGAAACGAATAAACAACCGAGATGATAAGGAGCGATGGTTATGGCAACACTGCCAGTAGTGGAAGGGCACGAGGGGATGGAGCAGGTGAACGAATGACGGAAGGGCGGAAGACGAGACGAAACAGAGACGTAACGAACGAACGAACGAGGGTGGTGGAACAATTCGGATACGAATAGAGTCCGGTGTGAGTGTACCATGAAACGATACATGTGCACAAGAATGCGAGGGTGTCTTGTGGCTATGGTTTGTTGACCTCTCGGATAGAGAACCCGCACGTGTCAACGAGCTAAATATGAAGCCATGTCAATAACTATCCATCACTCAAAAGCAAAACAAAGCATACTATTGACATTGATTGACTTCATTCCCCTTCCCCATCCTAGTGGCTTCGCGTGAGCTTCCTCATGGCGTCTGCGGCGCCTTCCTCGAGCACACTCTCGGAGCCTAGTATAGGTCCTTGTACCCTCATGTGGACACTCGGCTGTGAGGCGACGAAGAGACCCTCTCCCCAAACGGTGAGAAGCCCACCTTCGAGGAGGGCGCACGCCGCGATTCCCATGTACGCCAGGGCTCCTTCGCTCCGTTCCAAAGTCGTGGCCATAGATGTTGTATAGACCCAGAGGGTCCCCGCAAATGTGGCAGTGGCGAGCCAAGCAACAGACAGGCCTATCCGCCGGCGTCCGCGAGCAGTGAATGACGGGGGCGTGTAATGGAATAGCATGCGAAGGGTCGCTCTGAGATGGAGACTGAGGGTATATACAGGGACCATCCGCAGTCCTATCTTGATGGGTACCGTCTGAGCATTCGGAAGAAGGGTGGAGAGGACGAGTGCGAGGAGGACGAGGGTACCAGAGGCGGTTACTACGAGTGTGGTCCGATACCTGCTGGCATAGTGCACGTCCCCCGCTGGGGTGTATCGGCAGCCGATGGGGGTGGTAGTGGGGGTGGCAGGCTTGACGCGTTGTCGACATAAAAAAACCGACGGTGAGAGGCAGAAGCCACCCATGTTGTTAGGATTTCGAATGAACGAGGTTGATTATGAATCGTTGAACGACGAGTTAGAAGTAACGACGGCCGGCAGCGGGGGAGTACGTCCGGACAGCGGAGGGGGGCTTAGTGCACGCCACTAGTGGACGACTCTTCTCTTATATCTCTTGTGTAGTGTGGCGCATCGATCCTTGGGGCTCCATGGGTTCTTGGGTTTCGTAAAATGCAGAAAAGCTTGAAACGCAACTTGCTAAGACCGTTACAGGTCCGTTGCAAAATTCTCGACTTCCGTTGCATAGCTGTTAGTAAATCATTGCCGTCGCTAAGAAGTGGCTCCAGCGTCCAGCCCTGCATTTTAGTATGCATACATGTGGGCACCCGTTGGTCATTCGACCAGAAGCAAACTTTGAAACGGTGCTAGTTGGCCGAATTACGTATTTTCCTTTTTCTGTGTAACTCGGCATGGAACATGCCGAAATGATGATGTGAGCGCACACTCTGTTGATGTTGTAGGAGGAAGCAAGGACGTTTTTCTAAATCATGTCAGCTGGTTAATGCAAGAGGAACTTTGTACAAAGTCACCACCCGTTCTGTCGAAGACCGTACGAACCTGAAGCAAGTCTGGCTGTCACGAGGCTCCATGATGTCACAGGGTTTCTGTCAAACCAACCCAGCGTATTTATCCTAAGTCTCCCCGCATCTTCTTCTCCGATTGTGACTACCATGAAACGTCGTTGACGCGCGCCCTCTACCACATTCAAAAACCACGACTTCAAAGAAACACAAACACCACCGACCTAGGATAAAGGTTGAGAGGGTAAGGTTAGGAGGCTAGGGTAAGTGTTAGGGAACATTCCGTGGTCGTAATTTCTTGAGTGTTTTCTCGACATCCTCTCCAGGTCGCGCCAGTAGGCGCAGAGGTTTTAGTAAGCATAATGGTAGGTGAGTTTCCCTTCCCTCATATATATCTTGGGTATTCCTAACATTCCCGATTCCCCCTTTTTTTTTAGTATTCAGGCAAAAAATGGCACTGTTGCTAGATTTTTGAATCCAAGAGTGGGACCTCGACTGGGTACTTTGTACGGCATTGACGGAGACGGTAGATCATTACGTAACTACACCCTCCTAATTTTGGACCTTGCCGAACAGAAAGATACTTACAACATACCAAAGGAATAATTCTATCTACTCTGACAACTTGATTATACTCTCTCGTTGCCTTAATTTCGAACGTTAGGGGTAATACTTCCCCTCGTTGTGGGTATTGGGCTTTTCATGCATCGGATCTACTTAGCACCGAGGGATTTTTCGAGGTAAGATGATACTTTCCTTCTTTTCCTGTTGAGTTGACAGACTTTGTTGTGAAGAACGTCTGGAGGTGGGCGATGACCCTTCCGTCCTGCTCTTTTCTTTCAGCTTGACAGTCGGTTTGTAGCCGATTATCTGTTGTCCTATTTACAGAACGGGTATCCGCACCTAAACTTAGGATTTCTCGAGAATGGCGGGCCGCTATTCTGGTCCTCGCGGAGCACCTTGCCCCCATTTAGAGCCCACGCTCTAAGGACATGATAACACCATCCACCTTCTATGCATGACGAACCGAAACGCAACTCTCAAGAGATTCAGACACAGAAGAGATTTGCACTCCTCCAACATAGCCGTGTTCTCATGCATTCACTTTGCGTCTTTGGAGTCAACTAAGCTCCTATTTGGCAAATACCATTTCTTCTTACGGCAGCATTAGGACCTGCAACCTGCCTCTGCTTTCGCCGAGAGCCTGGTTTTATATGAGGCTCCCTCCGCTCTCTTTCAGTCCCCAACCTATCTCACACTCACCGTGTGAGCCAGCCAAGGCTTCCGGCACCTTGACCACCCGCCGTCATCAACGGATGACCGTCAAATGTCATTTGTCCGCATGTCGCGGTACGGGATAAATTCTCACCAGCATAAATTGGTGGCTTGCGGTCCCTCCCTGGCCGTCTCTCCCTGGCCAGAAGATGCTGCAGGATTATCTCGTGAGACATCTGAACCAAGAAGGGTATTTTAGCCGGACTATTCTTGCTTCCAGCGCCTCGATTCGTGAATCAGATCCTCAAGAAGGCGTATCCACACGACGCTGCCCGCTCCCGGACCTCCTCTTCCCCACTTATTTCTTTCCACATACTTTTTTGGCTACGAGTGCATCCCCCAGGACATGTCGACACTAGTCAAGTCGCAGCAAACCGCGTCGAGCGAGTCCGGCAAGGAAGCGATCGACGCCAAACACGATCCGGAACGGGCGCAGGTCACCGTCGTCAGCGCCGACGATGTATACCTCGAGCACCTGGGGTATAAGCAGGAATTTAAGAGGGACTTCGGCTTCCTTGGCTTGTTCTCCCTCGTCCAGAGCGAGCTCGGTGTCTTCTCCGGTATTGCCGCAACAATCTGGTGAGGTCGCGTAATCGGCGTACGAATGAACAGCAAAGAGTGAGGCTAAAGCTTTCCTCGATGCGATTCTAGGTATACCCTTGGGTACCTCGGTTTAGTGGGGATGACTTGGGGGTGGATCGTGGGGGCATTTATGGGTCAGGTTCGTCCATCGGTACGAGTGTCGAAAGAAAGAGGTATCTAACGTAAATCTCACAGTGGTTAGTGTACTCCATCGCCGAGCTCTCCTCCGCGTACCCGACATCCGGAGGTCTCTACTACTGGTTCGCTTCATCCCCAAATAAGATTCCCGTCTCTGATCTTACTTGTCCTTAGGGCATACATGACTGCTGCTCCTCGATGGAAGCTCTTCAGTTGCTACATTTGTGCCTGGTCGATGGTTATGTCCACCCCGCTTTCCTGCTGCTCAATCACCTATACCGTCAGTTCGATTTGCTGATATGCACACACGCACCTGAGCCCTTCTGCAGGCTGCCCAGCTCCTCATTGCGATCGTTCAGCTTGTCAACCCCGACTATCAGACCGAAAGTTGGCACATATACGTGCGTGCCATTGTCAACCAGCTGGCTAATTCGGCTGTTCCTGACACCCCAGGCAGTTGGTGTATTTGGCGTTGATGTTTGTATCGTACCTCATCATCTGCCTGCCGACCAAATACGTCTCCTGGTTCAACATCTTCGCGTCAGCACTGGGCACCGTCGTCCTTATTGTCGCAACGATCCTCCTCCCGATCAAGGCGTCGCCAAACATCAACTCCGCGAAGGACATATTCACCCAAGTGTACAACCAGACAGGCTGGCCGACTGGATGGGCGTTCTGCATGACGTTCCTATCACCGGCCTGGACGCTGTCCGGGTATGATGTCGCGGCGCACGTTGCAGAGGAGACGCACGATGCAGCGCGGAACGTACCGCGCGCGATCATCTGGAGCAGCTGGTGCTCCGTGTTCCTCGGATCTGTCTATTTGATCAGCCTTGCGCTGTGCACGACAGACATAGATTCGTTGACGGGGGATGCGCTAGGGCAGCCAATTGGGGTGCTGATTGGCCAGGTACTAGGAGTCACTGGTGGTGTCGTTCTGCTCGCGATCACCGTTTTCTGTCAGATGGCAGCTGGGGTTGCATTCGTAAGTTGGGTTTTCGATCTTTCTCCTTTCGTATCACGTCCTGACAGGGCTTCCTCGCTGGCAGTTGGTCTCCGCCTCGCGCACCTTCTTCGCCTACAGCCGCGACAAGGCTCTCCCGGGGCACGCCTGGCTTAGCCACGTTTCCAAGCGCACGTACACGCCGAACAACGCCTCGCTCGCCGTATTCGTTCTCTCGTCCGCCTTTGGCGCCATCTCCATCGGCTCGGATACCGCCTTCCAAGCATTCTTCTCCGGGTCGACTCTCGCTGGCCAGATCGGGTATATCCTGCCCGTGCTTTCGCGGTGCCTGTACGAGGATAACCCCGACTATACAAACGGACCGTTCAACCTTGGACGATGGAGCAAGACGGTCAGGAGGGTCGCGGTTGCGTGGAATATCTTCGTGATGCCGATGGCTAGTTTGTGAGTATTCTGATTAAGAGCCACGCTCGTTTTACGGTATATTCTGACATGCCTGTCGTATAGCCCCAGCTACCCCGTCCCCGCGCCGGGTGATATGAACTGGGCGGTTGCGATTTATATGTGCGTAAACCATTTCGATGACCTTGCCCCTTCGGCTTCTGCTTCTCTTTCGTCGCCCTCATCATCCTTTTCAGTCCATTTCAATTTTTCGCATGCGTTTACTGGTGGTTCTGGGGGTACAAGAACTTCCGCGGGCCATGCCCCAACCTCAATACAGAGGAACAAGTAAAGGCCAGTAAGCCGCTTACGGATCTTGTGCGACCCCCAACCCCAGGGTCATCCGAATCACCCGACGAGAAGGGAGATAAACCTGCAGGGATATAGTATCAGCCGCAGACGGTATCGGGGCGGCCGTGGTAATGCTATCGGCTGTAGCTTCAATGACCTTGAAGGGTCCTTGTCGTAATTGCTCAAGCGTTGGATAGGGTCGTCAGTCGGCAAGCCGGGAGCATTAAGCCACACTCAATACGCAGGACCTGTCACCGTTGTAATTTGGGGAGGCCGGGGGGTGTCAGGTCGTCGTAGTTGAGTGAGGGAAGCATTATTACCATAATTGACTTAGAAGGCGGACATCCCAATAGAAGGATGGTGTTCGGGAGAGTGGAATAACTTGGCCCAATCATTCTGCTGCCTGTTTTAGAACGTTTGAATGAAAGTTTTGAGCCACTTGTTACAGTTCTCGAGTTGTCCCTGAGTTGGAGGGTGCTCCGCAGTAGAGGATGAATTCTTGATGCTCTTGTTTTTCCGCGATCCTTGTTATGGACCATGCATGGTAATATCAGTGGTCATTGTTACTACTCAAACCAGGCTCTTCGAGCTGATTTTAGTTGACTGTGACGCTTGTGGGCCTTCGCCCAACACATGATTTAGGAAATGTGACTATACAGCACAACGCCCTTCAAATTGATGACACTCAAAGGTATTAGAAGTCACTCACCTTGGTTCCAGAATCCAGATGGGGGCGGTAATGGCCTCGAGAACCTTCTATAGCCCCTCTCGTGGACGGTGTAGCCCTTCTCCATCCGCTCCTGCGATGTCTGGTTCTCCCCGGAGATGGTCAGATTGGGGTTTCCTTTGGCACGCCTGGTAAATCAAAGGAGGCGTTTACGGAAATTCGTTTTAGTGTTCTCATGCAAGCCCATCCTATAACCAATGTCACTCTCACATTCTTGCTTTGAGCCTTGTGTTCTCTTATTTACTTTGGTTTGGACTGGGTGCCACGTTGCCTGACTTCTAAGCGTGGCGCCCTTCGCTGAGCTGGGGCCGCGACATCTCGGAGTACATCAAGCAGGAAAGGGAAGTCAGCTAGGGAGAAGCATTGCTGAGGGTCGAATTCGTGTGCTTCGTTGTCGCTTGGCCCGATTCTTTTGAATTTCCGATGACTTCTTAACGACTTGAAGGCGAGTTTAGAACAGGTACGAGTTAGCCCCACTCTTACGGCCACAAAAATAAACTGGCATCTTAGCCTCGAGATTCCTGGAATCAAACTACGGTCTTCGGAATTACAATCGGCTCGGGTCCAAACCCCATCGCCGCTCGGCTGAGGTCCCCTTTAATGTCATCCTCTTTGGCGACATTTTTGAAGGTCGATTCGTTAGTGATTTGAGGGAAGTCTGGGCCGGGAAGTCCCTTGAGGAAATATTCCTTCTGGAGTTGAATATAAGCCAGATTCTTGGGGGTAGTCGGCACAGCCGGAATGTACCTTGGCAAGAAAAGGGTCAGTGATTATAAAGCTAAACAAAAGGAGCAGCTATACATCACGGAGCTATCGTTTGCTCCCATGTGATCAGTCTCGACCGAATGCAAGAGGTCCTAAGAAGACGATCAGAGAAGCCAGCCGTCTGAGATAGTCATAACTTACACAATGCCAGAAGACCATATCGCCGGGATTGACATGGGGAGCACTACACATCGTCGAATTCGTCTTCATATGTGGGTGTGATTCCTCGTCCACACTAAATGAGATTCAGCATGAAACACGACGTTACCATTTGTGAGAATATTTCCGTACCTCGGTCCATGAAATCCAGGGTGACCAGGGGTGATGCCTTAGGAAAGGTGTTACTTAGGCTCAATCAGATGCGCAGAGTAGGCGTACCAGGGAAGTCCGCTTTCGAGGTATCTGTTCATCAGTCAGAGACCTTAGTATTTACGAAGAAGACTTCCGACGGTAAAGTCACTTGCCAAACTTCCAGGATTTGGGGTCCCAAATGTCAGCCTCACCAGCCTCAAACTTCGCGGGATCCACAGCCGGAGAGAAGAATGGCCGTAGAATAACGTATGCAGTAGATAGAAGAAGGTCAGGGAAGAAGCGAATAGTTCCTTCACCCGGACCAGTCGAGCTGGTAAACAGAGCCGTTGGTTTTGGAGTCATTATCGATAAGATAGGGACGCACCTCATAGAAAGCCAACCCTGCCAGGTCCTCCACACGCTGCACTGATCTGGTTGGCCGTAAAGATCCGTCAGGGCATTGACACGACCATCGAGGGTGAAGGCATCGCTGGAACAGTTTAATAAGCCACAGAAAGAGGCACAGCAGATTACACACTGTGACACCCAGTCTCCTTGAAGAATACTCCCAAAGCATTTGCGCATCGTGACGTCCTCCCATCGTTCCATCGAGCCAGCTGGGGGTGAGTCCATCAGGCGCTTTGTCTTTAGGTAGGGAGGTCTCAGTTACACATGGATGCTTACTATCGATGTGGGGGCCCAAGAACGTCCACTTGTCGTTCTTGTCGGCGTTCCGAATGCGGAATCGGTCCGCGTATGAGAGTGGCTGGTCCAGAGAAACACCCTTCATAAAATCTTTGTTTCCTCCAGCGGGGGACGGATACCAGAACCGGTTGAGCCACTTCTGGGCGGCGACAACGTTAGGATGTGAACGCGCAGCCACTTGAGGTTTGGACCAGCTAGGGTACAATTCAGTAATGCGGAATGCCTTGCGTCCATTCACGCACTAGACATGGAAGAATTGTTTATTTTCTTCTGGGTAGCCTGGGACAGAGTGATTAGTTATCTTTGCGTGTGAGGGGGGATTCGAAAGACGTACCCACCACGTCCGGATTTTCTGTGACGTATTGGCGCAGCTGCTGTTTCCAGGAGAGGGCTTCCTCATCTGGCACAACATTCCGGATGAGGACGCAGCCCCGGCGGCGCAAAAGGTTTGTGGTCTCTGAATCTATCGATTCGTCAGAGTGTACTGTGGAAGTATCGATAAGATCGGAGTGCGACGTGGTGCTTCGGTTGCTTCGGAAGGTCGCGCAGAATCTCTCATTGCGAGCCTGAGGGAAAGTAAACATACCCAGCGTCTCGAGCTGATCAAATTCAACTATTGGGATCATTGAGGGCCCTTTTCTTTCATATTCTGCAGTCGCGTCCTTGAGGGCTCCCAGTAGATCGGCCCAAGCTCGCGTAACCTTCGCTTCGTCGCCAATGATGCTCTTCTTGAGCTCAATGAAGCGTTCGGGGTAGTATTTTGCGTCGTGCAGGGGCATAGTCGACTTTGGTAACGGAGACGGGGGTGAACAAGATGAGGTGTGTTCGTACGGTGACGGTAAATAAACTCTCTATTACTTCTGTATTAACAAATAACCGAGCCACGTATGAAATCGGTGCCAAATGTTCGGAGATTGCTGAACCCTGCATATGATCGAGACCGAACCGTAACCGTTATGACGCCCGCTGGCATGCCTGTGCCCATGCCCGTGGCGTTAATGCTAAGGAGCTCGTTGACCAGTACGTAACCAAGTACAAGGACGGTGTCCTGTGCGGCATGTTTGCATACCTAGACTCAAATTGCAAGTAAACGGGGGGCACTCCGATCCGCGGCGGACGGTGAGCCTTGTTTAATTGCATGGGCATTGTGATAAACCTTCTGACGTCAGGATAGCATAGGGTACTGCAATATTTATGAGCATTCCTCTCCTGAACGCCCTCAACAAACACTATGAGCTCGTGGGTAAAGCGACTGAAGACTTGGCGATTTTCGTACCCCCTGAGCTTAATTTCGTGCCGGGAGCAAGGGACGATCTCGAGTCAATGATCTGAGTTATCACCTATGCTATTATGATTCATAATCAAGAGGGCCTCCAAGGATCGGACAAGGCTGACTACAAGCGCGATGTCGTTGACGTGTTTTATGGCAGCATGTCGTACTCTGAACTCACAATTCAATGGCGTTCCATGGTACTAACTCTCTTGCCGACGAACCTGAAGAAAGGACTCCCGACCCGGTATAAAGCAAATGGTTTAGACGGGCGATGGCACTAGTGGCAGGTAAATCGTGGCGTCCACTCATGGTAACATTAAGCCCATTACGATTGAATTTATATAACTGATACTCCCGACTGCTCAGTATGCCTTAGATAGTCGGATTCAATAGAACTGTTGAATCTGAAATCTATCTTAGCCCTCTACCCTTGTGTATTAATTGTGTGGCTGCCGTCCTTTATCCCGTGTCGGTGACTTCTAGGGCTACCTTAACTGATTTCGACTCCTATAAACCCTACTTCTAGTCTCATCCAGGTTCAGTCTGCTATCGCATACTGAGCCTTGGTTCCATTTAGTCCTCCAACAAGTGGACACCTTTGACTTCTGAACACCGTCTGAGCAATCTCTTAGTTTGCCTGAAATACTACTCGGGTAGGCGAGTTATTACCTCCAAAGGGTTGCCCAAACTCGAGCAGTGGGGAAATTGGAGCGGTTCTTGCAGAAAGAGGAGGCCATAGCTCCTTCAACAGCGTAGGGGGCTCGTGATATGGTTTGTATCCTCCTGCTCCGTTTACTGAATTGAGGATCATCCTCTCTGCATGTTGGAGGATTTGATAGTGAAGGGGCTACCTGCTTTACACGAGGTCCACAGCCTTTGAATAGCTGATGTTTCGATGTACTCATCGTAATACAGTAAATAACAAGTTCATTCGCGTTGGAGATTGGGATTTATTTTCGGGGGAGCGCTCGTTCCTCTTCCATGCCCGCGTTCCCTTCCTACCTTGCGCAGTATCCTCATAGTCGCATGATCATGGCCACTATGGTTTGTTAAACCCCATTGTCGCGAGGGTCGAGGGGTGACAGGTGGGAATTGTTTGGCTACGTGTACTCCCTTATTTGGAACGCGCCAGTTGAGCCACCGTTCGTAGGACGATGGGAGTAGCCGGACTCTGGGAGGTACGTAGTCCGGTGTAACACATCCTCTTAACTGACCGATTGTCTAAACTTTTTAGATCCTGCGCCCAGCAGGGGAGCAACGCTCGCTTGTCCACCTCTCAGTTGTCGACGGTTTCCAAGAAAATGTAGATGGCAAGCGGGGCTACAGGGTCGGCATCGATGCCTCAATATGGTTCTTTCACGCAACAGGATGGGCAAACTCGCCTTCCCACGGCGAGAATCCAGAGCTCCGCACACTTTTCTTTCGTCTCGCCCGCATGCTCGCATTGCCCCTTCTTCCGCTCTTTGTGTTTGATGGACCTAAGAGACCTGCCTTCAAGAGAGGGAAACGCGTCGGGAAGAACGTCCATTGGCTCACCGCCGGCATGCAACAAATCATCGAGGCTTATGGCTTTGAGTGGCGGACAGTACGTAGAATCATGCTAGTGACCTTCTTGTGCTAATCTCGGTGCATTTTAAAGGCTCCTGGTGAGGCAGAGGCCGAGCTCGCTTACCTCAACCGTATCGGCGTGATCGACGCAGTCATCTCCGATGACGTCGATAATTTTCTCTTCGGTTCAACAGTAGTCATTCGGAAGTGAGTCTCTACATTTACCCACTCCGCTTATGAACATCCTGCAACGTTCAATTGACTCCTCTAATTAGTCCATCTGCTACCCTCTCCGGCAACCTCTCACACCCGATCAAGAATAGCGCAGGAGTGGACGATAAAATGCACGTAATGATATATCGCGCTGACAAAATACAAGAAGAGCTTGGCCTCACGAG
>Ga0307515_10010413_pt1 | contig 17817 bp, 8 predicted proteins | sample 17_EM_MG_FD_194513 | JGI IMG/M metagenome (GOLD analysis project Ga0307515, IMG submission 194513) | Populus trichocarpa ectomycorrhiza microbial communities from riparian zone in the Pacific Northwest, United States - 17_EM | ecosystem: Host-associated > Plants > Roots > Unclassified | place... | reverse complement strand
CAGAAAATCCTAGCCCATCATCGTGGAGTTCAAAAATTTCCTTCCCAGTTTCATCAAAATCCACATTCCTTGGGATTTCGAATCGTTTGCCAACTATTTAATGGAAGTACAGAAACACTTTAGGATTGGAATTGGGTGAAATTCTTTATGGGTGTTATTAGGGGGGAGGGGGGGGTGGTTTTAATTAAATCAAGAAAATAAAAAAAATAAAAAATAAAATTATAAAAAAAACTGATTAAACTAATTAAAAAATTTTAAAAATAAAATTAGTTTAATTCAATTTTAATTTTCAGTAGCTAAAATGAAAGTAATTAAACCAAACCAAAGTAGTCTAAAAATTACCAAGTACTATAAATAAAATAAATTGCATTCTAACCCTAGCAATTAGCAAGAAGCCGCCCCCCTCCACAATCACAGTCACCTTCTCAATCTCTAAATCTAAATTAATATCTTCATCTTTCAATCTCTCTTTTCTAAGTCAAAGCTGCTCCTTCAAGCTCTCTTTGCCTCTTGGTTCTCTCAGTCTCTCGGTCTCAGGTTTACTAGTCTTCTCTCTTCATCCTTTTGTAGGGAATGCTAAGGTGGCCTGAGAAACATTGGGTTATGTGTTCAATGTACTGTGCATTATCATAAAAACTTGAACCGTTGAGTGACCATGGTTTTTTTTCCCGTCAAACCCCCTAGTGATTTCCTAATTGCCTTCTCTTGTTAGTTCCTTTTACACTTTTTAATTAACCTTTTTTTTTAATTTATTTGTTTTACTATATTATTTCAGGGATGGTCATTTATTTGTAGTTGCATTTTGAAGAGAAACAAAGGCCGGTAAAGCTACCCTCATTGTTGAACCCCTTTGTCTCTTTGTAAAAGCACATTTATTTATCAGTTTTTCCAGTAAATTTCCTTTAAATTCACAATATGCTTAATATGAATTCTAGTATTCTTGTAATTAAAACATATTTGTCATGAGTTATTAGTTTTCATATTTATAGATTTAAACTCGTATAATCAATAAGCTTTCTTTGAAAACATTTTTAAGTTTAACATGTCTTGTTATGATAATTTAAAACATCCTAGGTTACTAGTCTAGTAGTCTAATATATTTAGAATCTTTATGGTCACATATATAAAAAGAAAAAAGAAAATAGAAATTGCAACCGAAGTTTGAATTCATTTAAATACGAAACAAAATCCCATTATTTTGCTTCAAGCTGGACCTTCATATTGCTTGATTGGATATACAAACTGACCCAATCTGTGGAGCATAAAAAAATGGCAGGGAAGGATTTCAGTCAATTGACTCTGAAGATCAGCCACAGTTGCACCACCCACCATGGATTTGAGAGCAGGCAGCAACCTTTATGTTAAAATTACCACCTAGTGGTGCTCTTCGTTGAAACAATTGCTTACTGTAATGGTACTGTTTCTCTATTGGTACGGCAAGGAGGGCCCCATGCTTCATAAAGCACCTCGTTTTTTTTTTTTTGTTAAATGTTTCTGGTGAAAGATTGTGTGGCTCTCTATAATTGTGGAGAGTCAAATTGTACTTTGTACACTGGCTTTCAATTATCAAGTGATAAAAAATTAAAAAAGCTCACGACATTAGTCGTGATTTTTTTTTTATAAATTATATATATCTTGATTAATTTTATTATGATTTTTGAAATTAATAATTATATCTCAATTAATTTTATAAACTATTAATTATACCTCGATTAATTTTATAAACTATAAAATTAATAATTATATAAATATTTAATAATTTTAAAATTTATATTAGGTTTCTAGATATAAAATTTTATAATTTATTTTAATTTGTTTTCTATGGAGTTATCTCTGTCTCATGTCCCGCGTCATAAATTTTACAGGTTAGCCATGTTGATTCAGGTTATATTTTTTGTCCATTCTTAATTGTTTTTTTTTCATCAATTTTATCATTTAACACTAGATTGGTTAAGAGTCAGAGTTATATTTTTTTTTTATTTACTTTCTATGGAGTTATCCTAATCTTATGACTCGGGTTTGATATGTTAACTTCGGTTGACCCTGATCATTTATTTTCCTTTTTTTATTTGATTTTTTTTTCAATTTAATTGGGTTGATTGGAAATTGACTAGGTTTTTTTTTTCTTTTTTTAAGTTGAATTTCTTTGAATTTCATCCTTTAATATTATGCTAATTGGGAATTAAGTTTCATAATTTGTTTTGGTTTAAATTCTATAAGGTTATCCAAGTCTCATGATCCTGGTCACGGATTTAATTGGTTGACTCAGGTGGCTTTGTGTCTTTTTTTATTTTATTTTTAAATTTCACCCTTAAACATTGGATTGATTAAGAATTGAGTTTTATAATTTATTTTGATTTACTTTTTATGAGGTTATCTCGTTTTTATGACTAATGTTTAACAGGTTAACCCGAGTTTACTTGATTTATTTTTTTTAGTTGAATTTTATTTTGAATTTCATCATTCAACATTGAGTTTATTGAAAATTAAGTTTAATAATATTTTTTTATATAGGGTTATAAAGGTCTTATAACCTAGGTAACAGATTTGATAGGTTAACCCGAGTTGATCCAAGATAATCTAATATGTTGTCATTTCAATATTTTTTAAAAAGTGTTGTCCTTGTTTTTTAAGACAAACGATACTTTTAATCTTTGAATTTGTCAAATTAACCAGGTCACATCAAGTTAATTCTCATATAGTTTTTTTTCTAAAACATATATTAACAACATTTGAAATTTTTTTATGTTAAAAAAAATTGATCTGATTCTCAACATAGCGTGGGAATAATCTAGTTAATTAACATATAAGGGCTTGACTTTTCACTGTTGCAATGAAAAATATAAAGCCAAGCCCTATTTCACTTTAGTCCTCAAAATATTTTAGGATTTTTTTTTTAATTTCAAACTTTTTTTTAATTTCATCCTCCAATATTGGATTTATCGGGTATAGAATTTCATAATTTTTTTTAATTTTCTTTCTATATAGTCATTCAGTTTTATGAACCGGGTCATGAATTTTACGGGTTAACCGTATTGACTCAGATTATTTTCTTATAATTTTTTAATTAATCTTTTTCTCAACTTCATCCTTCAATATTGGGTTGATTGTGAATTGGGCTTCATTATTGTTTTTTAATTTGATTTATATGGGGTTATCATAGTCTTGTGAATCGGGTCACTAGTTTTGCGGGTTAACCGGGTTTACTTGGGTTTTTTTGTCATTGTTTTTATTTTTTTTCAATTTCATCTTTTAACATTGAGTTGATTGTGAATTAAACTTTATAATTTGTTTTGAATTGCTTTCTATAAAATTATCCTGGTCTCTTGACCCGAGTTTGACAGGTTAACACTAGTTGACTCAAGTTATATTTTTCCTTTTTTTGTTTGATTTTTTTCAATTTAATTATTCAACATTGAGTTTATTGAGAATTGAGATTGATAATTTTTTTTATTTGCTTTTTATGGAGTTATCACGATCTTGTCACCTAGGTCACAGGTTAGGTAGGTTGATTCATGTTTTTTTCATCTTTTTTTTAGTTGATTTTTTTTATAATTTTATCTTTCAATATTGAGTTGATTAGGAATTAGGCTTCATAATTTATTTTGGTTTGCATTATATGAGGTTATCCGTGTCTCATGACTCGAGTCACGGTTTGGTCAGTTAACTCGAGTGAATTTTTATGTCATTTTTTTAATTAATTTTTTTAATTTTATATTTCAACATTGAGTTGATTGAGAATTGAGTTTTATAATTTGTTATGATTTTCTTTTTATAGGGTTATCCATGTCTCATGACCCATGTTTGATAGGTTAATCCAAGTTGACTCAACTCATTTTTTTAATTAATTTCATCATTTAACATTAGATTGATTGAGAATTGATTTTAATATTTCTCTTATTCACTTTCTATAGGGTTATCAGAATCTCATGACATGAGTAGTGGATTTGGCAGATTAACCTGAGACGATCTGAGTCGATATAATATGTTATCACTTTAATATTTTTTTAAAAAAAGATATCATCTTGATTTTTTTTAAGCGAAATTATATTTTTACCAGTTGCTCGAGTTGTATTTGAATCTGTCAAGTTGACCAGGTCACATCAGGTTAATCATTAAATAATGTTTTTTTTTAATCAACAACTCTTATATATTTCTTTTTATATTAAAAAAAATTGATGCGATTCATAATATGACACAATTAATGATCTAGTAACTATGCTAATTTATTTAGCACGTGACGTCCTAGATTTTATACTATCAAACAAAAGAATTCAACATGAAATTCAATGCTACTAAAAATGTGTTGGTGAGAGTGAGGTTGTTTATGTTTTTAAGTGTTTTTTTAAAATATATATTTTTTAAAGAAGTATTAATTTGCATAGTTTTTAAACCTGACCCGGTGGTTGACCCGATATAATGACCGGGTCATGGGTCAAATGGGTTGACTCGGGTCAACCCATAAAACAAAATCCAATGCAACACTTATAGAAAACACCTAACTTACAATGCAACACTTATATAAATCAAATTTAAATTTGAAACCAACAACATAAATTTAATTCAATATCCAAAACACAAACCAAATATAAATTCTAAAATATTTAAAACAAAACATCCAAAAACATAAATTCTAAATCAACAACACATTCACTTTTGTTGAATGAACACATTAAGTTCTTTGATGTCCATATGAGCAAAATTTGAATCAAATATCGATAGAATTGAGCCAATCTCGTCAACACCTAATAAAACATCAGCATGCTCTTTTGAAACTTCATTGTCACAATCATCTTCAATCTCATTAATATTTATGAAATTTACATTTAAACACAATTAACAAATAAATATTATGTGTTAAACAATACTTTGTTTAAAATAATATTTTTCACTAAATGATCAATCATTAATTACTATCATCTAAAGTATCTTGTATGGTCATTGTTGATAGAGGTTGGTGAAAACTTTTTGTTACAAATTGTCAAAATTGACGGGTCATCTTCCACTACTCAATTTTCAATGTTACAAATTGTCTCAAAATTAATTGAATCATAATTTCATCATTTCCAATAATTCCTATATATTCAAAGTGAAGATAAACACAATATAAGTATTAATAATGCTACTACATAAGATAAAATAATATTTAAAGAATTAGAGAAAAGAAAATATTTTTGTTTCAATCTTAGATTGGAGTGGACATAAACAAGGTCATTAAGCTTTTGGTGCTCCAATCTATTTCTCTTCTTGGAGTGAATATGTTCAAACATTCTCCAATTTCTCTCGCATCCCGAAGAACTACAAGTTTGACTTAACACTTGTATAGCCAAATGTTGTAGATTTGAAGCACTGGTTCCAAATGTCATCCATTATTCATCCATACAAAATACAATAAGTAAGACTGTCAAATAATATTTTTAAATATAAAAATTATATATCTTGAGGCATAAGGGTGCGATTATTTATTGTACACACTCGACCAAAGTCATATTCTGCATTACTAAACAACTTCATCTCACTTGTAATCTTACTTTGCAACGGTAAATTTCCATGTGCATATTTCTTAAGAACATCTAGAAGTCCAGAAATGGTGCTCATATGTTTATCCATTATATTTGCATCATATTGAAATCGAGGATTCAACCAAAATGTCGCTGCATAAAGATTTCTATATAGTTGTCAATCCCACCGATTATTAATAATGTCCATGAAAGGTTGCACTCTAGCTTTTTTCTTTTGAAATCTCCTCAACATTTCTTCTTTTGCGTAATGAATAGCATCATACAAATATCTCATTGAAGGTCTATCATCACCATCAACCATTCATAGAACTCGAACTAAAGGTTCACTCATTCGCACAATTATTGCACATTCTTCCCAAAACAGAGAGTTTAGCACACTCTCAACAAACTTTTTTTCTTTGTTATCTTTAGCATAAGTAGATGAGACCCATTCCCTAGATGTCACCATAGCTCTCAACTCATCTTTATGAGCTAAAATGCTTTACAATGCAATGAAATTGGTAGCAAAACGAGTAGGAGCTGAACGAAGTATTTCTTTTCCTCTAGTGAACTTCCTCATCAAATACAATGAATAACAATGATTATAAATGTACTTTATGATACTAGAAGCATGCTCAACAATAGAACAAACTGACTGCAATTTACTAATGTCCTGAAGTATGAGGTTGATACAATGAGCAGCACAAAGAGACCAAAATATTGAAGGAAATTCTTACATCAATAACTTGCCAGCAACAACATAATTAGAAGCATTATTAGTCACCACATGCATAATGTTTTCTACCCCAACATACAAAATTACCTCTTTAAATAATCGATGCAACAATCTAGCAGTCTTTGAGACATTTGATACATCCACAGATTTCAAAAAAATTGTTCCTTTAGGACAATATACTAAGAAGTTAATTAAAGTCCTCCTTTTTTGATCTGTCCATCCATCAGTCATTAATGTGCAACCAGTCTTCTTCCAAATCTCTCGATCAGCCATTAATATGCAACCAGTTTTCTTCCAAATCTCTCGATAACTATCAACATAAATCTTCACTTTATCAACTATTTTTGCCAAGTAATAACCACGAATAACATGCAAGTTTGGACCTTTATAACTAGGACCCATGACTGTTAGAGCGTCTATGACATGTTGATAATACACAGAGTTAACAACATTAAATGACACACATGCATCAATCATCCACTTCGCTAAAGCAAGATCACACCGTTCAAATGCTTCCTTCCTTTGCCAATAATTCTTGAGAGACTTTTGAGCATCAGGAGTTGTTCTCGACATGAAATATGCCCCTAATGTTGCAGATTCCTTTTGTTTTCCATAACTTGCAGTCATTTGTTTTATAGTGTTGGTGCTTTGACTCTTTTTCTTTTTTGCAACCTACGGTGGTAACATATGTTTTTTAGTATTGGCATCCTCCTCATCATCATCATCACCACCATCATCATCTTTTAATTGCCTAATCATTATCTCTTTATGCTCCCTTTGTTGTGCAATAAATGGATTGAAATTTGTTTGCATTTCTCTAACTCTTTTTTTTTTGTTTCAGCATTTCCTTTAAGATTCAAAAGCATTTGATGTCGAACATCAGGAGAACATTTGCGACATTGTTCAACTTCTCCTTTAGCTCCAGCTAAATGTTGCTTAAATCGATTAATGCCACCACCCGTAAATACTTTAGCACAATATAAACATACTAATTTAGTTTTTTTACATCCAACACTAAGTTCAAGAGCTTCTCTACAATGACCCTATGCCAAATCTGTTTTTCCTTTACTACCACTTGACATGAAAATTAAAGGTTGAGATGATTGGGTTGTTGAAGGATCATTATTTTGAGTACTACCATCTTGAGAAGACATTTTAAGGACCTATATTAAACGAGAAAAAAAAAAGCTCACAATATGAAAAATAAAGTTATAGAACATGGGACACTATGAGAAGAAACAGAAAACAGAAAAATCTATTCAATATTGCAAAAATATGGGAAACTAACAGAAGAAACATAAAATAACTCTCACAATAAGCAGAACATCAAAACGAATATCTATAGGAAACAAACGGAAGAAACAAAAAATAGAAAACACAAAAATTCCTCATGCAACATTCCAATACATGACCGAAAATGAGATGATAGGAAACTCATCTACAAATTAGCATTTAGGAGTGTGTGATAGTCAATCCACCAACAAAGAATATATAACCCAGAACACACAAAAAGAATAAAAAATATAAAACATAAAAACTATTGGGATTGCAGAACAATAAGGCTTGCACTACTAAATTAGTCAGCTAAGTCCTCTTCTTTGTCAAGCACATCAAACGAACATGATATGCAGCTTACGAAGAAATAACTGAAATAAATCAAGAAAAATGAATCCTTTATATACAGTTATTGCTTCTCTAGTAACATTGAGACAGAGGCTTTAGTAAGTTGCAGAAATGAAAAGAACAGAGAAACATACCTGTGGGTGTGAGAATAAGAAAGAATCGATGCCAGATCAGGAACTGCAAGTTCAAAAAAGAGGCAAAGAATAAAGAAGAGAGAGAGTGAAAGAAGGAGAGTCGTGAAGAGAAACAAGTAACATCAGCTTCAGCTAACCTTATTCGCAGATTTGAAACAGTGATCAAGAGTCTTCTGCTCCTCTGCTCTTCTTCGCGAATCGCAACTGAAATGGCTTTGAAGATTTCTTTAATTAGGTTTTCTCATTTTTGTCTTCATCGTTAATCGTTATGGCCTTTTAATCGTAAAAGACAAAAACGACATCGTTTTACGTGTGTGTGTGTGTAAAAGTCGGGTCTTAGCTTAGTTTTTTCGGGTCGATCGGGTTTCGTCGGGCCAAATTCCCTGCTGGTTTTTACTTAGACCCTGCCCGGTTCTAGGCCCGGGTCAACCTGTTGGACTGGGTTTTAAAACACCATTAATTTGATATTTTTTAGTATTTTTTTATAATTTTAATATGTTAATATAAAAAATTATATTAATATATTTTTTTAAAAAAATACTTTAAAAAATACGATCTAATAATGGCAGACACAATCTGAAAGCTGATTCCAAGCATGCCCTAACTTTAAAGTAGAAAGCACATGAGACAAGGAAAGAAGGAAGTGTCCACAATGGCAACCTCTTCCTCCCCGCATCGAATCAGAAAGCTCCTCCTCCGTCCTCGTGACCTGTGAAATGATACCATATCCAAACTCCATACCCCTATCAGTCATTTCATTACCATCACCGTTCAGACCAAACCCTTGAAAGTTTTTTTTTTAAAACAGAAGCCTTAATAACTCATCGAAACAACGTGGACACTCTCATGTCAATGCAGCACCTAAGAAAATTAACTTCCAGTCACTTTCAATGCCAGTTTAGAAATCACTATTTTGAATGTGACTGTCAACATAAATTCTATGTGTTTATTAACTCTTTAAAAGCTAATATCAACTTTTATTTTAAAAAATTATAATTTATAACTTTTTTAAAATTAAAAACAAAAAATCATAGCTAATTCAAAACGGATCCTTAGAAAACAAAATGGTTTTCGACAAGGAAAAAACAAAAAAAAATAAATTCACAAAGGAAAGCAAAAGGTGTGTGTTTTCTTTCTTTTCCTTTTCAAAGGCTTTGGATAAAAACACAACTCAAACTCAAAAGCAATAAAGAAAAAACAAAGTAAAGCAAAGTGAAGGACAAAACTCTGTTTTCTTTCTTTTGGTTATAGATAGAAAGAAAGAAGGCGTAAAGAGGTAGTTTTTAGAGAGGAGTAAAAAGAAAAAAAATAATAATAAGCAAACTTTATCGCGAGCTCTCTCTCTAGATATCTCTCTCTATTTTATATCTCTGCAACTCCCATTCTCTAATAAAAAAAATAATTGAAAAACCCATAAAGGGTTGGTGAGGTTTTCACGTGTTTTTTGGTTAAAAATCCAATCTTTCGGTCCACGTATAGTTCTATTTCGATCTCTCTCGAAAGGGTTTTCTCTAGTGATGCTGATAATGTGAGTTATTTTGATTGAGCCCTCTTTTCTTCTTCTTCTTCTTCTTCTTCTTCTTCTTCTTGTGGATTCTTGGTTTTTTGACAGATATATTTGAAGTAGATAGTTAGAAGGAGAAATGGATAGATCAGTGATGACAGTGGGGCCGGGAATGGACATGCCGATCATGCACGATGGAGACCGGTATGAGTTAGTGAGAGATATTGGGTCAGGGAATTTCGGGGTCGCCAGGTTGATGAGGGACAAACAGGCTGATGAACTTGTTGCTGTTAAGTATATCGAGAGAGGTGAGAAGGTTAGTACTAGTGTTTTTTTTTGGTCGATTGTTTTTGCTTTTTTAAGAGATTTTTTTGGTTTGATTGAATTTGTCTTTAGTTTGAGCTGAATTGGGGGGCCGGGGTCTTAATTTTGTCAATATGGGGATAATAGTCAAGAGCAAAAACACAACCAATCTAGAGGTTCAGTAATTTTCCAGTTATTGCCATGAATTTGTGGTGTGTGCATGGCTACAGGTGCAGTAATTTTCCAGTTAAAGAAATATAGAGAAGCTGGAAATTAGTTTTCAAATGAAGCAACCTGTGAGTCTTGGAACCTAGGTTTCTTTAAATTGGCCATCCTTTTTTAGTTTGTGTTCTGACAACTAATGTAGAGCTATATCTATGTTATTGATCGAGGAGTCAGCATTTCTGGGTGTCATACAGGCACCCTTGGTACTTCATGTGCAGCAATTCAGCTATAGATAAATTAACCTTAATTTATTTGCTGTGTAACAGATAGATGAAAATGTGCAAAGGGAAATCATTAACCACAGGTCGCTTAGGCATCCCAACATCGTCAGATTCAAAGAGGTCTGTCAATTCCTTCTTATCATTTCTTTTCTTTTCAAAGAGGTACTTTTTATTCATTAACTCCATGACACAACTATAGGTCATATTAACCCCAACTCATTTGGCGATTGTAATGGAATATGCGTCTGGTGGAGAGCTCTTTGAGCGCATATGCAATTCTGGTCGCTTCAGCGAGGATGAGGTTCTTACCCTAGACATGGTATGTTTTAGTGCGCCTAATTGTTTTTAATGTACTCTGCCTTGAAATGCAGGCACGCTTTTTCTTTCAACAACTTATATCAGGAGTTAGCTACTGCCATGCAATGGTTAGTAAATCATGTATTCATTTCTGCCTTTGCTTAGTGTTCTTACTTTAGCAAAAAGTATGAGGGGTTTTGATGTTTTAATGCGTTCCTTTGTGAAGCAAGTGTGCCATCGTGACTTGAAATTGGAGAATACTTTGTTGGATGGAAGCCCAGCTCCTCGTCTGAAGATTTGTGATTTTGGTTACTCTAAGGTAGAAGATTGCTTATTATTTACACTTATATTGTTGAAACAAAATCCATTCGATTGGATGCCTATAGGATCATGGATGAATATTTGTAAAGTTTTTTCTTGTTCTGTGAACCGTGGATCTTATTGGAATCATTGTCCGCTCTTTATGTATGATATGTTAGCTCAATCATGGCAAATAGAAATTGATTTTATGTTTATTTGATGCCATTGTTTTAATCAATTGCTGATATACTTGTAAATTGTCTTTATGTGCCTTCAACAGTCATCAGTGCTGCACTCTCAACCAACATCTACTGTTGGAACTCCTGCTTATATTGCTCCTGAAGTGTTACTTAAGAAGGAATACGATGGCAAGGTACTATTACTGCTTATTTACTTGTTTCAACTTATATGAGCTAACAGATGCTTATTTACTTGATTCAACATATATGAGCGTTACAGAGTAAAACTTTTATAAATAACATGGATAATCTCTGTTGTTCATCTTTCATTTATTATCTTTTTGGGTTTTCCCTGCCTGAATCTTGTAGGTGTAAGGTAGGAGATTACAGAAATTAGTCACTTTCATCAATGGAAACCAATGTCTTGCAATAACTTATTTGTAGATTATGCTTGATAAATATACGGACCATTTATGCTGTCTGGATGCAGCAGTTGCCTTCATCTGTGTTTGGTATTTAGATGGCTTTTTCAGAACAACCCACAACAGTTCTGAACATGCATGAGAAGCAACCTCAATTCCTAACACACACAAACCAGGATCTCATAAACTAGTCTTGTAATAACACTGGAGCAAGGATGTCATTTATGCACTGCAAATGTGTATGTTAGACCTCAATATCATACTGATCTCTTGCTGTTAATTCTATCTTCCAGATTGCAGACGTATGGTCTTGTGGAGTAACTTTATACGTTATGTTGGTTGGGGCTTACCCTTTTGAGGACCCTGATGAACCTAGGAATTTTCGCAGTACAATCCACGTAATGCATCATCTCTCTTCTTCGCTGAGTGTGGGAGCTTTCTGAGATCCTTTACCAACATATTTTGTTGTTTCTTGCAGCGAATTTTGAATGTCCAGTATTCAATCCCTGACTATGTTCATATATCTCCTGAATGCCAACATCTAATCTCGAGAATTTTTGTAGCTGATCCTGCAAAGGTAGACTGTGTTAGCATTTTTACAATCATTACCAGTTGTCCTTCTCAAAAACAGTATTTTGATTGCTTATTTTATGTCAAATGATTAATATTATTCTTCACTGTCATGGACTTTCTTTCCTCAGGCTCATTATTTTACCTCGTCAATGTGTTGTCCCAACTCCTTAACCCCCCCCTCCTCTTGGCTTTATTATTGACTATTTGTTGGTAAAGATTCTAATAACCTGAATACCTTTTTGCAACAGAGGATAACCATTCCTGAGATCAGGAATCATGACTGGTTTCTAAAGAATTTCCCAGCAGATCTCATGGTGGAAAATAATATGAATAACCAGTTTGAAGAACCCGATCAACCAATGCAGAGCATTGATGAGATAATGCAAATAATAACCGAAGCCACCATACCTGCAGCTGGCACCCCAAGTCTCAACCATTATTTGACTGGCAGCTTGGACATTGATGATGAAATGGAGGAGGACCTAGAGAGTGATCCGGAGCTTGACCTTGATAGCAGTGGAGAGATAGTATATGCAATGTGAATGCCTACCTATGAAGGATTATCTAGAATGCCTTACTGGTTGGCTGTGGAAGTGAAAGTGACTGTAAGAGAGCGGGGGGCAAAGTTTCTATATATGTTGGAGGATTTGAGGGTAAGGAATTTGTAATATCTGCTGAAAAAATCCCGTCTGCATGGCAGGTGTCCCGTTATGTTAGCACCTTCTGTTCTTCTGTGATGTGTTCTCACACCTTCAAGTGGCATATAATATACTGTCCGTGTACTCTTTGTAAAACTTTCATGTAATAAAGTTTTACATCTTATCTTGAATCATATTGCTTTTCCTTGTTTCTGCAATAATTTCCACTCCCGGAACTTTTTGTTTGCTGGAATATTTAGGGCGTGGACAGGCCTTTGACAAAAGGGTTTGGCTGTCATTGGTGCTTCTGCTGGCTACGGGAGAACATTACGTTCTCTCTTATAAAGAATGTGTGTCATATGAAACTTCGACATCTCTAACATAATTTCTTGGCAAAGCTGTTCATTAGTAAAGCATCTTAGCCTCCACAGCCATTTTGGGGTATGGAAGCAAGCAGCAAAATTCGGATGATTTGGTTCAAATCATTACAAAATAATGGAAGATATCTAAACGCCTCATTGTGAACGAAGACAACCAGTGCGAGACAAGGGGAAATGGTTCATGTTGCTGAACACCTTAGAGGAGACTGATGATTAGAACTTCTACTGGTTTGGCCTGAGGTAGCATCCCTAAACCTTGAGGGTAATAATAATAGTGATGACAATGGATTGAGGTTTTATTGTTTTCTTATTTTATCCACTTACTTGTTAAGACAAGGAATTTAGATATTCAACTTTATTCATTGAATTTTGAATATATATATATATTCGGATATCCATTATTTAACATAAAAAAATATGTGTACATATTTAATGATGAAATTATATATATATATTGAAAAAAATAATTATAAAAAATTCATCAATTCAGGTTAGTTTGGATACTATCCATTACATTCGAATTAAAATTTGTCATTCCCATAGCAATGATACTACTCTCTCAGAGAGAGCTTCTTCGTTCATGGGTTAACGGGCAGTCGGGCACCATTATTTTCTTTATATTACCAAATAAGAGCCTGACGTACGAACAAGGTGTCATGTCTGGGTGGTGTAGTTGGTTATCACGCTAGTCTCACACACTAGAGGTCCCCGGTTCGAACCCGGGCTCAGACACTTCCTTTTAATTTTTCTGTATCTTTTGATTCTTTTCTTAGTTTAAAAAACTAGAAGGCAGATTGAACCCGACGTGAATCGAACACGCAACCTTCTGATCTGGAGTCAGACGCGCTACCATTGCGCCACGGATCCACTCGTGACTTAATATCATCCCAAGTTTTATATTATCGTTTTAAAACTAAATTTTTCAGCAAACTACATCTATCAAAATCATAGACAACCAGTTTTTTTTTATTAAAATGTTTGCTAAATAAAAGTAATTGTTGTCATTATGATGCAAAGGATTATCCTGAACCTTCATGTTTCTTCAAACATAACAAGGTTATAATAAAGGAGGATTAAGGCGTTTTTCACCTAATTTTGTTCCCATGAGGTCAAAAAGATTTACGAATTGATTGACTGGTTTTTTTTAATAGTTAAACTATCTTTGATTAACTCTCACATATTCAAGGATGAATCCAAGACCGTTGATATGGGGGTGACATTTCTAAAAAGACATAAATAAATATAATTCGAAGATTAAACTAAAAATTGGTCTGATCATCTTTCAAGATGTAGAGCTACTTTCTGTCTTTAGAGGGTAAAATTTGTTAATAACATAATTCTTTTAGTTTGTAAGCATGTCTATAGACATAACAATGAAGTAGCTCACTCACGAGCTAATGGAGCTAGACATCATAAGCAGAAGACTATCCCTTGTGGTGTTTCAAGCCTACATATACTTTATAATAGTAAAACACACACTCAATTAGCAAAAATGAAAATACAAACACCCAATTAGAAGGGAAAAAAAAAGAGAGTAAAAGAGCAGTAGACGGTTCATGCATGCATCACTCCAACAGCCACACGATGCCAGCATATATTTGACAAAAATCTAACAAAAACTCTAGATTAGAAAAACTTTGAAAGTTCATATATTCACTAGCAAAAATATACGTAGGGACATTCTAATAGAAGTAATTAAAAAAGTTTGCACACCAAGTTTATAATTATCTCTTTACTAAAATCTCCCCCATTGTTGATCCTGCTGACTTTGTGGATCATACATCATGAAAATGCAAACAACAGAGTCCTCCATAACACTCCATTTGCAAAGTGTGGAATAAATATACGCCCCCAGTATGGATAATAAGGACCTGGCAATTTGATCAATGTGAAGACTATTGCAGTGACAATCAGATGCCATGGAACTTCAGCATCCTGTCAATATATTCAGATGACAAATTAGATGAGCAAAGCATTCGTTTGCTTCACTTTGTCCACAAACAAACAGATCAAACCACATAACTCACAAAAAAGAAAACAATTGCTCAAAGGTGCTCAGAAGTAGCATCAAAAAAGGCTGATTGGCAAAAGGGGCATTCAAACAGAAAACATGCAAGGTTTCTTTTGAACACACACATATAAAAGAGAGAGGGGAAAAAATAATAATCAGAGAGCCTATCGTGGTCAATCTCATTGGTTCTCTTTTCAGGTTAGGTTATGCATTCTAGGTGGATCTATCCTCGAGAGGGAACTAGCTGGTCCTTATGCATCTCCATTCATAATTCAATATCTGGTGATAAAGCCATTTTCACACCTTGGATTATTGGGGGGTGGGGGGTGGGGATGTGCTACTTAATGTGGATAATCACTAATGGTCTACCATTTCCTAAGTGGTAAAGTAACACTTGATAAACAGTTCTACCTTGAGAAGCGGAGATAGTTCTAAGGCAGTTTCCTTTACGACCCCGGCAACAATGATGCCAATGAGTAGTGGAATTGGGACAAGGAGCAGCTTCTTCTGATGCGCGCAATATGACATCTCACTAAGGGAGGAAACCGCCAGTAAAGGCACACACAAATATTTGACAACCATCACAAACAGGTCAAGGATGAGCTGAATGAAGTTCTCCAATGCTCTTTTCCAGGGGAAGCTCTTGACTGGTTGAGGAGAACGCTCCCAGATTTTTCTTGCTTTATTCATTAGATGGTCAAAATTTATCTTCTCAGGATCACCAGACTGTCCAGCGGCCATGTTTATTGCACAAGAGATGTTGAGCCTAGTCTTCTGGAAGACCCCACTTAGTTTAACACCCAGATGACTGCTACCAGCTTTGAGATAGTGTGGTGACCTCTGCTAGAAATAAAATATGCTCAACAAGAGTAATAAATATGATGTGGACAGGATCATAATTTATCTGTTTCTTATGTAATCACAGGGCATCCGTCTATTCTATAAAATCAGGATGCTGATGCTTCAGCAAAATACAAACACCATATTAACAAAAATGGAACAGCAATCTAGTTACATATCCCCCATCAGAGTATCCAGTTTCCCATTTAAAACACAATATCGTAGACATGACAGCATTTTCCCCTATGCCAAGATTCTTCCTCAACAGGGAAATGGTTATGAATAAAAGAAAGAAAGATAAAAAGATGAACGACGAAATGACACAGGTCAAATTGATGTATGGAAAAAGATTTTCCTAAATAATCAGAAAACAAAATTAACTGTCTGCTACATCAATAATCATTACTCTAACAATAAATACTAACAAAGTGAGATTTGAAATTCAAAAAAAAAAAAAAACAGAGCCTACGTCTTGTTAAGTGCCCACAAAAGTAAGAGGGAAACAGTGACCCAGTTCAACCTTCTTAATCAAATAAGCGATGAGCACTGAAAACTGATACGAATTCAAAGGCCAATATGTCATTACAGCTCAATCAAAAGCTGCAGTTACTTCTTTCTAGGCAGAAAGGCTGGAGCAAGTTAGCCAGAAAAAAAACCCAAAACCTAAAATGATGACAGAAAATTCATTCCTTAAACAACCATTCGTTTTAGAATTTTGGGTTATCCTAGTCCCTTTTCTTTTCCTACACAGAACGCAAGAGGAAAAACCATTGCTTTGCAGATTTGAAAAGAATTAGTTTTGGATCATTAACCCAGCAGATATTTACTAGGAAATAAAAACAACGAACACCCTCATAATCAATACAAAACCCCACACAAGAACATCAAACCCATATTTATCTCAATCAACCAATCAAACCCTCTCTAATCCGCTACAAGAACCATTATTTAGGTCAAGATTTAAAGACCCATTTCCTAAACTATCTTCTTCTATCAAGAAAAAAAATCCACAAAGCATATAAACCCTCAAAAAACACCCGGGTAAAAGTTATACAAAAAAAAAAAGGCTGAAAGAAACAAATTTCTTACCTCAGGTCCTTGAGTGGAAGGAGAGTGAAGTCGAAAAGCATTTTTAGTTGTTGTGGTTCGGAGATGAAAGGAGGCAGATAACAGATGAGAAGGATATGTAATTGTCGCCGTCATTTTTTGAGAATCTTTAACAGGGCCCTAATTGATGGTTATGTTCTAAAGTCTCATTCTTGATTCGAAGAAAGATAGGTGTTTGAGACCCTCTAAAGATTTTTGGGAGTTCACGGTGGAAAAGGTTGTTGCAGGGTGACAGGGGTTTAAGGAGCAGGAGCCGTTATCCAGTACCGCTGCGTTTTGCAGTTTTGGAAAAACGGTTCAATTTCTAAAAAGTTTTAATTTTTTTTATTTATATTAGTTTTTTTATATAAAAAACTACTTTAAACTATAACCACAGCTATATATTTTCAAACACCATAATGCTCGGAAAAATCATAGTTTTAAAATCCAATTTGATTATCAATTCAGTTTAGTAATTGGATCATGGGTCAAATAAATTAACCTGGATCAACCAAAAAAAAACACTTATATAAAACATCTAACTAGTTACAATGCAACACTTATATAAACTAAATTTAAATTTTAAACCAACAACATAAATTTAATTCAATATCCAAAACACAAACCAAATATAAATTCTAAAATATTTAAAACAAAACATCCAACAACATAAATTCTAAAATATTTAAAACAAGAGAATTGATACATTACCCGAAGAAGCAATGCCCAATCAAGAACTACGAATAAATAACAGCTTCATGATTTTCTAAAAAAATGATTATCAAGTGTTTTTTTTAATTTTAGAAACACCCTTATATTTTGGGATGCAAATTTAATAATTTCT
>Ga0307515_10010412_pt1 | contig 17817 bp, 9 predicted proteins | sample 17_EM_MG_FD_194513 | JGI IMG/M metagenome (GOLD analysis project Ga0307515, IMG submission 194513) | Populus trichocarpa ectomycorrhiza microbial communities from riparian zone in the Pacific Northwest, United States - 17_EM | ecosystem: Host-associated > Plants > Roots > Unclassified | place... | reverse complement strand
CTTGATTATAATATCTCAAAGAAAACCCTGTAAATAAAAAATTTAATTTGGACAAAAAATCATGCATCTTCCAAACAAATATACACTAAATTTAACCCGTGCAAAATCTCTAAAGAAAACCTTGGTGAATAAAAATGTATGGACAAGAAGTTAAATGATAAGATAAGAAAGATGAACGTGGAATGAAAATGGAAGTGATCTTCCTCCTCCCTCTCTCTATCTCTAACAGAGAGGGGAGAGAGTAGGTGTCCATGATTGCACATGTTGTCTGTCCCCTTACAAGAATCAGTACAACTGTCAAATAGAAGAATCTGTCATCACTTCCCAAAATGAACCACAACAAAACAGTACTCTTTTGTCAACTACCCATGGTAGTAACCATTACAGCCAGCTTTACACTGCCCACTAGTGTTTCTTTCTTGAGTTTTGTCCACTCAAACAACTCATTGCCACATCCTGTGCTTTTTAGTGCCCATCCCAAAAGTTCAGAGAATCCTAACATGGACAGAAACAAGAAGTATCAACCCAAACATCCATGATGAAAAGAGAAACACAGAACCGAGTCAACCCATTACATTTTGTAGGTTAATGGTACAATAGAGAGATAGAATTTGATAGCCAGACTGTAAAGAAGATAGTCCCATCTGTACATACAGAATACACTGAAATTCAAACCCATGAAATAAAACAAAATCAAAAAACCAAGTTGGTTTAGTACAATCCAATATACGAGAAAGGAGACTGGAGGATAGTCACTATCTCTATAACTAACTACATTTTCCAGGGATTATAATTAAACAAGCTATAGCTATAGCTATAGCTTAAACAGCAAGTTGCTGTTGTTGATGGGATGTCTCATCTTCATTGAAGCACAAGTGGACTTTTAGTGATCTCCCCAAGTTCAATGAAGATTCAGCTAAATTCAGAGAAGGTTGTTGCATCATCTCTCTCTGAAGGTAGGAGCAATAAGTGTGGAAGGTGTTTGGAGTCACATTTAAATTGAAGCCTAATCCAAATAGAAAATCCACTTCTAGATAGTTCATCTCAATCGTGCTTATCCCTCCAACTCTTGCATAGTAAGCATTGTTGTAATACCTGAAAATCACAAGACAGGAATCAGGAATCAAAGATGAGTTTTACTATTTGAAGGTAATTGCCATAACAGGAAACCTTGAGAGGCATTTTTCACAGATACAGGTCTTAAATTACCACTTGGATGAACTTGTGATACATCAACATCACATGCATTTAAACTTTAAAGTGGCTAGCTGGGCTAGCTGAAAGTTCAGAATAGGGAGCACATGGCTGGAAAAAAAAAACAAGTGCTACTTTACAGAAATAAACCAAGAACTTCCTAAATCAAAAAAACTTCAAAGAACCAAACTTCTCCTATCTGGGTTTATTGAGTTCCAAACTCAGATCATAGGATCATAAGACAGAGAAATTAAATGACCATGAAGTTGCAGATAATTGAGAAAATTCAAATCAAGAGAAGCAATTTAAAGAAAATAAATCCTCGACAATTAAATCAAAGAACTTCAATTTTCCTTGAGCACTAGAGAATTGCGAATCCAAGGGGTGTGTGTGTGTCGAGTTCCAGAATTTCAAGATTCTAACTTTGTTTAAAACCAGAGCAAGAACCAACAAATTCCCAGAAACCAAATCCAAGAAATTCAAATTTCCATCACTAAAGAAGAATCAAGAACTTACATGTCATCCATGAACTTTGCAGAAACCAAGACACTTGTTATAAGCAACCGATGAACATTGAGAGAATTGATAGGCAAAGAAGGTTGTCTTTGAGCAAACCTATCAAGATACACATACGCAACAACAAAGCAAGAAGGGCTACAATTTGCGTACTTGAAAATTCTCTCCAAGTAACTTTGAATAGAGATAGTTGGCCTAGTTAGTCCATGGAAGACCGAGATTTTCTGTGGCTGAAACTCGCGGTTAAGATCATTAGAATCAGCAACCCTTTGAAGCAAAGAAGAGAGAAATGTGATTGATTTTGGCATCATCTTTGTACTCTCTAGCTCTGCCATTGATAGGCAAATTTTGGTGCTAAATGCTTGGAATTTTTTTCGCAGCTTGCTTGTTTCGGGTTTCACTAAATACTATGCGTCTTCATATAATAAAACCAAACGTGGTGGTTAATGGGTTTGGAAGAAAACACCCTTATGTTTTTTAAACTATGACTTGTATGTCCTTATTCATTAGTGGACTTTGGCCTTTTGTATCCTTTTTAAAGTTCTTGGATTTGAGTTGGGTTAATGATGGTTATTTTAATTTCAAACTTAATTTGATAGAGAGGGAACAAGCTGAAGGTGTTAGATATTGGATTATTTTTTTCTTTTTCATTTTTCATTTATAAATATTTAACAAATTATATGATACATATAGATATTTTGAATTATCGTGATTATTTTTTTAAGATTTAAGATTTATACAATAAATTCAAACCATATTTTGAATCATCAAGTTGGCTAGAAGTTTTATTAGATATAGTCTTAACGATTTCTATTCATTTTTGTAAGTTGATTAGTATATCTCCTTCTTTATTTGTTGAAAGAGGACTTGGGGTTTTATTTTGGTGATCTTTAGTGTGAGAATAGTGATGGGCAAGCCATCCCATCATGTGATTACATGTGGAAAATATTATGCGATCATAAAAATTTAAGGGTCCCGCGTTTCGAGAGATCTTGCATGTGTTTTGATTCTGCAATCTACAAAATAAGGTGACATGACATGGATTTGTTGTATTAGTTCATGGCATTAGCAGATGCTGCTTATATTGCTAGCTTTTGTTTTGTCAATTAAAAACATATAACGCAGATTACAGATCAGAAATCTTGGTCAGGATATTTGTGGGAATTAATGGAATCCTTTGGCTTTTCCTGGCTTGAACATCTCATGTTTTGTACGAAAAGGGTATCAATTGCTAGGTCAGCCAGGTCTTAGAATCTTAAGGCATATAGTTCCGCTGCTAGCTAGCAAAAGGGATACGTACCTTGCTAGCTAGCTAGCTAGTAGCTTAAACTTGTCTACAAGCTTGACAGAAAACGAAATCTTTGGATACAGGCTGCAGGTTTGTGGTTGGGTTTGTCTTGGATTCATCGACTTGTTAAGATTTGATGGCTGTGGTTGTAATGATAGATGACAGATCAAATACATGCATGTACATCTTTACAAAAAAATCTACACTTAATTCGGCTATTCATCAGCTTAATTGACCCACATCAATGGAAACGCTAAAATAGAGCTGTCAAATTGATTCCTATGAAGCTGGACAGAGCATAAATTAAATTCTATAAGATTAATCTTTTTTAACTTTAACCAGTTAGTAACCTCGCATTATATCCAGCACTAACACTTGGCATTTACTTGTTTTTCTGTAATTAAGGCCAAATCACTGATAATTTGCTTGATATTACAATAGTTTTTAAGATTTCGGTTTGAAAAAAATTCAATGCTAAATATTAGTTAATTAACTAGATATTTTTAAATACAAAACACATGCATACCGCTCCAAAATAAATAAACGGAGGCTAGAGCTAGAGCTAGAGCTAGAGCTAGAGCTATAGGTTTCACCATGTTAGCTGAAAATTACTCTGTTGCATGGTTTTGGAAACTCAAGGGCTGTTTAGGACAAGCTGCAGTACAGATACACCCTCTTCTTTGTCTTTTCCAGAGCATTTTTAAGATAAAGCTAACTTGCAAAATTAGCTTGTGTCTTAATTAACACTTACGTTCTCCTTCCTCAAAAGTTTTCCAGACGTTCGAATTTTTTTTATAACAAAAAAAAAAAAAAAAATTAACTCACTTTAACTTGCTTGGATAGTAACTGGATTTTCTTTTCATGAGAAAGATTCCACGTAAAAACACAATTTTTATATGGATTAATTCTTAAGAATGGAGTTTAAAAGATTTTTGTCTCATTTCGCACAAAATTGATTAATTTATAAGCTGTAATTTTCATATCCATACCTTACCAAACTCATTTTGAGATCACAAAATTAAAAATATTGTAGTATGATATATACACATCTAAAATTGAGTTCGGTGGGAATATATATCCTCCGCATCAAACGATGTGCTAGCTAGCTAGAACATGAAATCCAACACTAGATCAAATGTTTGAATTGTCATCAAGGGATTAATTTGGAAAGTAAGCAAATGCCAAATGCCAAGCTGGAAGCATGTTTTGCTTGGAGTGAAACAAGAGCAAAGCATATGTCATCGCAAGACAACTCTCTCGATCTGTATACATCAACATCTCTAAAAAGGGATCTGTTTTGCGTCTTCCTCACCCATGTGCTTTTCCATGTGAGCCAGCCTACTGTACTGCTGCCACCATAATGCGCCACCACAAAAATTGTAATGAAATGCCTTACACTACGAGATTAATAAGACCATCCCCTATCCATTGCATTGCTGTGGGTCTCCAGTCTTCTATACCAGATTGTTGAATATGACCTTTCACGGTACTAATGATAAGCTCTCATGCATCAAGGAATAAGCTTAACCCCCATGATTCTGAGTATAAACCAACGAAATGCTGGCCACATCCTCGTTTCAAAAGTGGTTTGATGAGTAAGTTTGTAGCTGGTAATGTGGCAGCCAGATAAGCAAGGGTGGAACCAATCTGCAAAATCATGGTTCGATGAGTGACCTAATATTCTTGTGCTGATCTTTTTTTCAACATAGATTTAAAAAGAAACTAATAAAATAGCGTTAATTACTCCATGATTATTGTAAAACTTTTCCAAGGACGCAGTGAACCATAGAGAACGACTTGAAGAACAATTGTTGACTCATGGAGCATGTTCTAAACGGTGTGTTGCGTTTTGTTTTTAATTTCAAGTACAGGCACTTGCCACCGACGTCTTATTTTGTCAAGTAGCTAACTAAGATCCAAAAACCTCTAGTGTCGTTAATTTTATATCACAAGCTTCCACGATCATTTTACCCCTTAGGCTTATTTAAATGGATGAGTGTTTTTTTTATATAATTATCTTATAGATAATAAATATGGTATAAATAATATTAAACTCGATTAAAAATCCAATTTAAATGAATAATGAATATCTAAAATGTGACAAGAAAACATGTTTACATGCTAGCTAGCTAGCTAGATCGTGGAGCTTGAGTTTTTATTTTGTCCTCCAAAGAATGGGAGTAGGGCCATGAAATGACAAAGGTACATGCATCGAATATGAAAATGAAAGCCTAACAATTTGCTGATAAATTTTGGTAGCATATATAACTAAGTGGGGTTACACTGTCAGGTTTTGAAGCAAAGAAAACATTATTTTCCTGAAGGTGTTCTTCCTTTTCAAAGTGTTTAAATCTCCATTATTTGCCCACTTTGAACAAACTAGTTTTTAACCACACTCGTTATTGTTTGGATGATGTCAGGGGTAGTTAATTTTCTTACAGTTTTTCTTTTATTAAATGATGTGACATTTGTCTTATGAAAAGGTTTTGAATCATAGAATATGAGTCTTTACATATCATCATTTAGTAATGTAATATAATTATAAAATATATTAATTAATAAATCATCAATCATATGCTTATCACATCATTTAATGAAATTAATCTTAATAAAAAAATTAAATATATCTGATATTGTTTTTTTTTTTGTTTATAGCCTAATGTTTTTCAGTATTTTAAGTGGTTAAAGATGTGTTTTCAACATGGGGGAAATAAAAGAGGCTTCAAAGGTTTATTTATGACTACAATATTAATCAAACATTTGGATTTTGTTACTGTTTTCTAAAGTTTAATTGGACAGAGAGAAGAAAAACAGGTAAATATCCACGTTTATTTTTGTATTTTAAAAATATTTTTAAAAATATTTAATTTTTTTTTATGTTTTCATATGTTTTTAATGTCTTAGACAAAAATAATTTTTTTAAAAAAATTAAAAAAAAAACAACCACGTTTGAAATCACCATCATTTCCTATCAACCAAACCACGAAATCAGGGTCGTTTTGGGCGTGTGAGTATGCTGGGCTACAATGTATTGAAGTGCTGGGGTGGGCCTGATAGACTGATACCCCAGTTGTGGGATTAGAACTAATGGACTTGGCTTTGGGCCTCCGAGCTCCTGTGTTTCTGAGCTTGATATTCAGCTTACCGCTAAAACACAAAAAAGAAGGAAAAATAAAAAATGTTTCCAGTTGCTTGCGGTCCTGGCGTTTAGACACATGGTTAAAAATGTATTCTTTTAAATTAATTTTTTTATATTTTTAGATATTTTAAGTATTAAAAATAATTTTAAAAAAATAAAAAAATATTATTTTTCTATTTTTCCGAACAAAAAAATATTTTAAAAAACAACTCCTATTATACTTTCAAACACACTCTATTATAGTGATTTAGAGATTAAATTATGTTCAAGTCAAAAGCATGGGGACTGAAATGAAACTTAGTTTGGGATTATATAGGACGACTTTAGTGCCTGTACTCCACAAATGGCAACAAAAACTTATAATTGCTGAATTGGAGATGGCTTACAGTCGTTAATTACAAGGAGTCAAGGGCATTCATTCCTTTGCTGAGCATATATTTGAGGACAAACATTGTATAAATAAATATTATGCCACGCCAGAACTTTCAAATTTCAAATTCCCGGCCACCATTGGCAGGACTCATAAACTTGGCAGGTGATGACTGCGGCGAAGTAATGCAGCTTGTGAGCGAAAGTTCTGGTAAAATCTGCTCAGCAACACAAGATCTAAAACAAACAACTTCCTCCATATAGAAGCACGCAATGGAGTTGTTACAGACTACCCTGCAAATGGCTTACTAGCATCTCAGCCCCATCATCTTCGTCATCTTCCTCATTGTCAATCTGGTCGCCAGTTCCGTCTTCCTTTGTTGATAGCTCATCACCAGTAACAGGCATGCCTAAGAGTGATGCATATGCTTTATCTTTAAGATGTCCTGACTGCCTCAAAAAACCCTCTAAAGCTTCCTTATTTGCCATGTCAGCTTCTTCCTCGCAAAGCTTAAAGAAGGAAGTTACATTTGCAGGATTTGGCTTCCAACTCTTTGATCCTGGAGTAACAAAAGCTTCCTTCAAGCAAGACAAAGCCTCAGAAGTTCTCCTTTCTGAAATGTGTCCTTGAGCAAGAATTTCCCATGTATTTGAATTCGGCTTTCCTCCATCTTCAAGCATATGGTCAAAAAAACTCTTAGCTTCATCCAAATTTCCCTGATAAACATAAGCAGCTATAAAAAGATTCGCTATTCTTGGATCATAAGATGTCTTAATTGATAGCCATTCCTCATAAATCTTTTCAGCCCCTTCAATGTCATCCAGCCGAACCAGAGATGAGATAATAGCATGGTAACCCAAATTTGGAATACTGGGAAAAATAGATTTGTAAATATTCCACACACGATAAACCTCTTCTTTGTTACCGACATTACCATAAAGAGAGAGGAGATAGTGATAAGGAATTCGATCCCGACCTGTGATTCTACTCTCAACCCTCCTCAAGCAATCTTCAGCCTTTTCAAACTGTCCCATCTTAATGTACATGGTAGCCATCGTGCTAAAAGTTGTCCAATTGGGATTAATGGATCTATCCGATTTCATTTGCTCATATACCTGTTCCATCTTATCAGCAGATCCTTGTGATCCACAAGATGATAACCAGATATTGTACGAATATATATCAAGCTTGATGTTTTTCTCATTCATTTCTGAAATCATCAAGTCGACTTTATCGTACTCCTTGATGTTCATATAGAGAGTCATAGTCACATTAAATGGAAGTGCATGCGTAACATAACCTTTATCTCTCATCTCATCAAACAAAGTTTCTGCTTTTTCTCTCATTCTGTTTTGCACATAAGCATTCAGCAAAGCTCCGTATACCCTCCTATCTTTGAAAGTGTTGGGGAGACTTAGGAAAAAATCTTCAGCAGTAGAAACCCCACGTACTTTGGCAATAAGGTCTAATTGAATTGCAGCATCACTAGGCGATAATCTAAACCTCTCTTGTCTGTTTTTCATCCAATCATAGACCTACAGGACAAAAAATAGCTTTGAACTTTAGAGCATACACGGTTTAAAGAGTAAAGATCAATACACTCTAGTCTACATTCTCTATGTAAGAAAAAAAAAATGAAAAACCCAATTGATTTGAAGCACAATCTTAAGAATCAATGAAACCCAAATTCCATCTTCCTTGCAAGCAAAATCGTAAAACGGCAACTGGTGAATATGATTCTATCAGCTTAAACAATACCAAACATACCAGATTCAAAAGTTTCAATTAGCAACCTAAAGAACAACGATCATCTGCAAAAACCAAACGCCCATGAACTGTAACAAACTCAAAATATCAACCAAATGCCAACCCTAGTAGCTCTAGCACATAAACTACTCATTGAACAAGTAAACTCAAAAAAGAAAAGAAAAGAAAGAAATCAAATACGTGTCCAAATTCAAGAAAAGAAACAAAAGAAATCAAATACATATCAAATTCAAACCACTCTAAAAGAAGCTAACTTGAGAAATTCAATACTCATAATTTCTATACCCACTAACAAAAGCAACAATCTTAAGCTGAAAAAACAAAAACCCAAGATTCAAAAACACATATACAAACACCCAAATGAAGCATTTTTATTCATGTTGTTACCTCAAGAGCTTGCTGGTACCTCTTATACTTCCTCAACTCCTTAACAACCCTACAAAGTTCCCATTTTGTGAGCCTTTTGCCTTCATTTTCCCACCGATTCAACACACTACCAGAACCCAATTCAGGATTCTCCATCAATGAAATCCTCCTGTAAATACCATTCCATTTTATCATTGGTCTTCTCTCATAGTCCACTGTTCCATAATTGTGGACTTGTGATATCGAGCATATGATTACTGGGAGTTTCTTGTGGTTTACAGTTTGGTGGAGGGTAGATTTGGGACTTTTCCATGGGACAGAGTGAGAGTAGGAGATGGATGATGAGAGGGAGACCTTATGGTGGTGAAGGGCAGGTTGGAGAAGCATTTTTGCTTCGGGTTTAGGGGACTGAGCGTCGACTGTTCAGCAGAGAGGTTTTCGTTTCTTGGGATTCTGCTTGGTTGGGTTTTGAAGATAAAGTTGGTGAAATTACCATAAAGACCATGGTTGTGAGCCTTTGTATAGTTGAATTTGCCTTCGAAAAAGACAACCTTTTTATTGGAAAATCAGAATTTGAGTTATTAGTATCTCTTAGATATTTGTGTTGGAACATCATGCTTTACTTTCTTTTTCATAATGAATATCACTTTCGTTCAAGAATCCAGCCAAAGAACGTCTGTTAATCATAAGCCATTTGTACAATGACTGGCTCAAAATCATGCGATGGAATCTCAAGTTATTTCTTTTAATATATGTATATATATATATATATATATGAATACCGAGGATGTTCTAAAAAATCTCAACAAGACTATAAACAAGAATTGCCACTTTGTTCTTGTAATTGCTCCCCTCTCCTAAGTCAAAATAAACAATAAAGGTGTAGGTTGACATTTAACATGAATTGCCATATACCTATAAAATGTTTTTTATATATAAGTATTTGATACTGTAAGTATTTTTGGAAAGAGAGATTATAATAATATTTTAGAAAGAAATAATCTTAAAATATATGAGCAGAAAAAAATAAACATTATAAATTCTTTACTTTGATGATTCAGAGATATTTATAATCTCTAAATTTTGTTATTTTACTGAAGTGGAGGGGTTGAAGAGTTATTTTCTTCTAATAGCATTAATAATGGATAAATAACTCTTACACAACATTAAATAAAAGACAAATATTTCTTACATAATATTAATGGAGGATAAATATCTCTTACACAATATTAACATCGATAAAAATATAGTATGCTCTTAGAATACTTTTATACACCTAGGGGTGTAGGAAGATGAATATCTTTAACATTGACATTTAATGTTAAAAGTCATAATAATAAATAAACGAAGCTTTATGGCCTAACATGGAGTCTATAATGATCACCAGACACATATTCACTTGGGCTTGACATGATGCCAAACCCATAGACAGTGAGTCTAATAGTTCACTAGACTCATGTTTGCTTGAACTCGACGCGTAGCTGAACCTAAAATTATTGAGTTTGATAGCTCGTCAAACTCACATTTGTTTGGGCTTAGCGTTTAGCTGAATCGAAGGACATTGGATCTAACAACTCGCAAAATTCATATTCGTTTAGGCTCAGCACGTAGCTAAATCTAAAAAAATTAGGTCCGGCAGCTTAACAAAGCTATACATACTTGGACTCTGTTCTTAACCATGCCCAAATAGATTGAGCTTGAAAATGAGTTAGATCCATGTCATTTAGATTTGGTATTTTTCTCACCCCTAAATGTGTTATATATAGACATAAACTTCATTCATCTATTATTAAGTTATTCAAGCCTTTTAAATATAATTTTAGGCTAAAATTTATTTTTTCAAAATATATTGATACATCAAATATATTTTCTAGTATTATAATATCAGTGAGAAATGAAAATATGATGTCCGTATTTAATTTAATATAATGAATTAAAAAATATATATTAATCAATAAATTGGAAAAAAAGAAGTTGTGAACCAATAATTGAAAATGTGCCGGAACAAGGCTGGAAAATGGTCTGTATGTCTACCAAATTGTTGGCCATAATGAAGGCTGAAAATGAGGATGTTTGTCCCTCCATTTTCAGCTATAAATAGAGCTGTAATTGTGCAATAGAAGTAGAGCAAGCAGCAGCATAATATTGTAGTGCATTAGAAGCAGCAGCTGCAGCAACAGAGAGATATAGAGAGATGTGAGGTACTTAAAGATGTTTAGAGTTGAGTTGAGGGTGTTCCTTCTCCTACGTTGTTGTAGATTATATTTTACTTTCTACCTAATGGAATTAGTTACTCGTCAACGTAGACTATTGATGAATTGCCGAATCACGTTAAAAAGCTTTTCTTCCATTTCTGGGCATGAATCAACCGATCCTAACAGATAATGGTGTTGATTTTCTACCAGGATGATAGGTGGAAAACTTCTTTGAAGACGAACCCATGAGAAGCCATTTACATAATGTAAACACTTGAATCCATCAACAGCAGATTGTTAACCGTTAAAGATCGAAGGAAAAATAAAGAATAAGCTCATTGATACACAATAATATTAAAAAGCTGTAATTCTCCTATGAACATCACTCTTTCTTCAAAGGACAAAAAAAACGGGGCCTTCTGTCTAGAAATGTAATAAGGTTCTAAAATTGTAACAATTCATCAAAATTCATCGTCTACAAAGTCCATGTGTGTAAATATAAGGCTCTAGCAGTGAAAAGCAGGCCTGAGGTTGGTGTACATCTGAGGCTCAGATCTTTCTTGGTACACAATAAGGGCTCTTAAATAGTTTGAGGGCATTTTCTAACACCAATAACCCATTCAAGCAAAAAAAAAAAAAAAACATTCCCCTTCACACAATTCACGTAGCATGTTGTAGCAGAATCCTGCTTCACGAGAAAAAAGCAACATCATTGACAGAAAAGCGCACCTCAATAGACGAGTAAAATTCTGTAGACCTTCTGAAACTAATGTTATTTGCAAGATCCTCAGAGGACTATGCAATGTAGAAGTTCTGAAACTGTCAGCATCTCTCTTAGTGGTACAAAATTCTCTTCTTTGCTTGGCTTAAAATTGTTTGCCAGTTTTTCATCATAATTAAAGCTTAACTATGAAATCAATCTTTCATGAATCAGTCATCTCCCTGATACAAAATTCAATTTCTATTAATTTTTCAGCTAACGTGATTAGTACTTGTTAATTTGGTTTTTGTTCATATGCAATTTTGATTTAGACACTTGCCTTTCTAATGTAATTGATAGCTTTGTTTTCTTCTTTTTTTTCCCACTGGTGATACTTTTCGCCAAATGCTTTTGCTTGTATTTTTGTTTGCAATTCAGCCAACGGACTAGAATCTCCAAGGTGGTTTTGAGAGCTTAGAATTGAATTGTGGAGGTGATTCTTTGTACGGTTGTAACTTCATTTAGTTACCTCTATTTTTATTTTTTTCGTCTTCAGTGTCTTGCACTTGTGCCATCAGAATACCTCTGCACTTCATTTCGTAACCTGAAGTCCTTAGAGTTTGCAATGTGCCATCCATGCCATGTCAAGCCAATGATCAACTTGCTAAAATGCTCTCACAAGTCACAACCTAGAAATTCTTAGAATACATTATGATGAGGTAATACCCAATTCTAAATAACTGTTGTTATTAGACGAGTTCTCTTGTGCCATGTTATTGACGTGCCTCCTTTTCGTTTTTGTGAATCTGGTGGCAGAATAATCTCCTTTATTAGTGCTTAATATTGAACTTAAGATTACAAGAGTTGTCGCCATTTTCTTGCATAAAAGAGGAACCTGAGCACAGTTTGTTGCAAAGGGAACAGTTCTGCACGAAATTTTTACACATTTTGACTGGCTTATACCCCAGAATTAGCTGTTGCCCATGAATGGTGCCGAGCATCTCACTACTATTGAGAATCTGATATAGAAATGGTGAGCTTTAGGATCCAATAAAGATGCAAATCAAGCTTCTAACATTCTATGAATAAAAAAATACAACTGAAATGGCCGAATATTGTAAAAAACCAAGTCAGAAATAAAATTTAAGTTGTAGCAGAGTCTAAATTACAGCAGAGTTGTAACAGCAACAGAATCAGTTTTCAATACAAATTCTGAAAGATTTAACCTACTGTAATGATCAGATAAAGAAGAAGGAATTAAGTAAGATTAAGGACTCCTAATTAGTAGAAGAATCCTAACCGACCACTCCTCATCTGTAGCCTTTGCATTCCTTCATCCGAAGTCAGAGGTTAACATTTTCAATGTATGAATGTTGCATGTCAAAGAATACTGAGTGATCTTGTGCATTTTGTCCATGGATTTTTCTTTTTAATATTTCTTTGTTTAAATGCAACATGTAATTGCACGCAGCCTTTTGAAGTGGTTGTGCTCTTACAAATCTAAATTTGTGCAGCAACCTAACAGAAAGACACCGGATGATGGCACTTGCCATATTAAGATAAAATTATCTCTCTCCTGCTCGTTTTCAATATTTCTCATGTCTCTCTATCAGCTCTTCTCAGGGTGTTCCGGGTTTGCATCCCCTTGTTACATTCAGTTCTCTTTTGCTGAGTATTGAGCAATTATATGATTTTTAGTGATCATGGATTGTAACATATATAGGTCACTCATTACTGTTATCCATGAACCTTATCACCTCTTCGAAAGGCAAGCTTTCTGTAAATCCCCGTCTGAATTTATGAGTTGAGCTTAAGCTTTGAATACTTCAGAGCCATTTAGTACCCATCTGATTTTACAACAGATGGTGTTTTTGGGCCTTTTGGTTGGAATCAGAATTCATAACTTTGACTGGTGTGACTGTATTTGAGCGCATGAGCGCATTCATTAGCTTAGTGGGCAAGAATCTTTGGATGCCATATGATCCGAGCAATTGATTTTCTGGTTGTCGGGAACCATCTGGACTCTTGTAAGTGGAGAACACCAAAATGGAACCTGAAAAATGACTCCTTTTACATTTGTTCTTTCCCATTGTAGAGGATTCCAGTAAATCAGCTATTGATTTACGGGATCTTCCTTAATCTTCTGCTCTTGGAGATATTGCAGGAGATATAGTTTCCTCTTGTATTTATCTTTCTGGTTTTATCTTCCTGTTTTCAAGTTTACTTCCTCTGTATACATCTATATATATAATGGAATAACTCCATCATAGAGAGGTGTGGTGGTTTTTATAAACATTGTTATGGTATTAACACAAATACCCATTACTTAGAACATGGCAACATGCTCCTGTTGTCAATACCATATTAGCAGAGAGGCATTATCAATTCTGGTCTGTTATGCTTTATATTAATCAGAACTGCTAAACATTCTCCTATCATAATCAACTTTTAATTCACACAAACACTTAGCTTTTGGTTCTCAACGCTAATAGAAAGAGACGGTACAAATTATTTATGTTGTAAACTACGTAAAAAAAGCAAGTGAAATGCAAATTTAGTATGGTTTTTTCATATAATTAAGGAACCATTAATGTTTTTTCTGTATCTGCATTTGTTTGAACAACGGGTAACATGTCATTAAATTGAAATTGCATGTTGAGTGCTTGGGATGAAATATACAATTCATGGCATGGTTATAAAACCGGCACAAGTTCCAGGTCGTGGTTTTGAACTCATCAACCCTTTTGCCAACGAATTAACTGAGTCTATTAAGTTTTTTAAATGAAACAACTTTATCGTACACAAATGTTTTTTAAAAATCATTGTTAGGGTCTCATTCAGGTTTTGACATGGTTACTTAGGTTTGACCCATTCAACTTTTCAAGTAATTCAAAAATAAACTCGATTCAAACCGGGTCATTAGATTAGCCTGCCAGACCGGGCAGATTTAATAACTATGTTTCACGGTCAGTCCCCTGTATTTTTTACTCTGGGAAATTGGCCCTTCCAGAAACTGATTTGATTCCACAACTTCTGGCAAGGGACAGTAAGGGCCCAGAAAATATGGGCCTAGCATGAAGTAATTTATTTCCTGTTTTCTCTTAGTGGTAAAACACAGGCCCAGTTTTTAATTATTGTAAGAACCCCGCTAAGTAACGGCTATAAATATATATCAAATAGGATTGTCACGTTGCTACCACCCAAAGCTCTTTCCTCTTCTCTTCGACAATCTTTCAATTTCAATTTCAATTTTTTTTATTTATAAATCCATATAGTCTTTTAATTAGCCAAGCATGCGGCATTGTTGACAGGTAAGATCCTTTCTGGGTTCTTGCCTGTTCTAAATGATTGCACAATCTTTAAAATCGACAGATCAGGTGCTTGCTTAGAGCATTTCCAATGCAAAATGCTATTTTGAAAAGCTATATTGATAAAATATCATTTTAAATAGTGTAAATATAGCTTTTTTTACCATATCTATTCCAATAGAAAAAAGCCATTTGAAGAGTCATTTATATTGGAGTGGAAGAAACAAGTGTGTTATTATTTCTTAATAAATTTGATGTTATTTTTTTTTCCACATGTCTACATTTAATTGGTTTATTTTTTTAGTGGCCCTACTTTGTTGGTTTTGACTCTTTGAAGAGATATGTAGAAATAACGGGAGAGAAAAGTCATTTTAGCATTTTGTTTGGCTTTCCCCTTGGAGTGTGCAAAACAAGCAAAGAAAAGCTAAAATATTAGTTTTTTATTTTTGGCTATTCATTTGGGTTCTCCATTAGAGATGCTCTTACAGGACTTGCAAGTTATTGTAGAATCCATCCCTGTGTTTGTGGATTGTGTCAATCTAGGAGTATGCTTGCTACAGATGATTTTTCTTTCTTTCATTTATCTAGATGGAGAAAAGAATGCTGTCAGCGCAAAGAGAATTAAAATGAAAGAGCTCTCCAAACCATGCACATCCACTAAGGGGGCCACCTTAGAGGCTCCTGGAGATTAGCAATATTGTAGTGAAGCCAAGAAACCCAATTTATCCCAAGTAAAAAGGAATGGTAATTGCTTATTGTATAGGGTTTGGCAGATATGCTCTGCCCATGTACACAGCGAGGAAAAATGAAATGCAATTCACATCGACATGTTCTTGCTAGCATTCCTGTTATTGGTTCCCATGCATCTTTTTTTTTAATCTTATCATAGGGGTTTTGTGCTCAGAAGAAAGCACATGGCTTTCTGACTCAAAGCGAATCATCTCTGAACATGGAGCTCTGCCATGCGTGGAGACAAGAATGGTTTTGAACTCATCAACCCTTTTGCCAACGAATTAACTGAGTAATAAAGTTTTTTTAATGAAGCAACTTTATCGTACACAAATTTTTTTAAAAAAATCATCGTTAGGGTCTCATTCAGGTTCTGACATGGTTACTTAGGTTTGACTCATTCAACTTTTCAAGTAATTCAAAAATAAACTCGACTCAAACCGGGTGATTAGATTAGCCTGCCAGACCGGGCAGATTTAATAACTATGTTCACGGTCAGTCCCCTGTATTTTTTTCCTCTGGGAAATTGGCCCTTCCAGAAACTGATTTGATTCCACAACTTCTGGCAAGGCGAATCATCTCTGAACATGGAGCTCTGCCATGCGTGGAGACAAGAATGGAACTTTCACAAAGGTGATTTCTGACTCGAAGCGAATCATCTCTGAACATGCAAAGTATTAATGCAAGAACAAGAAGTTTCTGGTTATAAACATATGCTAATTCTATGAGGAAATTATGCCCTCTGTTTAGGATACTAAACATGAAGTTTCTGGCTCAACAGGACTATATATCGAAAAGATGAACTCTTGCCTGAATTGTTTTGTCTTCGTCCCTTTCGTTTCTCCTTTTACCTTGTGTTTGTTTTGAAACTATGGCACAACAAGGAAAGGAACTGAATTTAGGGCCCCTGCTTGGCCGACAACTCTTTCCGTGGGGACCATATAGTAGAGGCTACAAGCGATGACCAACTGCGAGCAAATTAAGGATCTTGACACTGCATGCGTTTTCAGAAAATCTTTTCGGTACAGTGCCTATGTTTTTGTGGCTCTATTTTGCCATTGACTATTGATCAATTTACAGAATCTGTCATCGGACCATCTGTGCCAAAAAAAAAAAGTTTTATACGGTCAATAAATGGCAACCACGGCGAGGATTGCCTTTTCCCGCTGTTAGGCAGAGACATTTTTAAATACTGTTAAGGGATAAAAAAAAATTATTATGCCAAATTTTGACAGATAAATATTTTTGCCACTCTTTACGATGGAATTTTTTATTAAAATTATATTATTTTTAGAGAATATTTTTAAAAAATACATTTAATTTTTTAAATCAACGCATCAAAACGATCTAAAATATATAAAAAAATTAATTTTTATCATAAAAACACTGGTCAACTGCATTTTCAAATAATCCCTTCAAGGTACTCCTATAAAAAAAAATTTAACTCTTATGAAAATAACTATATAACAAATATCTAGATTATTTTCTTCTACAAAACCTATATTGGAAACTTGACTGCGACAATAAGCACCTATATTAAAACCGAATATTTTCCATTTATAACCACTGGACATATATCTCTACTTTTATATAATAAAAAAAATTAAATTGTTTCTGTAATTTGTTTTAACTGTAACTCTCTGTAGTTTACAACAACTTTTTGTTCTTTTCAATTCACAGATTTATTTATTATCAATTCGATCAAATAAGCACGTGCTTTTTCAAATTCAACCAATTAAATATAATATTTTAAAATTAAAATCTTATCTCAACCAATGAAGTAGATTCGATAAAGGCTTTCTTGATAAATCAACTAAAAAATAAGGGTGCAAATAATGGATTTCATTCTTTGTTTTTTAAACATTTTTTTTTTCACAGCATAATCAAAGGCAACCTCTTCTGTTATATAATAATTAAATAAAATGAAGTTATTAAAACTCAAATTTGTTTCGCTAAAATATATAGTTTACAATAGTGGTGAGAAAAAAATCAAAAAACCGATTAAATCGAGAAAACTAGAAAAAAATAACCGAAAAAACAGAACCGTGGAAAAAAACCGATTAAACCGATTAAAATTTTAAAAAAACCGATCGGTTTGGTTTTGGTTTTATAAGCCTGAAACCGAGAAAACCGGAAAAAAAATAACTGAAAAAACCGAACCGTGAAAAAAAATCGATTAAACTGTTTAAAATTTTGAAAAAACCGACCTGTTCGGTTTTGATTTTTATAAGGCTGAAACCGAAAA
>Ga0307515_10010411_pt1 | contig 17819 bp, 14 predicted proteins | sample 17_EM_MG_FD_194513 | JGI IMG/M metagenome (GOLD analysis project Ga0307515, IMG submission 194513) | Populus trichocarpa ectomycorrhiza microbial communities from riparian zone in the Pacific Northwest, United States - 17_EM | ecosystem: Host-associated > Plants > Roots > Unclassified | place... | reverse complement strand
ACCTGGTCCTACGGACGGCATGGAGAATCCGGGCCCCTTCGGGGCCGTGCCGCTACCGATACCTGGTCCTACGGACGGCATGGAGAATCCGGGCCCCTTCGGGGCCGTGCCGACGGGTGCTGAGCCGCCCTCCTTCACCCTGCTCGGGCCGGTCCGGGCCTGGCGCAACGGGCGTCAGGTCGCGCTCGGCACGCCGCAGCAACGGGCTGTCCTCGCGATCCTGCTGCTCCGCGACGGCGCGGTGGTGCCCGTCGACGACCTGGTCCGGGCGATCTGGGCCGAGCGCGCACCGCGCGGTGCCGCCGGCACGGTCCGGACGTACGTGTCGCGGCTGCGCCGGGTGCTCGGGTCGCTCGACATCGCCAACGTGGCCGGCGGCTACGTCCTGCGGGTCCGGCCGCAGGACGTCGATGTGAACGTGTTCCGGGAGCTCGTGGCGCGGTCCCGCGAGCGGCGGCAGGCCGGGCAGCGGGCCGCCGCCCTGGCGCACCTGCGCTCGGCGCAGCGGCTGTGGAGCGGACCACCGCTGGCGGGCATGACCGGGGAGTTCGCGCGGGCCCAGCGCTCCGCCCTGGAGCAGCTGAAGTACGCGGCCGACCTGGAACGCACGGAGCTGGAGCTGGAACTCGAGCCGGGCTCGGTCGACGCGGACCGGCTGTCCGCGCTGGTCGCCGCGCAGCCGTTGCACGAGCGGCCGCGGGAACTGCTGATTCGTGCCCTGGCCGCGACCGGGCGGCGGGCCGAGGCGCTGGCCGCGTTCGAGGCGGGCCGGGACCTGCTGGCCGACCGCCTCGGCGTCGACCCGGGGCCCGGGCTGCTGCGCGCCTACCGGCGGGTGCTGGCCGGCGAGACAACGCCGGGCGCCGGGTCATCCACGGTCGCGGCCGTGTCGTACCCGGTGCCGGCACAGTTGCCGCCCGACCTGGCCGACTTCACCGGACGGTCGGCGGTGCTGCGGATCCTCACCGAGTCGGTGAGCCGGTCCGCGGCGGCGGTCGTCGGCATCGTGGGTGCGCCGGGGATGGGCGCGAGCGCGGTCGCCGTCCACGCCGCGCATCGGTTACGCGCGGCCTACCCGGACGGCCAGCTCTACGCCGACCTGCGCGCCGCCGGCCCGGATCAGGTCGATGCCGCGCTGGCGAACTTCCTGCGGGCGTACGGCGTCACGCGGCTTCCGCCGGGGCGCTCCGAGCGGGTCGAGTTGTGGCGGCGGTGTCTTGCCGGCCGCCGGGTGCTGGTGTTGCTCGACCACGGCTCGGACGTGGCGCTGCTCGGGCCGTTGCTGCCGGCCGTACGCGGAAGCCTGGCCCTTGTCACCGGGCGCCACCGTCGCGCGGACATCGGCGATGCGCGCTGGCTCGAACTCGCGCCGTTCTCCGACGAGGACGGCCTGGCCCTGCTGGAACGGATCGTCGGCACCCGCCGGATCCGCGCCGAGCCGGCCGCCGCCCGGCGCGTGGTGGCGTCCTGCGCCGGCCGGCCGTTGCGGCTCCGGATGGCGGCGGAGCGGATCGCCAGCCGTCCGAACTGGACGGTAGAGATGATGGCGTCGACATGGCGTCAACCTGAAGTCGGCACCGATGGGGCTTGATTGACTTCGTGACAACTACCCCGGAAACCCAAGTTCGCCTCGATCCCGAGGATGTGATGTGGCTCGGCCGGCAGACCGAGGGCCCCGTTCTGCTGCCCGGCGACGACGGGTACGACCTTGAGACCGCCACCTTCAACCTGGTCCATTCGCATCGCGCCGCCCTCGTGGTCGGTGCCGCGCACCGCCGCGACGTGCAGGCCGCGGTGCGCTTCGCCGCGCGCAACGGCCTGCCGGTGGCGGTCGTCGCCACCGGCCACGGCGCCGTGGTCTCGTCCGACGGCGCGGTGCTGGTCAACACCCGCCGGCTCAGCGGCGTGACGATCGACCCGGACGCCCGCACCGCGCGGATCGAGGCCGGCGTGCGCTGGCAGCAGGTCATCGACAAGGCCGCGGTGTACGGCCTGGCGCCGATGGCCGGCTCCGCGCCCGCGGTCGGCGCGGTGGCGTACCTGCTCGGCGGGGGACTGAGCCCGGTGCTCGGCCGCAGCCTGGGGTACGCCGCCGACCACATCCGGTCGGTCGACGTCGTCACCGCCGACGGCTCGTTGCGGCACCTGACCGCCCGGCACGATCCCGAGCTGTTCTGGGCGATCCGCGGCGGCAAGGGCAACTTCGGGGTCGTCACCGCGGTGGAGTTCGACCTGTTCCCGGTCAAGCGCCTGTACGGCGGTGGCCTCTTCTTCGCCGGTGCGCGGGCGGCCGCCGTGCTGCACGCCTACCGGGCCTGGGTCGCCGCGGTGCCGGAGGAGATGAGCTCCTCGGTGGTCCTGCTGCGCCTGCCCGACCTGCCGTTCGTGCCGGAGCCGATGCGGGGCACCCTGACGGTGCACGTGCGGATCGCGTACCTGGGCAGCGCGGAGGACGGCGAGAAGCTCGTCGCGCCGCTGCGGGCCGCCGCGCCGGCGTTGATCGACAGCGTCGCGGAGATGCCGTTCGCCGCCATCGGCACGATTCACAACGACCCGACCGAGCCGGCGGCCGCGATCGACCGCAGCATGCTGCTGCGCGAGCTGCCGGCGGAGGCGGTCGACGCCCTGGTCGAGCTGGCCGGGCCGGACGTCCCGAGCGCGGAGACGCTGATGATGGTCGAGGTGCGGCACCTCGGCGGCGCCCTCTCCCGCCAGCCGGCGGTGCCGAACGCGGTGGGCCATCGATCGGCGGCGTTCAACCTGTTCGTGGCCAGCGTGGTGCTGCCGGTGGACGGTGACGCCGAGCGGATCCGGGCGCTCGAGCAGCGGATGCTCGACCGGTTCCAGCGGTGGGGGACCGGCGGCTCGTACCTCAACTTCATGTCCACTGAGGATGTGACTCCGGACCGGGTCCGGGCCGGCTACGACGCTGGGAGCTTCGAGCGGCTGCTGCGCGCCAAACAGACCTACGACCCGCACAACACCTTCCGGATCAACCACAACATCCGGCCGGTGACGTGACCACTCGAGGGCACTGTTCCTAGACTCGCGGCATGATCTCTGGCCACTTCCGTGATCCGCTGAGCGAGGTGCGCGACGCGCGGGCGGCGGACGCGCCGGAGATCGCCCGGCTGCTCGGGCAACTCGGCTATCCCGCCACCGCGGCGGAGGTGGGTGAACGCCTCGCGTACTGGTTCGGGGACCCGTACAGCAAGGTCCTGGTCGCCGTCTCGGCCGGCGGCCTGGCCGGCAGCCTGGCCGTGCACGCCATTCCGTATCTGGAGCGGACCGGGCGGATGGCGCGCATCGAGAGCCTCGTCGTGGACGCCGGTTTCCGCGGTGCCGGCGTCGGCCGGCTGCTGGTGTCGGCGGGCGAGGACCTCGCCCGGCAATGGGGCTGCCTGACCATGGAGGTCACCAGCAGCCGCCGGCGGCACGACGCGCACGCCTTCTACAAACGCCTCGGCTACGCCGATCAATGCGATGTCTCCGGCCGGTTCCTCAAGCCACTGGCCTGAATCTCCGGCGCGGTGATGGAGACCCTGAAATGCTGTGCCGCACCTATCAATAAGCTGTGCGTCTCCGCATTACGCATCCTTTGCATGCGCGCTTTAACATTGACGTTGCTCGACCGGCTTGAAACCTTTTCCTGGAACGCGATAGGGAGAGGTCATGCTGTGAGAAATGAGAAAGAGATCGGCCGCCGCACGCTGCTGGGCGCGGCCGCGGCATTGAGCACGGCGGCGCTGACGGCGATCGCGTCGCCGGCCCTGGCGGCAGCTTCCGGCACGGGAAGCCTGAAGGTCGGCGCCGGCAGGTCGGCCATCGCCATCCCCGATTCGCTGCTGCCCCTGGACGGCTTCACGACCGTCCACGACGACCTTTACGTCCGGGTGCTGCTCCTGCAGAACGGCATCACCAAGGTCGCCCTGGTCATCGTCGACCTGACCTCGATCAGCGCCGAGGCGATCGCCGGCCTGCGGCAGGTCGTCAGCCAGACCGCCGGCGTCGCGAGCAGCAACATCATGGTGACGGTCACCCACACCTTCTCGGCACCGCACGTCTTCGCCTCGACCCAGTCCACCCAGATGGCCACCTGGGTGCGGAACATCGTCGCGGCCTGCCAGACCGCGGTCACCGCGGCCACGGGCGGCTTGCGGGCGGCCAAGGTCGGCTACGGATACGGGACGTGCGATGTCAACGTCAACCGCAACGTCGAGACCGCGGACGGATGGTGGCTCGGGACCGGCGAGGCGCTGCCCTCGAGCAAGACGGTCGCCGTCGCCCGGTTCGACGATCTGGACGGCACTCCCATCGCGGTTCTGGCCAACTACAACGTGCAGTCGTGCGTGATGATGGAGTCGGTGATGGCCAGCGGCGATCTGCCGGTCAGCGCCGACCTGGCCGGCGCCGCGGTGGCCCACGTGGAGTCGCAGTACGGCGGCGACACCGTCGGGTTCTTCCTGGTCGGCGCGTGCGGGGACCAGTTTCCGGCGTTCCGGTCGAAGCGCTATGTCATCGACAAGGACCGGCGTTGGGCGCAGGTCGACGCCCAGGACAACGGCTGGCTGCTGCTGACCGTGCAGGGCGAGCGGCTCGGAACCGAGATCGTCCGGGTCGCCCAGACCATCCGGGCCGACCAGGGTGCCGGCACGGCGCTGAAGTTCGTGCAGACCTCGGCGACGGTGCAGACGATCGCCCAGGGCCACCCGACCGGGCCGGTGACCAGCTACGACTTCACCCCGACCGGAACCGCCGAGGCACCGCTGTGGATCTTCCGGCTCGGCAGTGCCGTGTTCGTCGGCGCGTCGCCGGAGTTGTCGACCAACACCGCCCTGGACATCCGGGAGGGCTCCGGATTCAAGTACGCCTTCGTCGCCTCGATGTTCGAGGGCGGCGCGAAGAACATGGCCAACCGGTGGAACTACGCCCACATCACCTACGCGGCGGTGGACTCGGGCTACGCGCCCGGCTCGGCCGAGAAGCTGGCCCAGCGGGCCGAGCACGCCGCCAAGTCGCTGACCTGAAGGAAGGAACCACCATGACCATCAAAAGGCGATCCCTGCTGGCCGGCGGCGCCGCGGGCGTCCTGGCGGCCTTCGTCGAGGAACCTGCCGTCGCCGATACTCAGCACCTGCGTAGCGTCACCGCGATCACCCAGGTCTACCCGGTCGGCCAGAAGCTCAGCCACCTCGTGCTGCGATACGACGCGGAGCTGAACGGCGACCGGCTCGCCACGTCGACGTTCCAGGTCGCCGACCGGACCGTGACGAAGGTGTGGACCGCGACCAGGGCCGACATCGACCCGCGGCACCGGGCCGACACGGGTCGCTACGTCGTCCTCGAGCTGTCCCTCGACGACACCGCCGCCCTGCTCTGGGTGCAGTTACCCAGCGGCGGTGGCGGACCTGGCGCGGGCGGCCCGGTCGTGGGCGACACGACCGCCAGCCACCAGGTGGTGCCCGCCTCGGCCGGCGTCACCCAGGTCGAGGCCGTCTACACCACCCGCGGCCTCCGGTACGCCCCGAGCACCACGCCCGTGCTGAGCACGGCCGTCAGCAACCTGATCGTCGACGATTTCCAGCAGCACACGTACACCGACGACGCGACCGGGCGGGTGCTGCCGTACAACCTGTACCTGCCGAAGGGCTACGACCGGCGCAAGTCGTACCCGCTCGTGCTCTTCATGCACGACGCGAGCGTCATCAACGCGGGGCCGCTGGCGCCGCTGGTCCAGGGCGTCGGTGCCACGGTCTGGGCCGGCCCGCGGGACCAGGCCCGGCACGAGTGCGTCGTGCTGGCCCCGGCCTACCCGGCCATCGTCATCGACGACGACTACGAGCCGTCGACCTACTTCGACGCGACGGTGAACCTCGTCAGGTGGCTGACCAGGGAATACAGCATTGACCCGGGCAGGCTGCACGCCACCGGCCAGTCGATGGGCGCCATGATGTCGCTGGGCATGAACATCCGCTACCCGGAGATGTTCGCTTCCTCGTACATCGTCGCCGGCCAATGGCCCGCGGACCAGGCCGACCCGCTGGCAGACAAGAAGATGTGGGTGTGCGTCTCGCAGGGCGACACCAAGGCCTATCCCGGTATCGGTGCCATCGTGGACGAGATCACGCCGCTCGGCGCCCAGGTCACCACCGCCACCTGGAACGGCCAGGCCACCCCGGAAGAGTTCCGCGCCGACGTCACCGCGATGGAATCGGCCCACGCCGACTTCAACTTCGCCTCCTTCACTCCCGGCACGCTGCCCGGCACCGGCTCGGGCGGCAACGGCGGCAGCGAGCACACCGGCACCTGGCAGGTGGCCTACAACATCCCCGGCATCCGCGACTGGATCCTCAACCACCGTCGGTAGGAACCGGCCCGGCCGCCGGGACCAGTCGGTTCAGCCGACTCGCATGCGTTCGCAGAGGCCGCGCAGTTCCGTGCCGCCGGCCTGGCGCCGTGATCGCTCGAGCAGCGCCCGGGTGGTCTCCCGCGCGAGGGCCGAGGTGTGCACGTGCTGGGGTGCGAGCCGCTCGGCGATCAACAGGTAGCGGATGGCGTCGCGGTCCCGGCCGCGCAGGCGCGAATAGGCGCGGGCCGCGTCGGCGTAGAAGAACACCTGCCGGAAGTTCGCCGCGATCGTCGCCGGATTGGTGTTGCGCGCGATGTCCGCCGCGCGGCCCGGATCCTCGCCGTCGACCTCGATGCCGATGCACCAGATGTTGACGTTGGTCGGCCCGAAGAACAGCCCCATCGTCGCGGTCTCCCCGGTCCGGCCGGCCAGGTCGGCGGCGTCCGCGGCCCACGCCCGGCTGTCCTCGAGCCGCTTGCGGCCCCGGCTGGCGTACGCGCAGATGAGCTGCAGCGACCCGAGCACCTCGAGGGCGCCGGGGCTCGCCAGGTGCGCTCGCAGGTCGTCCACGCCCCGCCCGGCCAGCGCCAGACTCCGCTCGAAGGAGCCGCACGCGGTCGCGGCGGTCGCCCGCGCGTACGCGGCGTACCCGAGCAGCACGGGATCCTCGGCGGCCTCGGCCGCGTCGCGGCACCGTTCCGCGGCGAGCCACGCCTCGGCGGGATGCCCGAGGTTGCGCACGACGGACGAGGCGATGAAGGCGACGTCGCAGAGCAACCGGAGCGCTTGCTGCCGGTCCGGGCCGCCCGCGGCGGCGTGCAGCTCCCGGAGCAGGCCCGGCAGCAGCTGTGCCGTCCCGGCGTAGTCGCAGGCCCGGCGCAGCGTGTCGAGCAAGGCGACCCGGCCGGCCAGTTCGCCGGTGAGCGGCGCCGGCCCGGTGGCCGGATCGGCGACGTCGATGTCCACGAGCGCCTGACAGACCGCGTAGACGCTCGCCTGGGCCGCCAGGGCAGCCCGGTCGGCGGCCGGGACGGCGCTGCCCGCCAGGTCGGCCGGCGAGCACTCGAGTGCCGCGGCGATCTCGGCCAGCATGAACCGGTTGTCGGCGGCCTGCCGGCCCCGCTCGATCCGGCTCCAGGTCGCGTGCGAGATGCCGGCGCGGCTGGCGGCGTACCGGATGCTCCAGCCGCGCCGGAAACGGCGGGCCTGGATCCGCTCGCCCAGCGTCGGGTCGAGCTTCGGCCGAGGAGTCATGACGCACCGTCCGGGAGGGAAGTCTCGTGCTGACGCCCTGACGGTAGCCGCGGCCCCAGGGCGGGTGGTGCAGTCCTGTACCAGGCGGGATCAGTCCCAGGCTTCGCCGAGCGCGGCGAGTTGCTCCCGGTATTCGATCTGCTCGCGCCACCCGGCCGGCCAGGCGGTCATGCCGTACGCGGCGCCGAGGAACGCGCCGGCCAGGCACGCGATGGAGTCGGAGTCGCCGGAGGTGGCGGCCGCGCGGGCCAGGGCGGTGACCGGGTCGTCGGCGTGCCGCAGGGCGCAGAGCAGCCCGGTGGCCAGGGCTTCCTCGGCGATCCAGCCGGCGCCGGTGAGCCGGCAGGCGTCCTCGCCGTCGTCGGTCATCGAGAGTGCGAGCTCGAGCCGGTCGAGCACGTCGAGGCAGTCGTCCCAGCCCCGGCTGATGAACTCCGCGGGGGAGGGCACGCCGGGCTGCTGCCAGAGCGTGTCCAGCCACTCGGCCCGGTAGGTGTCGCGCTGGTCGTGGCAGCGGGCCCGGAGCGCGGCGGGCAGCGTCGCCGGCTCGGCGCCGTCGCGGGACAACCGGATGGCGTACGCGGTCAGTTCGCTGGCCGCGAGCGCGGTCGGGTGCCCGTGGGTCAGCGCCGCCTGCAACTGCGCCACGCCCGCGAGTGTCTCCAGGCTGTAGCCGGGGACCAGCCCGACGGCGGCGACCCGCATGTTCGCCCCGCAGCCCTTGGAGCCGACGACCGTGGCTTGCGTCCAGGGCTTGCCGAGCGACAACTCGGCGCAGGCCCGCAGACAGGTCATCCCCGGCGCGCGGTTGTTGTCCGGGCTGGCGGCCCACTCCAGGAACCGCGCCCGCAGCAGCGGCTCCAGCGCTTGCGGGGTGGGCGCCGAAGCCTCCAGCAGGGCCTTGCCCACCGCCAGCGCCATCTGGGTGTCATCGGTCACCAGGGCGGGGTCGCCGACCAGATCGCGGGGACCGGCGGGCCCGTACGTCGCCTTGATCTCGGCGACGGTCATGAACTCGGTGGGCTTACCCAGCGCGTCACCGTACGCCAAGCCGAACAGACATCCCGACGCCGCAGTGGACACAGTTGCACCCTACTGGTCACGGCTTCGCGGCACTGACCTGGCCGCCGAGCTGTTGCGCCACCTCCAGGTCGTTTCCCTCGAACCAGGTCTCCGCGACCCGGCCGTCGACGAGCCGGAAGATGATGATCCCGGTCTCCTCGACCGGCTGGCCGCTGGCCGGCAGGGCGAGATAGCCGCCGCGGTAGGTCGAGCGGACGACGTAGCGAACCACTATCCGGTCGGCGCTCACGATGACGTCCTCGAGGGCGGGCCGCTGATCGGCGAAGGCCGTCGGATACCAGCGCAGCCAGTCGGTGAACGTGTTCCGGTCGCCGGTGCCGCCCGGGCCGTGTGCCAGATAGTCCGCAGTGGCCAGTTCACCCAGGCGCTCGACGTCGCCCGTGCGGCACATGTCGAACCAGGCTTCGGCGATCTCGATCGGGCGCATGCCTCCGTTCCTATCCCAGCCGGGCCCCCGTGGCAACGCCGCAACCGCGACCCATCGGCCGGGCCGCTCAGAACTCCCACTTCTGGTTGCCGGCGCCGGTGCAGTCCCAGATCTGCGCCGGCACCCCGTTGGCGGAGTTGCCGTCCGGTACGTCAACGCATTTGTCGGTCTGGATGTTCACCAGGTCGAAAGCGTTGTTGTACTCGAACCGCTGCGCCGACGCCCCGGTGCAGGTGGCGATCCGCAGCCGGGAACCGTTGTCGGTGCCGCGGACCTGCAGGCACTTGCCGTAGGCGCGCAACGTGCCGTCGGAGGCGAAGGCGAACTTCTGCCCGTCGACGCCCAGGCAGTGCCACATCTGGATGTCCGCGGTGGTGCCCGCGCCGTCCGGCACGTCCAGGCAGTTGCCGGTCTGCATGTTGACGAACGGCTTGCCGGTGGCCGCCTGCGTCGTCTCGCCGCTGCCCGTACCGGTTCCCGGGGTCGGCGTCGTCGTGCCGGCTGCCTTGGTGCCCGCGGCCGGCGTCGGCGCGGTGGCCGTGGTGGGTTTGCCGGCCGGCCGCCGGGACGGCGCGTCGGTGCTCGGTTCGGCCGCCTCCACCTGAGCGGGCCCGGCTGGACCGCTGGCGACCGTGCCGGGCGCCCAGCTCGCCGGCGGCGCGCCGGCCTCGGCCCCGGCATCGGTCGTGGTGAGCGCGAGCCGCCCGGCCGCGACCGCGAGGACGACAACGGCCAGCACCGCGCCCGCGGTGACCAGGCGGCGGCGTCGCCGGGGCCGGGTCGGCACGGTCTCGGCGCTGGCGAGTTCCGCGGCCGACTCCGCCCACGATGGCGGGCTGAGCGGCGGCAGGCTGACACGTGCGGAGTGGTCGTGTGGTTCGAAGGCTTGGCGGAGCAGCTGCTCCGCGGTCTTGGCGTCGGCCCGCTTCGCCGGGTCCTTCTGCAGCAGAGCCGCCAGCGCGGGCGTCAGGACGCCCGCGCGCCGCGGCGGTCGCGGCGGCTGGGTGGCCAGCGCGGTCAGCGTCGCCATGGGGGTGGAGCGACTGTACGGCGGGGTGCCCTCCACGGCGACGTAGAGCGTCGCGCCCAGCGACCAGAGATCGGCGGCGGGCCCGCCCGGCTGGTCCAGGGCCCGCTCGGGGGCCAGATAGGACGGCGAGCCCATCACGACACCCGTACTGGTCATGCTCGAATCACCGGCGGCGGTGGCGAGGCCGAAATCCGTCAGCACCACCCGGCCGTCGTCGGCCAGCAGCACGTTGGCGGGCTTCACGTCCCGGTGCAGCACCCCCGAGACGTGCGCGGCATTCAGCGCCCCCAACAGGGCCAACCCGATCCGCGCCACCCGCTCGGGTGCCATCGCACCCTCGTGCTCGAGCACCTGCTGCAACGAGCGGGACGCGACGAGTTCCATCACGATCCACGGCTCGCCCCGGTCATAAAGGACATCGAAGATGCGTACGACGTTGACGTGGTCGAGCCGGGCGATCGCCCGCGCCTCGCGCAGAATCCGCTCGCGCAGATCGTGCCGCTCGTCCTCGGTCAGACCGGGCGGCGGCAGCACCTCCTTGATGGCCACGTCCCGGTTCAGCAACTCGTCCCGGGCCGCCCAGACGCGGCCCATGCCGCCTTGGCCGAGCTGGCTGACCAGCAGGTAGCGAAAGGCGACCACACGAGGAGGGGTGTCGGGCACGACGGGCACCGTACCGGTGCCGTCCCCGGCCCGCCGACCGAGGACCGGCAGAGCGACCGTGGCGTACGGGCGTCAACCGTTTGTCGATCTGCCGGTGACCGGCCCGCACTACAATCGCGGCCCGCGACAGCGCCCGGCGAGGTCAAGCCGTGGCCACGCGGCTGGGCGCCGCCATCTCGGGGTGGTCAGCCGACCAATCCGCGGGATGTGTGAGATACGCCACCGGCCGATCCGGCACCGCGCCGTCAATGTCACGGCGACGTCTCACCATAGCCGCGCTGTCCCTGGGTGGCCCACTCGGTAGGTTTGCCGGCATGTCGCCGAACGAAACGGATCTGCTTCCCGATACCCGGCGCGCGCTGCGCCACCGGCTGGCCACGGCTCAGGTGCACGGGCGGGCGCCCTCGGTCGCCGCCGCCGTGGTGCGCGATGGCCGTCCGGTGTGGGTGGACGGGTGGGGGAGCGTGGCCGGCGGCATGCCGGACGGCGATACCCAGTACCGGATCGGCTCGATCACCAAGACCTTTGTGGCCGTGCTCGTGTTGCGCCTGCGCGACGAGGGACGGCTCGCGCTCACCGACCCGCTCGACAAGCACCTGCCCGGCACGGTGGCGGGCCAGGCCACGATCGGCGCCCTGCTGGCACACACCGCCGGGCTGGCCGCCGAAACGCCCGGCCCGTGGTGGGAGCGGACCCCGGGCGCGCTGCGGCCCGAGCTGGCCGACGTGCTCGGCAGCGACCCGCAGGTGCATCCGGCCGGGCAGCGGCACCACTATTCCAACCCCGGGTACGCGCTGCTCGGCGCGCTGGTGGAGCGGATCCGCGGCGAGGCGTGGGGCGACGTGCTGCGCCGCGAGGTGCTGGAGCCGCTCGGGATGAACCGGACCACCCTGCTGCCGGTCGCGCCGCACGCCGCGGGCTGGGCGGTGCATCCCTGGGCCGACGTGCTGTTGCCGGAGCCGGCCGTGGACGCCGGCCGGATGGCGCCGGCCGGGCAGCTGTGGTCGACGGCTACAGACCTGGCCGGCTTCGCCGGCTTCCTCCTGGACGGCGATGAGCGGGTGCTGCTCCCCGACTCGCTGGCGGAGATGCGCTCCCCGGCCAGCCCGCCGGAAGCGTCGCTCTGGGACAGCGGCTACGGGCTGGGTATGCAGTTGCTGCGCCGGGACGGCCGGCTGCTGGTGGGCCATACCGGCTCGATGCCGGGCTTCGTCGCCACCGTGTGGGTGAGTGACGACGAGGGGGTGGGCGCCGTCGTGCTGGCCAATGTGACCGCGGGTTTCCCGGTCGGCGCCGTCGCCGCCGATCTGGTGCAGACGGTCGCGGAGCGCGAGCCGCGGATCCCGGCGCCGTGGCGCCCACTGCCCACAGTCGATCCGGAGCTGTTGGCCCTCGCCGGCCCGTGGTACCGGGGCCCGGCCCCCTACGTGCTGCGGCCGCTGGCCGACGGCTTCGTGGAGTTGGCTCCGTTGTCCGGCGGCCGCGGCACCCGGCTGCGCCCGACCGGCGACGGCGAGTGGGAAGGGCTCAACGGCTATTCGGCCGGCGAGCGGCTGCGGGTGGAACGCGACGCGGCGGGCGCGGTCAGCCACCTCGATCTGGGCACCTTCGTCTTCACCCGCAAGCCCTACGACCCGGCCGCACCGGTGCCCGGCGGCGTCGACCCGGACGGCTGGCGGGCCGGCTGACCTCCCGGGACTTTCAGGCGGCCACCGGCTCCCGGCCGGGTCGCGCTCGTCGCGACCCGTAGACCGTGATCACCACACCGCGTGCCCAGCGCATGCGCGGGACGGCGGTCTCCGGGCAGTCGCCGTAGGCCGTGGCCATCGTCGCCACGCAGCCACGCGTGCCACCCCAGGCGCGCACGGCACCGGCGATGGCGGCATCCACGGCGGGAACGGCGGGCCGCGAGCCGGCGGGCAGGTCGCTGGCGAACAGGGCGGCGGCGCGGGCGGCCAGCAGTTGGCTTCGCATTTCGATCAACTCCGATCGCTCAGGAGGTACCGCCTCAGCGTGAACCTCCGGCGCCACTGATCGCCTCCGGTATTCCGCCGGACGTGCGACGCCCCGCCATCAGGGGAAAGGCGGCCGGGCGCTCGGGGTTGATCCGGGGTCAGGCCCGCAGGGGCGCGCCGTCGTGCCCGCCCTCGCCGCCTGGCGCAACGCTGCCTCTGGCGGGTTGGAAACCCTAAGCGCCGCAGGCTCCTGACGAATAGGGTCGCGCTCATGACCGACGGCGACTGGAGGGACGGCGGGTTCAGGCAGCGTCGGCCCTCCGTGGAGACTCTCGCCTGGGTCGCGGCGTCGATGGGCCGGGGCAGTCGCATCGTCGGCTATCGCCGATTGACCGGTGGCGTCTGCTCCGCCGTGCACCGGCTGACTGTCGAGCGACGTGGAATGCGAACGTTCGTCGTGCTGCGGCAGTACCCGGGCGGGCTTGGCCTGCAGGGGAGCTTGGCGAAGGAGATCGCCAACCTTGGTGTGGTGGCGGGAAGCGGGCTCCCGGTTCCGAGCATCCTGGCTACTGATGTTGCCGGTGCTTGGACGGGGGGCGCGCCATCGTTGCTGATGACCCGGTTGCCGGGGCATGTTCACCTCAATCCGGCGGAACCTCGGTCGTGGCTGACGAGGATCGCGGAGATCGCTGTATTGCTGCATTCCCTCGATCTCCCCGCGAAGATGTTCAGACCTTGGACGGATTCTTGGATCGCTCCGCTAGACGGGTTTCAGGTGCCCGTCGACGCACAGAGGCCGGCTGTGTGGAAGGCGGCGTTTGGTGTCATGGCGGCGCCGCCGCCGAAGGACACTGCCGTCTTTCTGCACTGCGATCTCCTGCCGGTCAACATGTTGTGGTCGCGCGGGAGAATTACCGGACTGACCGACTGGAACTCCATCCATCGGGGGGCGCGCGCGATTGACGTCGGGCACTGCCGGCGATACTTGGCGGCGCTCTACTCGCCCGAGTGGTCGGAGCAGCTTCGGTCGCTCTATGAGTCGATCGCCGGGGTGACTCTCGATCCGTGGTGGGACCTGTACGCCCTGCTGCACTATGACGATAGCGGGCCGAAGTGGATCCGTGGTCAGGTCGCTGGGCGCCGTCCCGTCGATGTGCCCGGCATGACTTCCCGGGTCGAGGTCGCTATCGAGACAGCGCTACGGCGCCTCGGATGTGGCTAGCGGGTTCAGGCGCGACCGGTCATGCTCTGGCGATGGAGTTCGGGGTGATTCTTCCCGGGGGTACCGCCGTCGAGCAGGTGGAGCAGGCGGTCCTTGCCGAGCAGGCCGGCTGGGACGGGGTTTTCGTCTGGGAGGCTCCCTACGGTGTGGACGCGTGGGCGTTGCTGGCGGCGATCGCCGTCCGGACCCGCCGGGTCCGGCTCGGTACGCTGCTCACGCCCCTACCGTGGCGGCGCCCGTGGAAGGTGGCCAGCCAGGTCGCGACGCTTGACCAGCTCTCCGCCGGCCGGGCCATCCTGACCGTCGGGATCGGCGCCCCGGAGCTGCCCGCCACCGGCGAGGTGATGGATCTGCGCGGCCGAGCGGAACGCCTCGACGAGGGTATCGACCTGATCCGGACGCTGTGGGCGGGCGGTCACCACTATCAAGGACACCATTTCCAGTACGAGTCGGCGCGCGACGAGTTCGCCGAGGTCGGCCGGCCGGTCCAGCCGCGCATCCCGATCTGGGTGGTCGGGGTGTGGCCGCGCCCGAAATCGATGCGCCGCGTCCTGCGCTGCGACGGCATCGTCCCGCAATATCACCTCGGTGGCCGCGACGGCACTCCCGACGACGTGCGGCAGCTGCGTGCCTGGCTGACCGAGCGCGACGCCCGGCCCGATCTCGATGTGGTGGCCGACGGCGAGACCTCAGCCGAGGATCCGGCCGCCGCCGCGGCGCAGGTGGCGTCCTGGGCGCAAGCGGGCTGCACCTGGTGGCTGGAGACCCGGTGGGAGATGCCACACCACAGCCCCGACCGGATGCGCCAGATCCGGGACCGGATCAACGCCGGCCCGCCCCGCCTTCTACCGTGACCGCCGGTTGCCGCACCTCGCCGAAGTGGGCCAGCCCGGCCGCGCCCGCCAGCGTGGCGGCGAACCCGACGAACGCGATCGGTGCGGTCCCGGGCCGGGTGTGATCGCCCAGGACCAGGATCCCGACGGCCGCGGGCAGCAGAGTCTCCCCGGTGACCAGCGCCGCGGTGACCGCGGTGACGCCGCCGAGCTGCAAGGCGCGGGCGTAGAACAGCAACGCCACGACGCCGCCGAGCGCCAGCGCGTAGGTCGCCGGGTCGCTCACCAGCCGGAGCGGCGACAGACTGGGTATCGCCCGGGCCGCCAGCGCCACCACCCCGAACCCCAGGCCGGCGACCAGCCCCAGCACCGCCGACCCGGCCGGTTCACGCAGCCGCCCGGCGGCCCGGCCGAGACCGGCCAGCAGCACGATCGCCGCGACCAGCACGCCGCGGAAGGCGAGCGTGGTGCGCACCGAGCCTTCGGCGCCCGCCGAGAATCCCAGCGCCGCCAGACCCGCACAGGCCAGCCCGACGGCGATCCAGTCCCGGCGGCCGAGCCGGACCTTCAGCACGGCGCCCGCAACCGCCGCCGTGACGGCGAGACTGGCCGCCTGCGCGGCCTGAACCAGGAACACCGGCGCGATCCGCAACGCGGTGAACTGTGCGGCGAAGCCGGCCGTGTCCAGCACCAGGCCACCGGCGAAACCGGCCTTGAGTATCAGCCGCAGCGGCGCTCGCCGGGCCGGTCCGGCGGAATCGACGCGGAGGGCCTTGGACTGCAGAACCGACGCGACGCCGTAGCAGAGCGCCGAGAACAATGCCGCTACAACACCGAAGGCCATGTGCCCGGACCCTACCGGTGCCGGCGGCCGATGCTGCCCCGGCTACGCCGTCGTCGCGTTGCGGCGGGCCGCTGACGGGTTCATCCCGTACCGGGCGTGGAAGGCCCGGGTGAAGTGCGCCTGGCCGGTGAAGCACCAGTGGGCCGCGATCGCGGCGATGCTGCGGTGGGCGAGCAGCGGGTCGGACAGGTCGCGCAGCGCCGACTCCAAGCGGCGGGCCCGGATGTAGTCGGTGACCGTGTACGGCTCGTGCTCGAACAGCCGGTGCAGCGTGCGCGGGGCCATGTGGTGGGCGCTCGCCACCCGGGCGTGGGTCAGCTCCGGCTCCGCCAGGTGGGCCCGGATGTAACCGAGGATCTGCAGCCGCAGCGCGTCGGCGGCGGCGTCCGTGTCGGGCAGCGCGGCGTCGCCCAGCGTCCCCGCGATCAGGTGCAGGCCCGCCTCGCCCAGCCGGCCGGCCGCCGTGTCGCGGATCGTGGTGTGCTGCAGCACCGCCGAGGCCACGAAGCCGGCCAGCACCGCGCCGGGGCCGCCGGCCAGCGGATACGCCCGGGTCATCGAGGCGAGCACGACGCGTTCGGGCAGGCTCAGCGCCTCGCGCGGGAAGGCCAGCACCGCGCAGGTCCACTGCTGTTCCAGACGCAGATGGTACGGCCGGCCGGTGTCGTAGATCGCCATCTTGCCCGGCTCGAGGGTGATCTCGCGGCCGTCCTGGATGACCGTGGCCCGGCCGCGCAGTTGCACGCAGATCTTGAGCAGGTCGACGGGCATCCGCCGGACCGCTCCCGGCGTACGCCGCACCACCTGCGGTGTCCCGCTGACCTCGTAGGCGGCGAGCACCCCCAGCGCTGTTCCCGCCATCCGGCCGTCCGGCGCGCCCGCCTCGAGGGACTCCGGCACCAGCTGACCGAACGCGGTGCCCAGCTGCTCGCGCCAGAGCTCGCTGCTCGCCGACTCGGAGATCACCGCGTACGCCTCCCACCCGGACTTGTCAGCCTGCGACAAGGGTTGTGGCGCTAATAGTCAACAGCGACGCAACAGTTCTGACAAGAGTATGTAGCACGAAAGTAACCGCGCGGGCGGCGTTGCCCGCCGGATGGCCGAAACAGAGGTGGGCCATGTCCAGCTACTACGACTATGTCGTGATCGGCGCCGGATCGGCGGGCTGTGTGCTCGCGGCCCGATTGTCCGAGGATCCGGACGCTCAGGTGCTGTTGCTCGAATCCGGTCCGGCCGACGACCATCCGGCGATCGCCGCGCCGCCGGCCTGGCCGTCGCTGTGGGGAACCGAGGTGGACTACTCCTATGACACGGTCCCGCAGCCGGGCACGGGTGGGGTGGTGCACAACTGGCCGCGCGGCCGGACCCTTGGCGGATCGAGCAGCATCAACGCGATGGTGTACCTGCGGGGCCACGCCGCCGACTTCGACGCGTGGGCGAAGGCCGGCTGCGACGGGTGGGACTTCGCGTCGGTGCTGCCGTACTTCCGGCGGATGGAGACGGTCGCCGGCCGGGATCCGCGCTACCGCGGGGACAGCGGCCCGATGCGGCCGGCCCCGGCAGCGCAGCCCAATCCGCTGTCGCAGGTCTTCCTCGACGCCGCCGCGGCGGTCGGGCACCCGCTGACCGATGACTTCAACGGCGCCTCCCAGGAGGGCGCCGGCTGGCACGACCTGTCCATCGCGGCCGGGAATCGGCAGAGCACCGCCGTGGCCTACCTGCACGCCGTACGCGACGCCCGGCCGAACCTCACGGTCTCCACCGGCTCGCGGGCGCACCGGCTGGTGTTCACCGGCTCGCGGTGCTCAGGTGTCGAATACGAGCGCGACGGCGAGATCCTCACCGCGTACGCGGAAAGGGAGGTTGTGCTCTCCTCGGGTGCGGTGGACTCGCCGCGATTGCTGCTGCTCTCCGGCGTCGGCCCGGCCGGTGAACTCGAAGATGCCGGCGTCGCGGTCGTGCACGACCTGCCCGGGGTCGGGCGCAACCTGCACGATCACCCGCTCTGCGCGGTGGTCTACGAGGCGAGCCGGCCCATCCCGGCCGGCCTGGCCAACCACGCCGAGACCTCGATGCTGTGGCGCAGCGACGACTCCCTGCCCGGCCCGGACATGCAGTTGATGTTCATCCACGTGCCGTTCCACCCGCCGGCGTTGCAG
>Ga0307515_10010410_pt1 | contig 17819 bp, 3 predicted proteins | sample 17_EM_MG_FD_194513 | JGI IMG/M metagenome (GOLD analysis project Ga0307515, IMG submission 194513) | Populus trichocarpa ectomycorrhiza microbial communities from riparian zone in the Pacific Northwest, United States - 17_EM | ecosystem: Host-associated > Plants > Roots > Unclassified | place... | reverse complement strand
TTAAAACAGGACTTCTCAATCGGATGGAGGATGATTTTCTTGCAAATTATTTGATTGTCTATATAGAAAAAAAAATTGCTGAAAGATTCACAATTGATATGATAATCGATGATTTCTATTCTATGAAAAAACGACGAGCACAATTAAACTAAATATGTAAGAATCATTCTTTATTATTTTTTGCTTTATTTCAAAGTTTATCAAACATAAATAATGTTTCGTTTTAGCTAATGTTTCTTATATACTTTATATGTTTATATTTGATAGGTATAAAGACCAACAACATTAAAGTGATGGATACATTATGAAGATGAAATTAACTTCATTGCTTTAACTCAATTTGGTATTGCTCCAAACCTTTTACCTTATACAAAGGTCATTATATGTTTGTAGTAAGTTATTTGAATAAAACTAAATTATGTAGGTTTTGTTTTACAACTCATGTACAATAAATTAAAACAAATATTATATCTTATTATATTAATTTTGGCCCCCCTTAATAAATAATCCTAGCTCCGCCCCTGCCCAACCGCAATACTAAACAAATTCCTAATGCTATGAATGTAACTCTAATTAATCAAAATCTTTTTAATGATAAATACAAGAGGAGTGAGAGGCCTTACAAGGAAATATTCATTTTATTTTTAATGTGCCATATATTTTATTTTCTCTTTTCTTTTTATATATTCTTTTTTTTAAAATAAATTCAAATAAAAACTAATAACTCACGTGTGGTTTTCTCGGACTGGATATTTTCTTGAGATCTACTCTAGTTATTTTGATCAACACTTTTAATAGACGCAGTTTGTGCAAGGAAGATCATAAATGATTTACTCTACCTACTTTAGCAGCTTTGTAATAATTACTAGTTTTTTTATTTTATTTTATTTTATTCAAACTTGAAATAATAAGACACGTAATTAACTATAATCTAAAATCTAAGCTGGTCTAAAGAAGTATCTAATCAACTATCCCAGGAGCCACGAATACATATATGTTCATAGTATCGAGACCCTATTTGGTTGCGTTGCTGCATTTTATTTCAATTATATATTTGAAAGTGCTTGCCACGTGTTATGGTTTCATATGATCTAAATTAAAATTAAAATATAATTTATATTATTTTTAAATTTACTTTTTCAAACTCTAACTTCAAAAAGTTAATGATCATAGAAGAAGTTAATGATCATAAGTATTATGATCATTAACGATCATAGAAAAACTTTAATTTACTTTTTACTTTTAAATTAAACGTAAGTATTCAAACCAGTTTGTGCATATCTCGACTAATTCTAGAGATCCTGAAGTTAAGAAGTTAATGATCATAGAATTATTCAGTGATTCTGAGATTTACGGGAGTCAAACTGGTAATCTTTATGGAGTAAATTTAGGGCTTGACTAGTTGAACTATACCTTTTAGAACTAGTTCTGATTTTTAAAAACCATAAAGTGTTTTATATTTATTATTTTTTTAACAAAGTTTATTTATTTTAAAAAAAATATATGATGTAAAAATTCTTATACAAAATAAATATAAAAATATATTATTAATTAAAAATATAAAAAGTAATATTATGAATTTAAACCATGCACACAATCCTAATCCTAGAATATATTTGTTTTTGAGGTAGCTTTTTGGTTGTGGTTTGAAAAAAGTAAATTTTAAAAAAATACGGACAGTCGTAGTTAGTTGAATTTAAATATGTGTTTGATAAAAATTATGGTTAAAGTTGCAGTTAAAAAATATATGGTTAAATTTGTTGTTGAAAATGTTGTTGATAATAAAATAATTAAAAAAAATATTTATTTTATAATGTTAAATTACATGAGTATATGATAATTAATACATAAAAAAATGTAGCAAAATAATATCAAGATCCTTGTGGATCATGGATTAATTTTTTATAGTAATCTAAAAACACAAATAAATACACAGTAAGAATAAAAAATTGTATACGTATATGTATATATAAAAACTAATACTAGATTTGACCCGAACTTGACCCGGATCATACTGGGTCAATAAATAGGTACTTTGAATCAGTATTATAAGGAGCTTGGGGAGGGAGATAAAACTGGCTGTAGCACAAAAAGAAGGCAACATAGAGGCATAAAAGAGTCAAAACACAAGAGGAGTGAGAGGCCTTACAAGGAAATATTCATTTTATTTTTAATGTGCCATATATTTTATTTTCTCTTTTCTTTTTATATATTCTTTTTTTTAAAATAAATTCAAATAAAAACTAATAACTCACGTGTGGTTTTCTCGGACTGGATATTTTCTTGAGATCTACTCTAGTTATTTTGATCAACACTTTTAATAGACGCAGTTTGTGCAAGGAAGATCATAAATGATTTACTCTACCTACTTTAGCAGCTTTGTAATAATTACTAGTTTTTTTATTTTATTTTATTTTATTCAAACTTGAAATAATAAGACACGTAATTAACTATAATCTAAAATCTAAGCTGGTCTAAAGAAGTATCTAATCAACTATCCCAGGAGCCACGAATACATATATGTTCATAGTATCGAGACCCTATTTGGTTGCGTTGCTGCATTTTATTTCAATTATATATTTGAAAGTGCTTGCCACGTGTTATGGTTTCATATGATCTAAATTAAAATTAAAATATAATTTATATTATTTTTAAATTTACTTTTTCAAACTCTAACTTCAAAAAACCTACCATAATGACAAATACCCACGCTAGAGAGTTCGTAACCAAAGGGGTTTTTCCATGTACACTTCCCTGTCTTCGGTCCCCGTCTGAATAATGAGATGCATGGAAATTGAATGATATTATTTTTTATAATGCGACTCAACAATCAACGTACTCGGCTGACTCACATACAGCTGTCTACAGTTTATTTTTTATTTTTATTTATTACTCCTTTGTATTATTCCTTACTAATAATAACAATAACAATAATATTTTAAATAATTATAAGTTATTAAAACTCACTTAGCCAGGCTGAATTTAGAAAAACTAAGTGGGAGTTAACTTCTTTAAATTGAATGAGTTAACTCAAGTTTATTAACCTAACTTATGACTCAAGTTTTTAAACAAATCATGAGTTAAGTTTAGTTTTATAATTATAATTAATAATGTATACATAAGACTTTAAGAGATTAATATAATGATTTAAAAGTTTATTTTATATTTTGATATTATGGTCTTGAATATGGGACCAATATTTCTAGTAATTTACTAGGTTTTTAAACAAACAACACTGCTTTTATTAACTTTCACTATTAATTAGGTTTTTCACACGTTATTTGCAGCCAAGCAATATTAAATTAAAAAAAACTAAAAGAGGTTGATAATTCATTGTACATACAGGCTCAATACATTGCGAACGACAATAATATATTTACTATTTTACTCTTTAAAAAACTCATTTATATTACTTTTGGGGGGTACAATTGTAATTGCACAAGGACTAATCGGTTATTATCACTTGGATGCTCTTGACATGCAAAAAAAATAAAAAAATAAATTTGCTTTGATTAAGGGGTGATTTTGATTTTTTAATTAAAAAACACATTGAATTAACTTTGTTGCCCCTTTAAACAAAAATATCTTAACTAGGATTCGAGGGCTTATTCATAATTTTTCTGTTCGTCTTTTTGTAATTATTAGTTCAAGATAAGGGTGGGTTAGTCTTTTACTTTTTAAATGAACAGTTAATTTACTTAGTTACGTTTCAAGTTAAGAGTTTTTAAACTAGGGTCGAAGGGCCTATTTGTCTTTTTATATATATATATATAAAACTAGAGAAATTTAGTAAAAAATATTTAAAGAAGAAATCCTGCTAGCACGTTTTGTTCACGTGCTAGAGTGTTAAGCCACTCTATACACTTTAGGAGATGCGTGCAGAGAATTTTGGTGGTGAAAATTATCCATCCGCAGTGATGTTAGAAAGATTACGATGTCCTCTTCCAAATGAGAGGGCGCGTGTGGTGGTCCGGTCGATGGTTTGACTCTGATGATCTTTTTTTTTTCTTCTCTTTGCCTTGGAAAGCATGCTGTCCAATTAGAAAATCCAATGTTATCCTCTTATTTTGTCTTGGTATTTGATCCAATCCTCTTGCTTTTGATTGAATGATTTTTGTCTTAATTTCTTTTCATTTTCACCCTTGATTGAAATGTTATTTGTCCTCTTATTAAAATGAAAAGAAGATAATAGAAACAAAAATAAATACAAAACTGAATAAAATAAAATAAAAAATATTATGCAAGGACAAACATATAAAAAATATTATTTCAGAATAAATATTTTTCTTATAAAATAAAGCTCACTTGTATAAAATAAAAAGAGTTATTCAAAAATTAAACACAAACAAAATTATTTTTTTAAAAAATTTATTCAAAAAAGGTCTGCAAAACCCACGGCCTAGATCATGAGAACATGATAAATTAATAGAGAAGAAATTAAAGATAACCATAAAATCTTCAACAGCCGAATGATGAAATTGGAGAAAAAAACCACACAAAAATTATGATTAAAAGAATGAGGGAGAAAATTGAAATAAAAAATAAATTAGAAGGTATAAAAGAAAATTAAATTGAAGGGTTAATTTGAAAACAAATAAACTTTAACAAGAGGAAAATTAAATCAAAAGAATAAGGGTAGATTGAAAACAATAAAACAACATAAACTTTGATTGAAGGATGAAATTGAAAACCAACAAAACTTTAACAAAAGAGCCAAGAAAAAAAAATCATAATTCAAAAGAATAAGGATTGAATTTGAAAAATAATATATGACAAATTGTAATTCAATGGTTAAATTGAAAACATTTAAAATTTTTATAATAGAACCAAGGATGAAAATAAATATAAAAAAAATATAAGGATTGGAATTGACAAATCTAAAGATAAGAGGATAAATATGCACTTTCTCTAGAAGAGATAAAAAAGAAGGAAGAAAAAAAATGATCGTCGACAACAAACCGACCATCATCCATCGCCACACACCACCTCATAGGGAAGAGGACACAATAGTGCATCTAAGGACACGATGAAAGAGCAGGTTTAGCCACTCGATGGTGTCGCACATGTCACCTAAACACCGTGGACGACACACCCTAACATCTTTTTCAAATAAAAAAATAGTTTTCCAACTAAAAAAATACCAGAATGCCCTTTATAAACCTGAGAATCACAAAAAAACCATTTTGAAAGTACACAAATGCCCCTATACTCATGCCTTGATTTTTGTCTTTTCCAAGGGTATAATCACATTTCTACTATATTCTAAAATGTAAGAAACTAAAAATAGCCCTTAGTCAACAACTCTAGTTTTTTTTACCTCAAGGGTAAATAAGTATTTTAACTATTTTAAAGTTTTTGAAAAGATTAAATCACTCTTTGCCAACAATTCAAGAAATTGTTAACTTTAAAGGTAAAATCATATTTTAATTGTGAAAAAAACATTGGAAAATACAAACATACCCCAAATAATATTTTAATGACTATCAGACCTTTAGAAAAGACTACATTACTCTCAGTACCAAGACACTTTTATTTCAACTCAGGAGTATAAAAATAATTTTACTGTAACAATCCACAATAAATTATGTCTTGTGTTATAGTGAAAAACCTATACGCTATATATTTTTGTTAATTGGACACTTACAAACGAATGGATGTTAGCTCGTGGAGCACCATATTTCAAGTACACCTTTATATTATAGTTTTAAACTTGACTCAAGGTTAACTTATAGTAAGGCTCATGTTACAACTTAGGAGGATTGACTAAAGTCAACTATATATATATATATATATATATATATATATATATATATTAAATCAAAATCACTATGCTTTGACAATTTTTTTCAAAAAAAGTCAACGGATTAATAACCTAGTTGATCGGGTTAGTTGAATTTTTGTCATTTTCTATTTTTTTTTGTTAATTTGAATTAGTCCCTACTTCAGATCAGTCAGGTCTCAAGCCGGCCTATTAGGTTGATCAAGGTTTTTATATATAATTTACTATATTTTTATAAGAAAAGTTTTGTTTAATTATAATTTACTATATTTTTATACTATATTTTAGATTAAGGAGTCAAGAAATTATAATTAAATTTGGACGTAATAAATTTTTATGATAATTCATATTGATGAGGCTGAGAAATCTCTATTAGAAAGATTAGAGACACTTTTTAAGGACTAATAAAACTAGACTCAAAGGACATGGTGGGTCGGACAACACCTGCAAGAAAAACACTCCAAAGCTTAAGTCAATATAATGTTTGTTCAGGTGACAAAGAGAATAAATATTTTTTAAGCTTAAATGTTCCTTCAGTCTTGTTTAAATCTTGTATCAGATTTGTGTTTTTTTAAAACATATATTGTCTAGAGAGATAGAGTCTAGAGAAATAAAATCTAGAGAGATGAGCTCTAACAAACCTTTCATTTACAGATATGAAACTCTGTTTATATAGATATTTTTAAAATAAATATATTAAGAAATATCTAAGATATTTTATATAAATATCTCATAAATATTTGATATAAATATCTTATAAATATCTAGAATATTTATAGAGATATTTACGGTAATGTGTACTTTATATAAAATATCTACATAGTTTTTTCATGTATCATCACATATAATCTCTTTAATTTATTTTTTTTCCTATTTTCCTTTCTTTTTATTTCTTCTTCCTCTTCCTCTTTCTCTAATTCGCTCTGTATAGATGAAAACAAGAAAAAGCAAACAGGGTTGCCTAGCAAAAGAATCCATCTGCTTAGGGGGGAGATCGTGGGTCGTGGTTTAGAGAAATGATGGTTGGTGGGTGTGATTGGTGGTGGAGATTAAAGAGAGGGTGTATGATTGGACGGCTGGGTGAGGCCGAAGAGAAGGAAGGGAAGGGTGGCTGGCGTGGGCGAGGCCGAGGAGAAGGAAGGGAGAGAGGAAAAAGGGGAAGAAAGGAAAGAAAAAGAGAACATATTTTTAAATATAAAAAAAATTATTCATGACATTATAAAAATATATCACGTGTATAAAATTAATCATCCTTTGCTAAGTTTTTATCTAAAAAACATAAAGTCATTATAAAAACATTATAAAAAGATATAATAAATTTAAAAAATTCATAAAAATAAAATCAAATTGTGTGTGAGTTGCTCGACATGACCCAGTTATCTTGGTCAGTTTAAAGACAACCTAGCCATCCGGTAAAAAAATCCGATGATGAAATTGCGAAAAAAGGATGAGATTGATAAGAAAAAACCTTTTGACCCAACTTTTTGCCTTATTCGGGTTTAAAATTAAATAATATGGGAGTTGTCATGACATGACCTGGTCAACCAGGTCAGTTTAAAGGCAACCCGATTGAATGGTAAAAACTTTTTGAGGATAAAATTGAGAAAAAAATGAAATTGACAGGAAAAAAACCTCTTTACTCAACTCTTTACCTAACCTGAGTTTAAAATTAAATTATATCAGAGTTGCCTTGACGTGATTTAGTTAACTTAACAGGTTCGAAAATAACCTAGACAACTTTTTAAAAAAGCCCGATGATGAAATTGAAAAAAAAAATAAAATAAAAAATGAGCTTTCCTATTCATATGAACAACAAAGCTGTATAAAGAATGTTGTTTTGTTTTAGAATAGACTAGCTCAAGTTTAAGCCCTAATTACGGCACCATCAACATCATAAGAAAGATCTAGACAAAATAAATTCAATAACATAAAAAAAAACCACCAACGATAGTTTAGGTAGGCCACACTTGCAGCCAAAAGCAAGTGAGCCACACTTGCAGCTAAAAGCAAGTGAGTCACCCTCCACCTTTCGATGACAAATGTGACACACTCGAGTCATCATTAGTGATCTTTCATGATGTTGTTTGATTTGTTTGATCGAGACATTTTTTATGGTACTAGTGGTATTGTAATCGGAGCTTCAATATGCCTCTATTGTTTTATTTATTTATTTATTTTATATCTCTCCTCTCTTCTCATGTGGAAGCCTATTTCATAATTGTTTTTTAAATGTCGCTATTTTAAATAACAACAAGTTATGGATGTCATATTTTTCAATCGCGACATGTGTTATTTCATTGATTCTTTTTTAAATTGTATTATTTTGTCTAATATTTTTTAAAAAAACATGCTTTTTCATATGCAACGCAACGTGGTTAATAATGTGGATGGATATTTGCAAATTCTCAATTTGAATTTATAAATACATCAAATGGATTCTCTAGTAACTAGCTAGCTACTCACGTCAGTGACAGCTTAACCCCTCATCGCCTATACTCATTTCCTTTTCTTGATCAATCATGCACTGCTGCCAAATTATATAAATATCCCGGATGCCATGATGCTCAAGCTAGCTGATGCTGCCTCGCATGAATATATATGCTCACTCTACTCTTATTCTCTCACATACACCTATCGTTTTATGTCCTTTCTAACCAGGCAATGAGAATGTCAGCTGCCCTCTGCATCACTGGATGGCTAGCAGTCTTCTTCTCTAGAGTAAATGTTATTATAATATTGGCAGTTCATTGCCCACAGAAATTCTATTACACAATCTTGAACATCAGTAGAGTTCATATGCTCCTTTATTTTGCTGGCCACTGTCCTGTTGCAGGGACCTTTGTCACTCGACACGGGGAGGATTCTAACAGGATATAGCATTGGAGTTTTCTCTTACGTTGTAATTACTTGATAGTGTTGTGAAACCTCTATAATTATTGATCAATAGTGTCACAGAAGAAAAACTAGAAACAACATAATATTTAATGTGATTCGGTAATCTGTACACATCTACATGAGTTTGAAGCTTTTATTTTTATTATATTAAAATAGAGTTATATAATATTTATTTATAGTAGACCTAAACTACTCAAGGAATCTTAGTCATCTAAGTAGTATTAATAATTTTTTTCATAATACCCCTTTATATGATCGTGGGGTGATGCCCACACCCCCAACTTATTAATCATCCCTAATAATAAAATAAAAAATAAATCATAGAGAAGTAGATGATGTCATTACACTTCACTTCGAGATTTGCCATTGAGCTACAAACCACAACATATACTCATAATTATCTTTTTACAAAAACTTCTATTAGGAAACTTCTAATCTAATTGTAGAGATTTTTTTACCTGGTTCTGATGATAATATGTAGGGGTGAGTAAAAAACCCGAAAAACCGATTAAACTGAGAAAACCGAAAAAACCGAACCGAGAAAAAAAAAACTTTACCGATTAGAAAACCCAAAAGAATTTCCGGTTCGGTTCGGTTTCGGTTTTAAATGTCTAAAACCGATTGAACTGGAATGAACCGAACCGGTTCAACCACATAACTGACTAAAAACAAATAGTATAAATAGTCACTAACTAAACCCTAAAGCAACACACACTCGCAGCCACCCCCCATTCCCTTTGCCTCCCTGCATCTTAATTATTTCTCCATCACATTCTCTTCTCTCCCTAGCAACAAATTTAGCATCCCCTCACTCCTTATTTTTTCTCTTTGCCTCCCTGCATCTTAATTATTTCTCCATCAAATTCTCTTCTCTCCCTAGCAGATCTATGTTTCTAAAAACACTAATTTGAGCCCTCATTTGGATCCAACTCGCTCACTATGAACATATATGTTTTCCTTGCCATCTTGATTAATCTCTAGTTTCTATTTTTCTTGATATTTTATGGGTTTTTGCTTTTTTTATTATGTTGTAATTTGCGACTTTGGTTGTAAACTGGAACAAGTTCTTGAAGAATAAAAACGAGATTTGATTCTCGGTTTTACCGGTTTTTGAACAACAAAAAGCAAACCGAATCGAAACCAATCGGTTTGAACCGGTTTCGGTTTTAAATTTTTAAAAATAATAATTTTGGTTTGGTTAATTTTTTCAAGTGAAAACCGAACCGAACCGAAAATGATCACCCCTAATAATATGTCCTATAAAAAAAGGTTCCAATATTTATAGCAGAAATAGCTCCAAAAAAATCTCATCAGAGGGCTCACCACATTAAATTAGGTAAGACATCATAAAGTTAATATGTATGCAGTCATTACTAACCTTTTGATATCTTCGTAGTAATATCTATTGCTTTTCAGCTCATGATCGTTATTGGGTCATCCATTACATTCTTAATCAAATAGGTCATACCATGGAGAACACTAGCTCTAACTGGTAAGTTAAAGTCTTGCAAAATATTATGTTGTTTCTTTGATGATGACTTCTTGTTGAACTAAAATATCAAAGAAATAGTAAATTCTGTTTTAGAGGTCTTACGCAATGCTGATTGTCATTTTTTGATGTGTTTTGAAAGGTTTTGTTCCCTCAATTTTCCTGCTTGTTGGTCTATGTTTCATTCCTGAGTTAGGAGGGTTACGATTCGATATGGGTGATTGTAGTTAGGTTAATGAAATCAACCCATTTTCTGCCAGTCAAGATTATTTATGGATATGCAAAATTGTTAATTAGTAAGATTGTGTGATTGCATGGAGTCCCGATCTTGATAGTTTTGGATAGAGGTTTACTGTTCACATCATGGTTTTGGATGAAATTCCAGGAAGCTATGGGACTAAAGTACAATTGAGTATATTTTTTCACCCTCAAACAAATGGTCAGTCTGAGAGGACTATTCAGACATTAGAGGATATGCTGTTATGAATTTTGAAATTGATTGGAGTAAATTTCTACTATTAGTTGAATATGCTTACAAAAAAAATTATCATGCTAGCATTGAGATGACGCCTTACGAGGCTTTATATGGTTAGACGTGTAGATCGTCGGTCTGTTGGTCTGACGTTGGTGAGAAAAGGCTAATGGAACCAGAGTTGATTCAGATTACCTCAGAGAAGACATAGGAGATAAAAAAGAAGCTTCAAACATCTTAGAGTAGACAGAAGAGGTACGCGGATATGGGAGGTGTGATTTAGAGTTTTCAGTAGGTGATTATATGTTCTTCAAGGTATCACCGACCAAATGAGTATTCAGGTTTGAAAAAAAAGGCAAGTTATGTCCTTGATTTATTGGAATGTATGAGATTCTCGAGAGGGTTGGAGCAATTGCTAATAGGTTAGCACTACCATCAAACTTGTTTGCTATTCTTCTGGTATTCCACGTTTCTATGCTACATAAGTATATGTCAGATCCATCTCATATGTTAGGAGTTTAACTAGTTGAATTAAGAGATGATATGACTTATAAGGTGCAATCGAAAGCTATAGTGTATTGGTAAATAAGGAAACTTATATCAAAGGAAATAACTTTAGTGAAGGTGAAGCGGAAAGGCCATTCACGCGAGGAATAAACATGAGAGCTCGAGGATAAAAAGTGCAAGGGGTATCCTCATCTTTTCGATGGTTTCAGTAAGTGTTCAATCATTTCTATCAAGTTTCGAGGACAAAATTTTTATAAGATGGGGAGATTGTGATGTTTTGAAATGAATAGAAAAAATAGTTAATAGGAAAAGGCAACAATGCCCTTGGAGGCTTAGAAAATAGGTATAAATGAATGAGAGGTATTATGGTTATTGAACAAATAGCTTGGTAAGTATAAATAGAAAGATAAAAAAAAAAGAGAAACATGAAATTAGAGAGAGAACCATGAGGGAAAGAAGGAAGAAGAGAAGGAAAAACTAAGTAAGGAGAAGAGAATTATAAGAAATAAACCCCTAAGTGAAGGTTTACACTTTGGTTATGTAGAATCTAGTATTTAACTTTGATTTTGGTTTGTTAAGGTTTTAAAGTTTATGTTTTAGGGTTAGATTGATGAATTAATTGATGAATTGGTTATTTAAGTTGAATTAATTAATTATAGTGTGATGGAATGAATTATTATAAGTTGATTATATTGGGTTTTTGAGGTTTTGGGTTAAAACTCAGGATCTGCCATATTAGGTGAAACTAGTATGGAATTCCTGACCAGTCAGCCACCAGTTAGGGTTGAACCGTTAGACCGATTGGCTGCTATATTTTGTTTGATTGGTTAGGTTACACCGGTAGACCGATTGGTGAATAAAATTTGATCGACTGGTTGAGTTAAACCGATAGACCGATAAACTTGACAATGAGGTTAAATGATTCTTTTAGGTTTGATTAGTTTAAGTTATGTTTGAGATCAATTAAATGGATCGATTCCAGTTTATAATTACATTTTGGTTCTTAAACATGTAATGTTATGGGTTAGACCCTAATTTAAATGTATTAAATAGATTTTACATTCCTTTCGAGTTCATTTTAAATATGTCTTCTTTTGTATTAAGATATTCATAATATTCCACATGTTAGACATCAAGAGTTTAAAGTACATCCTTTAGCTGATGGATCTAAATTTGAGGCAAAGGAGATAGATGGAGCTGCTAAAAGATTATAATTATACCATACAATACCACCTAAACAGAGCAAATATAGTTGCTGATGCTTTGAGCAGGAAATCATCAGGGAGCTTAACTCATACTTAGGAGGTACAAAGACTTTGTTTAGGGAGTTGCATGGGTCAGTGGATGAAGAAGTTAAATTTGACTTAACCTGAAAGTGAGCAATCAACTTTCAGGTTAAATCAGACTTGTTTGAAAAGATAAAGGCAACTCAAAATAGAGATGACTCGCTACTCAGGATCAAAGATGAGGTTGAGCAGGGAAAAGCTGCAGATGTTGTGATTGATGAGGATGATGTGTTGAGGTATGAGAATAGGCTTTATGTGTCTAATACGGATGATCTGAGGAGATAATTGATGACAAAAACGCATCAAACATTCTACACAGTGCATCCAGGTTCTGCCAAGATGTATAAAGATTTTAAGGGGTGTTATTGGTGGAATAGGATCAAGGCTAACATATAACAAACTTTGTTTCTAGGTGTTTGACCTTTTAGAGGGTAAAAGGTGCACACTAGAAACCTTCTGGATTGCTGCAAACATTATTGATTTTAGAATGGAAGTGGAAAATGATCATAATGGACTTCGTGACAGGATTGCCTAGGAGTTAGAAAGGGTTACAATTCGATATGGGTGATTGTCGACAAGTTAACAAAATTAACCCATTTCTTGCCAGTCAAGATTACTTATGGATATGCAAAGTTGATGAAATTGTTCATTAGGGAGATTGTGCAATTACTTATGGATACTTTTGTTGGACTTTCAGAACCTATTGTTTCATTGTAATCAATGTTATTCTATTATGTTTAGTTAGTGCTTAACAATTACAATATTTGTATTAAATCTTGTATTAAGATATTGATTTATATTATGGACTTTAATTATGGTATTAGAAGCAACGTAAAACTCTGGTTTGTTTAAATGGTAAAAAATTTGTATGTAAATCCGGCTTCACATAGGTAGAGAAACTTGGGGGGATCTTATATATATACTGGTCATTAGACACTAACCATGCCAACCTAATTAGTGACTAATAACTATGCTTTTTGTTCATAAAGATCTCTGCAACTGCGACATGTCTAGGTTATTTCTTAGTAGTAGCTTCTTTCTTTCTCAAGGTAAATCACTAAAAATCTTACTAGTTCAATATCTGCATATTTTGTTCTTACTGTTTACATTTAGGTCTAGAATTTTTTGTCATGATCATTGTGATCCAAGGGCATGGCTTGTTGCTTGAGGAGGTACTGATATGAGCCGTCTCAAGAGTGCTTGTATATTTCCTACTATATAACCATGGTGTTTTTTAATGACTGCAAATCAAAATTTAAACAATTTTGGCTAATTTTCCTATGGAATCAGATTTATATATCAACATTCTCAATTGGAACTGGACCAGTTCCTTGGGTGGTCATGTCTGAGGTAGCTATTTTTACCTGTCAGGAAAACTGCTAAAATATTTAATCTAGATTTATGTATAGAATGGAATAGGAGTCAGCCACAAGGCACGGCAAACCTAGTCTTGCTTTATCTAAGACCTTTTCCTGTGGCAGATTTTCCCAATTAACATAAAGGGGATTGCTGGGAGCTTGATGGTGCTAGTGACCTGGTTGGGTGCCTGGTCAGTTTCTTTTACGTTCATCTTTCTCATGGACTGGAGTAAGAAACTTCTCAAGTCAAGCGCAGAATAAAAGTTACATAGTTCGCGTTGTCATGTAACTGTCTTCATGGATTATTTGATGGTTTTCACATTTTCAGGTACCTTTTTTGTGTACTCTGGATTCTCAGTGCTAGCAATTCTATACGTGGCCAAGTTTCTACCAGAAACCAAAGGAAAAACACTGGAAGAAATTCAAAATAGTATCGATTCATAGAGTGTGGAAAGTTCTGAAGGTTAATAGGATACTTTCAAGAGACGCTTTGAAGATATTGTTGTGTGATGTTGGCTTAATCACAGTCCCTACTCGGAAGCAAAAAGGCCAGATGCCCAACATGGCATGAATACTCTCATCTCAGAAGTGTGCGATCAATTCTTAGGGCTCATTGCAATATTCAAATTCTTTTGTCAGGAAGTATATAGAGTACTAGTAGTTTGGTATCTTAGCATTATGACAACATTAGATGTACGTGCTTTGTATTCATGGAGAACAAATAGTGATAGGAACTGCCAATTTATTGGATTAATAAAGAAGAATTTCCTTGCTAGCGTAATTTCACCTTGCTAGATGATATTGGTAGGACAGGACAATACGTAAATTTCTTGATGAACCAAAGGTTCTGAGTATTTGGGTTAGGATTTGTTATTATTAGATGAATTTATGATCCATATAGACTATTTAAATGACCTAATATATGTTTTTATGGACAAGTTGGATAGATCTAGCTCTAAGAGTAGGTCTGGTTGCGTCATACGATCAGGTTAACATTTTAAAACTATGATAACATGAGATTCAACCATTAGATCGGGCTCAAATTTTTCAAGTGATTGAATGGGCAATTTTCCTATGGAAAGCTATTGTGTCACTTATCAAACCATCAGATCTTTCAAAATTAGGATTTAGCTCAAATGCTCAAGTTTTGGCAAATTTTGTTTTCATATGTTTTTTTTTCCCTTTAGATTTTATGTTTTAATTTCAATTTTTGTTTTATTTTCTTTATGTTTTGGATTTGTAGTTGTTTTTTTAGTAGAGGCTAGCTTTGGTTCCCGCACTTTGCTGCGGGGCTAGACTATTTTTTTGTACAAAAAATGATATTTAGGTATTGAAATGAGGTTAGAAATAACATAAAAAATTGACCATGACAAATGTATAACAATGCTAATTATAGTTAAGTCAACACTAGATAACAAATGTTTATCATCATCATCACCATCATCATCAATAATATTATTATTTTCATTACAATTTTTATTTCTATCACCACTATTATTATTATTATTGTTGTTGTTGTTATTGTTACTATTACTATCATAATAATTACCATCAACAATATTATTACCATAACTACTAATATCATCACAATTATCATTATTACTATTGCTATTACTATTACTATTATTATCACTGTTACTACCACTACCACCATAACCACAAGCATCATTTTCATTACTATTATTATTTTCATTACCACTATTATTTTTATTACCACTATTATTATTATTATTACTACCATTTTCATAACTAACATTACTATTAGTATTATTATTAATACTACTACTGCTACTAACATTATTATTAGTATTACTACTACTACTGTTGCTATTAGTATTATTATTATATATTCTTTTGAAATAACAAACAATAGTATGACATAATATGAATACCAAAAATCTGATTTATAAGATATAAATATCTAAATTTCTTATCTGATAAATAATGTATATGATATAAATAAAGAGAAATTTAACCATGGGTACTTAGTTATCATCTATATTAAGAGACGGTTTAAAAATAGAGTAATATTCTTTTATTTTTTTTTGAAAAAAATAGAGTTAGAAAAAAAAAACTAAGACTTACTGTTTAAATGTAATATTTTTTTGAAAAAAAAAGAAAAAAAGTATTTTTTTTTCTAAACACACCTAAAATATCTAAAACTAAAATTTGATAATATTGTTACTTGCCAAAATTTTATTTTCCTTTTGAAAAATTAATGGAGTTATTTTTGTACTTTGGCTTTTGACTTTTCTTTAGTTTGGACATGGAATAAATGAGCTTAATTTGGAATCTTTGTATCTTTAGTGTATTCAATGAAATAATATCTTTTAAAATATTAATTTAATACTCAAAATAAAAAAAAAATAAAAAAGGACAAACTTTCTTCACCAGTAAACCTATTTCTAGGATTAACTTTTGTTTGACTAGTGTACTAAAATTTAAGTGTAAAAGTCAATCTCCCAATAAATAAAGTTGTAATGGGATATGATAAATAGGCAAGAAAGTGTCTTTTGCATTTTATTTAAGAAAAATTATAAATTATCATTTTTATTTTATAATTAAAGTTTTAGAGAAAATATTTAGTGAGAACCGTGCACGACTTTAGTATATATTAATTAACCAAACACTTTTAATATTGTCATTAAAGCTAAATATAATTTCAATCATATCTTATTACACTACCAAACAGACCTTAACAAAAAAAGAATAAGCAAAAGGACTTAATTCATCAAATTAGTAGGAGAAGGACTCAATCGATTAAATTGAATAAGTAAAGAGATGAAGTCTGCCATTGACCACACATAAGACGATCATGTCGTTTATTATAGTAGAATGGGTGGCATAAGCAATGATCCTTACATGTTGAAGAAGAATAACTCGTGTCCCTATATATTTCTAGTTTATGATGTTCCAAAAACTCCAAGTAGTTTAAGAGTAAAGTTTATGTATTGAATAATCAGTTAATATTTTAGTTTTAACAATTTGATTCATTCTCTTTAGTCAAGATGGTTGGTGCCTACCGTATGGTAAGCCAAGATGATTGGAGGCTGGTATCTGCAAAATATTTTATTTTGTAGATTTTGAGATTCTTATATATTTAAGTAAATTTCTTTTTTTTTAATGTAAAATAATATTTTAGAAAGAGATTCTCTGAAAATATATATTCAGTTGAGTATAAAGATTGTGAACCTGAAGTTTTGAAGGATTCATGATGTATTTATAACTCATGAGTCTTGTCTTTTTATGGAGGAGGGGCTGAAATGTAATTTTACCCTGATAGTTTTAACGAGGAAACATATCTCTGACATATGCATTAATGAGGAATAAATATTTCTTATACAAATATTAATGTGATAGAAATATAATATGCTCTTAAAGAACTTTTATATACTATCTATTACACAATATTAATATTAATAAAAATATAGTTAATATATATATATAAAATTATACTTTTAAGGATTTAGAAAATATATCTAAAATACAGCTGAGCACACAAGAGTTAAGTTTTTTTTTTCAAGTTGAGTTTTGACTCTTTTTTTTTTTTTATTTTTTTTTATTTTAAGACTGGCTCATGAGAGTATAATTTAAACTAAGCGTTAGTTCCTTTTCTAAACTAGTTTATAATACTGGATTCTTTTTTAAAACTAAGCTCATGAGAGGGTAAGTTTTTTTTCTAGATGGAACCCGTGAGTGCTTGGGCTCTTTCTACTGGAGCTGGGTCTGGAAACGTTGAGTTTTTGAGTATTTAAAAGGTGTTTTTTAGTTCAGTTAAATTTAGATATATCACTGGTTAACTGGGACTGACTTGTGCCAGACTTCCTTCATTTCAACTGCTGAATCCTGATCATCAAACACTAAAGAAACAACTACGGTCCTACTTATAACTTGTTTAATTTTTATTTTTACAATTTATTATCTCAACTAAATAAAGGTATTGAATTATTTTTCTTCTCCACTTCATTTATTTTTCATTTGATTTTCTCTTACATGCATATTGATTGATTGATTGCCAATATGAAGTGGGAAT
>Ga0307515_10010408_pt1 | contig 17822 bp, 6 predicted proteins | sample 17_EM_MG_FD_194513 | JGI IMG/M metagenome (GOLD analysis project Ga0307515, IMG submission 194513) | Populus trichocarpa ectomycorrhiza microbial communities from riparian zone in the Pacific Northwest, United States - 17_EM | ecosystem: Host-associated > Plants > Roots > Unclassified | place... | reverse complement strand
ATACCAGAATTTAACCCTTATTAATATTAAGGAAACTATTACAACAACTAGCTCTAGAGGCACTATTTATACAGTACTTACACCTAAGGACTAATATATTGCCTAACGAGCAAGAGGAGCTTATATCGCGTCTATATGCCAGCCCAAAGCTTCTTTTAATTTATCCTACGCTGCCTAGGTAACTAACCCTAATAAGAAAGACGCAAAGCTACTTAATAGGAGAATTTAATGGCAGATTAAAAACTTAATAAGAGGCTTATACTTTGTTAAACTTAACACAAAGACATTATAACTACTTATATTTACTAATTCCTTATTTATAAATAATAAGGATCTCCTATTATAAATTAGGTATATCCTAGTACTAGCAGACTTACAAAATAAGGCAAACATCGTCTATTGGTCCTTAGTTAAGTATAAAAAAGTTACTAAAAGCGTACTAGCCTCCAAGCTATACGCTATAGCCTATAGTTTTAACATTGGCGCTATAATTAAAGCCACAGTCGAATTGTAACTTAACATTAGCTTACTACTTGTCCTTTATACTAATTCTAAGTTAATTTATAAATGCCTTATTAAACTAGGAACTATATAAGAAAAGAGACTTATAATTAATGTTATATGCCTACGCCAGTTATATAAAAGACGCGAAATAGCTAAAGTTAAGTAGATTAATAGAGACAGCAACCCTATAGACGCTATAACTAAAAGCAAACTATTACTAGCCCTTAAGTAACTTATTAACACAAACTGAATCGAGCTAAAGATAGTAAAATAGGTAAAACGTACTACGTTAATAACCTAGTTAATTAAGGCGTAAACACGGCAAAGAGAATATATACAATCCCCGCATTATATAACCACAATCTACGGCAATCTGCGGCAATCTATAGTAATCTGCCTATACCTATAATACTACCTGGTACTATTACAATTCTATACCATAATAGTAAGAAAGGGAGGAGAAAGAAGTGCGTATATAGATTCTGAATTGCATAGTTATAGGATATTAGTTCTTCACATTTAAGTACTCCTAGTATAGCTAGAATATATTACATTATTAGAGCATGCGATAGTTCCTTAGCAAGGATATATCGCGAGGACGGCTAAGGCGCTAGTAGTAAGCGAGCCAATGGCAATTTTCCATGCCGGGTATAGAAAATCGTAATTGGCTGGTAAAAGTCACGAGAGGACACGTGACAAGCCTTACCTCTCGCGACGCGTAGATATTAGAGAATTAACATTTATCTACAACACTGTATAGTATATATCATTGTAATATATATATTCTGCACGTTGTAAAAGTTATACCAACACTTAATATCCGCTAGGCCTTCTACTAAATTAGGATAAACCCTAGGTCTAAAAATCTTACTACGTTTTAGACCTATTACGAAACATATAAATATAAAGTACTTCCTTTTAGACTAACTAATGGACTAGCTATATACTAGCGGTATATAAACAATATACTCCTTAACTACCTTAACGACTTCTATACGGCCTATTTAGATAATATTATAATCTACTTTAAGAATAAGTTAGAATATAAGGAGCATATTTATATAATTCTATAACAGCTCTATAAGGCTAGCCTCTAGATTAATATTAAGAAGTTAGAGTTTAGTATTAAATATATAAAGTACCTAGGTTTTATTATTAGTATAAATCGAATTAAAGCTGACCTAGAGAAGGTGGCTATAATTAACTAGTAGGTACCCCTATAGACCGTAAAGAGGGTATAATTATTTTTAGGTTTTTATAACTTCTACTAATACTTTATTAAAAACTATAGTAAAATCGCCTGGCCTCTTAACCGTCTTACTAAAAGAGACTAGCCCTTCTACTTTAACGCTATATATAGGTAGGCCTTTAATAAGCTTAAAAAACGGCTAGTATCGGCTCCCCTATTTACCTATTTTAACCTAAAACAGCCCTTAATACTAGAAACGAATGCCTTAGATAGTATAATAGCTAGTATTTTTTCCTAAAAGTAACTGGATGAAAAATAGCACCCTATTATATACTATTTAAAGACTATAATAAATGCTAAGCTAAACTACTATATCTATAATAAAGAAATACTAGCTATTATCTTTAGCTTCTAGCACTGGCGTATATAGCTAGAGGGGACCCCTAAGCCGATTAAGGTAGTTTTAGATTATAAGGCCCTTATAGCCTAGTAGGCATACTAGGCAGATACCCTATCTTAATTTAACTTCTTAATTATATATAAACTAGGCGCTATAAACCGTGTAGATGCTCTTATAAGGCGTAAACAAGACCTAAATAACTAAATAGCTATAAAGATCTTATTATAGACCTAGACGCTACTATAACTAGAGCACCTTAACCCCTAAATATAGGCAGAACTAAGTACGGACTCCTTAATCGCTAAAATATATTCTATTAACTCCTTTAAACTTAGCCTTATTAATAAACTACTATAGATTAACTAAACGACCCCCTCTCTATAGGAGTACCGTAAAAAGGCAAAGAACGTTACTAGCGTATAGTCTCTTAAAAACAGACTACTTAAGCACTAAAAACAGCTAGTAGTAGCTAAAAAAATAAAACTTACGGACCTAGCTTATTACTAAAGCTTATGCCTAGGTCTCTACAGCCTACTCTAGAAAAAATAAGACCTATAAAATTATTAGTAATCGCTACTACTAGCCCAAAATAGTTATAGATATTAACCGTTATATATAGAACTGCGACAGCTGCTATAGATCTATAATCCTATAAGATAAAACCCTAGGACTATTAAAACTACTCCTAATACTAGAACGCCCCTAGTAGTATATCTCTATAGACTTCTATAAGCTACCTATATAAACCGTAACGGATATAATATAGTTATAATTCTAGTCGGCTGCTTTAGTAAGCGCCTGTTCTTAATCTTAAGTTATAAGAATATTAATGCTAAAAAAGCGGCTTAACTATATATCTACTATATCTACTAAATCTACGGACTATTAGATACTATTATATCTAATTATAGGCCGCAATTTATATTAGCTTTCTGGAATAAGTTTACCTAGATCTTAGGTATTAAGCTAAAGCTTTCTATAATATACTACCCCTAGATAAATAGTTAGACGGAAATTATAAACCAATACTTAGATTAGAGACTTCGGCCCTTTATTAACTACTTTTAAAATAACTAGGCTAAACTACTACCCCTAATAAACTATACCCAAGCGACCCTACCCCACAACTCTATAGGATTTGCCCCTATTTAACTAAAAATGGATTACTTGCCCTATATAAGCGTTAACTAAGAAAGACTAAAAGGACCCTAAACTATACGCGAAAAACTATCTTATAAGAAAGCACAGTAGTACGCTAAGCGCTTAGAAGAAGCCTAGACGGTAGCCTATATAAATCTAGAAAAGACCTAGAAATTAATATAATAGTAGGTAAATAAGTATAGGCGAAAGCCTAACTTTACCGTAGGAGATATAGTCTAGGTTATAATAAAGAATTAAAAAACAGAACGACCTAGCTATCCCTTACATCGATAAACGCGTCCTTAGAGTTGTGCTCCATGCGCACCAATTAGGAAGCTGCATACGTAGGTAGTTAATCGTTCTGCTAGAAAACTAAGGCCTTATAGATAAGGCTATAAATATATTAAATTCGGTATATATATTATATACAAAGCTTTATTCTTTAGTATTAAGTCGATCTACATGCTCTTACTAACACGGCCCCGTTTTATAGAGGGGTATGCGACACAATCTGCACCCAAATTTGGTTTGTGGAAACCTTTAAGGCCTCTTCTAGGCTTTACTACTTCGAGGCTTCCTTATAATATTTGGTAATAGCTTATAAAGAGGCTTTCGGCGACTAATTCTTTAAACTTAAGTCTTCCTTCCTACTTGTAGGTAAGCTGTATAAATAACTACTATCTTATTAATCCTCTTAGGCTTATACCCGTGCTCTACTACCAGGTATTATATTATCTTATCTATAGAGACGCTTAATTTATACTGCTAAGGAAGTTAGGTGGAGTGCTTAAATAAGGCATTAACGAGATCTTCGCGAAAGGCCTTATGGCTAGCGTAATTAAGCCAGCCATAAGTTGCGTAGGATAATAGCTTATAGGCGTTAATAACTGTGGTATTAAGAAGAAAGTAAAAGAGAGCCTTCTAAGTGTAGTAATAGATTTTAAGGGAAGTATAATAGGATCTTATTTGGTTAGTAGTATTAACGCCTTTTATAAAGCGATTATATATATTAATAAACTCTAGTATAGGTAACTACTTTCTAGCAGCATTATTAAATACCTTACAAGTCTACTAAGAGCTTAAGGAGGTAGTAGCAGGCCGTTATTACTTACGTTTAATAGAGTTTAAGCCTATAATAAATAACGTTATTAGCTATAGAGCTTTAGTATTAAACTAAATTATAAACTGTTGCTAATAGTACTTATAAATAGGACTATATTAGCATCCTTTTAAGCAAACTCTATTACTATTCCGTCCTCTAAAAGCCTCCCATATAGTATACCGTATTTAATTTAGCTTTAGTAGAGGAGTTTAAGGTCTATAAGCGTTCGATTAATCTGCTTATTTAATAATATAGTTTAGCTATTTTCCTACCCTTCCCTCTATCCTTCCCTCTATCCCTTTTTGCCATTAAGTTCCTTACGTCTTATCTTTATTATTTAGATTATTCTTATACCCCTAATTCTAAGCTGCCGGAGTTAATAAAGGAGTTTAATAAATATAAAGAGGTTATCTAGCCAGATAGTGTACTTATTTGGCTAATAGAGATAATAGCCGGTAGTAGGATCTTCCTAGGTTAGGAAATCTAGTACTACTACCTACGTCTTTAAAAAGCCTTCCTTTAATACCTAGTAATCATCTAAATCTACTAGGCCTTTACTATCGCCTTTTATATAAAACATCTAATTAAGAACGTAGCCCTAATTAGCCAGTAGCTAGATCTTAAAGCCTTTAGGCGTAGGCTTAGTTGGTATATTAATAATTTTAGGTACACAGCCAGTAAAGCGCTGAATAGTTTTATTAACGGTAAGGTATATTCTGGGCTTATATAACTTTATTAAAGTAAGGTAAAGCTCCTTACTAAGCTCCTTAATTCTTTTAAAAGTACTCTAGAAGCCTTCGTCCTTCTTATATCTTAGCTTAATATAGTAGAAATAGTGATTAATTTACTGCCATTAATTTGCTCTAATATAATTCTAAATAATATACATTGTACTATGTAAGAAGTCCTTATACTAATAGTCTTTAATAGTACTTTCTATATATAACCCTATATAAATAAGTACTGCTAAATATGCATATAGCTCCTGCCTAGATATAGGCGTCTACCTATATAGGAAGTCCTTATCCTCTAGAGGTAGGTGTAGCTCTATATTCTTATTTATATACTCTATAAGTTAATTAACTAATTTATTAGTTTAAAATAGCCTAAAGATCTACTAAGGATCCTTATTGTTAATATATTCTGGAAAATTTAGCTTACTATATTCGCAATTATTATGTATAGGGAGAGGCTTAAAGGAAGGTAGTGGTTTAGGGGCTAGCGGTAGCTTTTTTGCAACCCGACTTCTAGAGGTAGGATATTAAGTAGGCTGTATAAGATCTATATTATTAGAAATATAGTTATAAACTATTATAGTGGTATAATTAATTGATAAAGTTATCTATTCTCTACGCGACGCGATAAAGTTAATGTTCTTTAATCGCGTGCACGGGCCACAGCTTTAAGTACACTATCGATGTAAGGGATAAGCTAGACTATTAAATAGCAGGACCATATAAGGGTTTAAGAAGATAGGCAACTTATATAAAGTAAAGCTCCTAAATTTAATTAAAGTTTACCCTATTTTCTCTTTAGATAAACTACGGAAAGCTATAAATAACCTATTACCTAGATAAAAGAATAAACCTCCCTTATTAATTTAAGTTAATAGCAACAATAAATAGGAAATTAAAGAAATACTAGCCTATAAGCTTATAAGGGAAACGTTAAAATATTATATTAGTTGGAAAGGGTACAACTTAGACCCTATTTAGTACCCTATATAGAACTTTATAGGTAATCCCTATAAGCTTTAAAAGTTTTATAATTATTACCCTAACGAACCTAGACCCCTAAAGTACCTTAATAAGTAAATAAAGTGCTAGAATAGCGAAGATAATAAGCTGCCTATTAAGCATAAAGATAAGAATACCCTATAGACATAATATAGCCGTATAAAGCCTAAGGGCAGGCTTTTTTAGAGGGGGGGTGTAATATTATAGCGCTGGTGGAAACTAGTGGATTATAGCTAATAGATATTAGTAGATTATAGCGGATAGTTATAGATAGTCGTAGATAGTTTTATATAGTTTTAGACAATTGCCGTTATATAACTAGAGGATTATATATAATGTTAAGCAGTGCCACCCTTTATCTCCTTTCCTTTCTCTAGCTTTAGATCCTTGTTTATAAACAATCCAATTATATAGGCTTGCGCGACCCTTTTACTATACTCGTGCCTCGATTAACTAAGTTGCTAACAAATATACTAATATATTAACGTACTTAGTATATTTCTTAGACGTAGTATTATATATTTAAAGGACCTTAGTCTCTACCTAAAGAGTTCTCTTCTTTATAGTAAATCTTGGAATATAATTAGAGTTAATCTATTAGGCAACCTACTCTACTAGTTATATTTATATTATTAACTTAACCTATACCTATATACCTAGCCTATTAATAAGTCCACCGTAGTATTTTCTATAAGGCTTTATTATATATTTACTACTATAGTTATAGTAAAAGGAAGTTAAATAATATGCTACCTAAGTAAGCAACTATAACGCCATCTATAGTAGCAACTACTTTAGAATTGGGAGGAGATACTAATATACATAACAATAACTTATAAGTAGTTATAATAAACTATTTTAGGAGTGTTATAAAGCAAAATAATATAAATAATTAGGCACTACTTTAACAGCTATAAGATATAAAGAAGGAAAAGATTAAGCTGCCATTAATTAAAAGATTCTTAAAAGAAAGGTATAAGCTAAAGGGATTCCTTATATAGATAAAATTAAAGATCTAGAATTAGTAGTAATAGTAAAAGGAAAACTTTTCTAACTTATATAAAAGGGATTAGTAAAAGACTATATAACGCAATTCTAAATACTAGCAGCTTAGACTAAGTGGGATTAAAAGGCGTTAATAGCTTAGTATAGAAGGAGACTAAAGACTAAAGTTTAAAATATAATAATACCTATAGAAGACCTAAGCGATATAAGGGAATTAATTAAATAAGCTATTAAAATTAATAACCGGCTATACCAAAGTAATAAGAAGTATAGAATATACTAAGGACCGGCGTATATAAGAAAGACATACTAATAGGTATCTAAATTATAGTATAGTATAGAGCTAATAAACCTAAGTGGTACTAAAGAATATAAAAATAGACAACTATAGAAACCTAGAGAATGAGAATTAAGTAATTAAAGGTCTAAGAAGTAGAGGCTAAACTAGAAATCTTAGTAGCAGAAGAGATTTAGGCGGACTTTATAGCAAGAAAGGTAGTATAAAAAAGGAGCTTATATAAACTGCGGAAAATAGGGTTATTTCGCTAAAGACTATAAAGGTAGTTAATATAATTATATAGTAAAGGGAATAAGACTAGTAGACGGCATATATATATAGAGGGACAATAATAGACAATAAGAAACAAAAGAATATTTAAATAAGAGTTTCGCGTTTTATTATAATAACGCATACTAAGTTTATAAGGATGCTAAGTATGGCGTAAGCTATTAGCTATAAGAGCCTAAGTTAAGAGGACTCTAGGGCATAAAAGAGTTAAATAAAAAACTAAATTAACTCTATAAACTAGATTAGAACTAAAATAGTATAACTAGCTAGTAGTTAGTAAAGAAGTTTTTTACGTGCTAGTTCTACCAAGCTATAGGATCTAAGGATTAAGATAATTAAACTATAAGGTAATAAAGGTAGCTTACTAGAAGGATATAGACCTAAGGACGTAATAATAGGGGTAAACGTTAAATCTACTATAGAGGAGGAATCGACAATAGGGATTAAAACTCTATTAGATATAATATCTATCGCTTTATAAGACATAAGAGAAGTAAGATAGCGAGCTACTTTGGTACTTAATAAAGGCAAAAGGCTAAAGGCTTAAATTTTTTAAAAAGAGATAAGAGATGCTTAAGATTTTTAAAACGGGATAAGATAAGCTTAAGGACCTATAACAAATAAAAATTAATAGAGTACAGTATAGGCTTAGTTTAAAAATAAATAAATAAGTACGGGATAAAGGTTTCTAGAGTACTAAAATTCTTAAAATAAGATAAGGGTACTATAGACGCCTAAATAGACTAAGGCAGGAGCGGAGCTTAAGAAAGAAGTAAGCTTAGGGTTAGAAGTACCTATGCTAGGTAAACAAGATATTTAGCCTTAGAGTTAAATAGTTAGTACTAAAATTATAAAATTTGAGAATCTAGTGGATCTAATAGCTAGATATAAACTAGGAGAAAACTAAAAGGGTTTAAAATAGAATTAAAGGGTAGTAAGAATAGCGAGGATACTACGGACTAAAGATACTAGGTAAGCTAAAGATAGCCTTAAAAAAGGTTACTAATAGGCCTAAGATAGGTACGCTAAAAGTAAAATAGCTTAAAGAACTGGAATAAGAAGAGGACCTAGGAGTTTTAACGAGTTTTAAAAAACGGTATATAAAAGGCTATTATAAAGTAGTAATAATAAGATATTTCCTTATAGATAGATTATATACGCTTATAAAGCTATACTAAAAGTAGTATAAGCAGCGATATAATAATAGTTAGGAAGATTTCTACCTATAGCTAAACTAGAGAGTTATTTAAGATTAAGCAATTATAGAAAGACGTATAAGTTATATTAAGGGAGTATTAATTATAACGTCTAAAAATCTAGAAGAAGGATTAGGGGACTAAAGATAAGAAAGATAGGTCTTAGTACCTATAAATAAAAGACTAATATTTAGATTAGCTAGATAGAGGTTTAAACTTAAGGAAAGAATAAGCTAAGAGTTAACCTAAAGTACCTAGTATATTATATATTAGTATAGATCGTATATATAAATAATATATATAATATACATAAAAACCTAAAAGAAAAGAATTAGAAATACCTAATTAGGATATATTAGGCGCTAGATAAGCGATAATATAGAAATATTAAGTATATATATAGCTAGTATCTAGTAGAAGTTTAGGAGTTAAATAACTTAATACTTTAACTAAAAATATTTCTTATAGAAGAATACTTAAATAGATAATAGTAGTAGGAGTGCCTAGAGAATATATATCTATAGTATATTAAAGATAAAAAGCGAACTAAGTATTAGCTAAAGAATAAGATAAGTACGTAAGGATTAAGCAGCTAATAGTTAGAAAAAGTAGAGGTCTATAAAACTAAAGAAAGCTAGTAGTAGAGCCTTAGACCTTTAAAGGAATTTAAGAATAATACTTAAATTTATAAGTTAATTAGTAAGATTAATAGTTTAAAGTGCTAATAGATAGTAGAGTAATAAGGAACCATATCTTACTAGTAGTAGTAAAGAGGATAGGGCTACTATATAGACAGAAAAAGCACCCTTATCTATTAGTTATAATTTTAGGATATCTAATAGCCTATAGAGGAGGCATTATAAATCTTAAAATAGGACCTATTTAGATAACTATTAAAGAAAAACAGATTAAGATATTTTTTAATATCCTACTATTAGGACGGGATAAGGCAGTATTAGGTATACCTTAGTTATAGAAATACAATCTAAAGATTAATTGGGTTATAGGTTAGGTTAATATTAAAAATACTTAATAATATAAAAAGCATATAGCAACCAAATTAGTATAGTATTAAGTTAAAGCGATATATAAAGGAACTAAAAAAGGGTTATCTTATATACTAAAGAAATACTATAAGTATAGCAAGAAGCTATAGAGCCTAGAAAGTAAAAGGCTATTAGAGTATATAGTATAGGACTATAAAATAGAACTAAAACTAGAAATAAGTCTAAAGTTCCTTCTAATTTATAAACTAACTAAAGAAGAGTTAAGAGTACTTAAAGAATTTACCTAAAAGAACTTATAAAAAGAATATATTAGACTATTATAATTATTAATAGGATATCTAGTGCTATTTATACTAAAGGGAAATAGGAAACTTAGGCTATATATTAACTATAAATAGTTAAACAGCATTACTAGAAAGGATAGATATCTTTTACCCTTAATTAGTAAGATTTAAGATAAAATAAGTAATATATAAATCTTTATAAAGATAAATCTAAGATAGGTATACTATTAGATTAGGATTAAGAAGGGCAATAAATAAAAGGCAGCCTTTAGGTTAAAGGAAGGACTATATAAACTATTAGTTATGCAATTTAGACTTATAAACGCACTAGCAATATTTTAGAAATAAATTAATATTATATTAGGAGAACACTTAAATAAGTTTATTATAGTATACTTTAATATTATTATTATCTACTTAATAACGAAGGAAAAATACGGAGAATACGTTAAATAGGTTTTAAAGAGACTATAAGAAGAATAGATACTAGTAATAATTAAGAAATATAAGTTCTTTATAAAGAGGATAGATTTTATTAGATTTATTATTAAACTAAGTTATATTAGTATAGACCTAATAAAAATAGAACCTATAGTAAATTAGTAAAAACTAGAGAACGTAACGCAGTTAAAGTTATTCTTAGGGATTTATAATTACTATAGAAGGTTTATAGCGCAATAGTTAAAGATTATTAAACTGTTTATAAGGCTTATAAAAAAAGGAACTATAGGTATAGGGAGATAAGTAAAGGAAGTTATTTAGGGAACTTATAAAGTTATTTACCTAGAAACGTACTAAGTGTAAACACGTAAATCCTTATATAATTTATCCATTCCTTATCCTATAGCCCGGCCAATTCTAGCGCCCCCTACGCTTTTACAATTAACCTATTTATGTCCTCTCTTAGTAGTTATACTACTACTAATATAAGGTTTATAGTAGCTAAGGTCTAAATCTAATTACTTTACTAGTAATTAAGAAATAAATCTTATTACCTATTTATTATTAATGTAAATAAAGGTATAAATAACTATATAATAGCTTACTCCTTCCTCCTTTTAATAGCCTAGTATAAATAACTAGATATCTATTAGGCTCTCTTTTTTCCTAGCTAAGCCGACCTTTACTTTTTCTATAAATAGTAATGTCTCTTATAATAAAACCTTGTAGGAAATACTACGGTGGACTTGTTAATGGGCTAGGTATATAGGTATCCCTTGCATCGATAGTATACTTAGAGCTGTGGCCTATGCACGCGATTAAAGAACATTAACTTTGTCGCGTCGCGTAGAGAATAGATAACTTTATTAATTAATTACACTACTATAATGGTTTGTAACTATATTTCTAATAATATAGATCTTATACAGCCTACTTAATTGTTGAGAATCGATCCTCTGGTGGCGTTAGGAGGCTAGGTACTAGCCTCCTTAATACTGTATTATATAGCTACCAGCTTTCCCTAGATAGATAAATTAAGCAATTAATGTATCTACGTTTAACATGCATCTACTTCTAATAGGTTATAAGCCCGGATTATGCAAAAAGCTAAGCCTCCAAGCACCTTTAAAAATTAAAATATATAATCCACTAAAAGATATATTCCAGAGAAACCCTATAGTCTTACAACTGTCTTCCGCTACGCACCTCTGCAATATATACACCATTAAAAAACCTAACGATATGAGAAATATAATAAAAGGGGGTTAAAAAGGGACTACTTATAAGGAGGCTAGGCGCTAAGATACTAAAAACTAACCTCCCAAATTTCTTTGGAAACCATTAAACCTTTATACTAGCCTTTTATTTACAAGACAACCGTGCATCTAATTTTGAAATAGATATATATTCTATCTAAAATTACTATAACGGTAAAGAAATTAATACCTTAATGGTTATACTAAAGGCCTAGAAAACCAATTCTATACTAGCTAAGGCCTTAACCTCTATAACTAGCACGGTTTCACCGTTTCCTTAACATCTTCCTCTACCCTTATATGTTTAAAGATTTTAAGAAAGATAACACTGGTAATATCTTTACGGAGAACCTTAAAGACTATAACTTTAACCCTAGTACTATACCTAACTGCTCTAGTAACTTAGACTGCTCTTTAGCCTCTAACAGCACCCTCTCCGTAGCTAGCTTAACTGAACTCTTTAGTCTTAAAGTCCGAACTCCTCTTTAACTACCCTGTAAAACCTTAGTTATACCTATTCTCTTAGATACTTTAGAGACCTCTAAAATCGAAATAGATAAAGAACTCTCTTAAGCCTCCGAAACCACATACGAATCTATTAAAGGAGTAGAAATACCAGAACCTTAAAGCTCTACTACTATTAAAGACTCCGAACCTGATATTATAAACGCATTGCCTTTACCTACCCCCCTCGAACGTCCTAAACCCCCTAGGCCTTAATAATTAAACCTATCCCCAACGAGCCTAAGAACTCTCTTTTAGTTATATTAGAAACACCTACAATTAAAGTAAAGATAAGCTTTATAAATGAGAAAGGGACTAGAGGGCTAGATAAGATAAGGAAACTGGAATCTACTATAGGATAGATAGAATTCACGAAGTAGATACGCCTCTACTTATTAATAAATGGATATAGAGATCTACTGAAACGAAACGCTAAAAGACTAGAATAAGGGACCCTATTGGAGGCAGCCTATAAAACTAAGTTGGATACCTGGCTTAATAAACAGGAACGAGCGTGTAGTATTATCCGAAGCAGACTTGGTTATAATGCCATAAGGGAAGTTAAAGAAATTAAAAATGTAGATAAGATCCTTACTAAGCTATAAAAACGTTTTCGCCTAATAGGAAGCGCAGTTTACTAATACCTTAAAAGACGTTACTAAGAGGTTACCCTAGACACCTGTAAAGGGGTAATAAACTACGTGGAAAAGCTATAAGAAGTATGAACAGAGATTATAGAGCTTAACCCTAACTATATAATTAGTGAAATCTCCCTAGTTAATAAATTCCTAACGGGACTCGGCCTAGACTACGATATGTTCCTAACCTCTTTCCACCAAAAACACTCCCTACTACTAGAACGAGACGAAAAGAATGAGATTATAAAAGCAGCCGTATTATTTAATAAAGCTATATAAGTAGCAGAAAGGGAAGAATAGAATATAAAGGGACGGGAAGATAATAAGACTGCTCTATTAGCAATCTCCTAAAATACCTAAAAGACAAAGGGTTGCGAGCACTGCTATAGGCTTTATTATATAAAGGACGAATGTTGGAAACTATATCTAGATCTCGGAAGAAAGCACCGTAAAGAAAAGAATAGGGAAAGAAAGAGAAAATGAAGTAACTCCTATAGTAAGGAGAATAAGAAACCTAAGGCCAATAAATATACGGATAAAAACGAAATCGAGCCAATAGCAGGACTGAGCTACTCTGTATTAGACAGCATAGAAGCCATTTACCTTATAGCGGCCAATATAGATATAAACCTTACGGCGACCTTCTTCCTTAACTCTAGCTACTCCCACTACTCTAGCTGCCGGAAAGAAGACTTTATGGAACTATAAAGCTATACTAGTAGACCACTTAGGGGCTTTGCAGGAGCGCAGGTAACACTAAAAGCAATTAGGACTATAAAACTATCCTACCTTATTAATAACAAAAATATAGACCTATACCTATATGACACTCTCTATGTTCTAGAAGGGGGTGTTAATCTAATCTCTATATTAAAGCTGCGGGCAAAAGGAGTAAAAATGGGTTTTAATGACAACGATATAACCATTACTATAAAAGGAACAAAATTTAAAGCATCCTTACTCTATAGCCTATACGCTTTTAATATCTAATAATTAGAACCACCCCTAGGACTAACCGCCTACACAGTTATTACTATATGGCATAAAATCTGGCACGAAAGAATGGGTTACCTAGGGGAGCAAAATTTACAAAGACTTAAAATAATGTCAACCGGAATGAACCTACCTTTAGATAACTGCGTATGCGTTCCATGCATCTAAGGATAAATGAAAGAGAAGCCATATAAAAAGAAGTTTAAACTAGGAACTTACCTACTCAAATTTATCTACACTGACATTGCTGGCCCTTTTCCCGTTATAGGCTACAACTAAAGCCGATACTAGGTTACGTTTCTTGACAACTACACATAGATAGCCAAAGCTTACCCTATCGCTAAAAAAAGCGAGTTCTTCTATTACTTCCAACGCTTTATAGAAAAATACTCCTAGCCTAAATGCCGTTGTTAACGCGTTAGACTTAACTAGGGAGGAGAAAACCATCTAAATAAATTCTGGATCTTCTGCGTAGATAGAGGAATTAATATTAAAGTCACAGCTATAGAGCAGTATTAACAGAATGGGGCCGCTGAACGCTTAAATAGAATTCTTATAGATAAACTCCACCCCACGCTGCTAAACGCAAACCTATATAAGAAATAGTAACCGGAAATCCTTATATCTATCATGAAAATCCATAACCGTAGCCCTAGCGCTTATATTAGCAAAACACCTTACAAAGCCTAGTATGGTAAAAAGCCAGACTTATCCTTTATCCGAGTACTAGGATATAACTACCTAGTACTAAAACCAGAGAAGAAACGGCGAAAACTTGCCGATATAAAAACAATGCCGTATAAACTCCTTGGCTTTAAAGAAAGCCAGAACTACTATATCCTAACGGAAAATGGCACAATTACTCGCTCCGCAAATGTTATATTTATAGAAAAAAGACCTTATTTAGGTGCCCCAAGTACTAAAGGGGAGACATAAAAACAGTCAAATAAACGACCAGCTAAGGACCCTATAAGTCCTAGCAGGATTCCAAAACAACTAAGAGTGCCTTATATAAAAGATTTATACCCTACTAATAGGGAAAACGGAAACCTAGTAGACGACAAGTCACTAGCCTGGCTATAAAATCTTAAATCTTCCGAAACCTTTAAAGGGGAAAACACTAGCGAGACAATATCTAAAAGGGGGCGCGACACTTTAGTAAGCCCCTTAACTGCTACTAGCAGTAGGACGCCAGAAAGAAATAATAAAACAAACCCGTAAAATACGGGTGAATTATTAAACTAAACCAATAACAACTCTGACGATAGGGAACTACCGTCCGAAATAAAGAACGTATACTTAGTACCTAACAAAACATTTCGAAGCCACCCTGAGCTGCGAATTTCAACAAAAGCAACTAAAGGCTAATACTTAGAAGATTTAATAAGGAGATATATGTTTGTCGCAGCGCTCCTAGGAGCAGCAAAAGCTGTAACTAAGCCCTTTAAACCAAAAACACTGCCACAAGCCAAGGCCGATATCTCTTAGAAACAATGGCTTGCAGCCATAAAAGATAAAAACAAGTCCCTACTCGACAATATCACGTAGACCCTAGTCGACCCTCCCCTAAACAGACGGGTCTTACGAGGGAAATAGGTCTATAAACTTAAAAGAGGACTAAATAGCGAAATACTACGGTATAAAGCCCGCTGGGTTGTACGCGGATTTGAATAACAAGAAGGCGTTAACTATAACAAGACATTTACATTAGTAGTTAAACCAATGAGCTATAAAACAATCTTCGCTATAGCTGCAGCCCTCGACCTTAAAATTAAATAAATGGACGTTAAGATAGCCTTCCTCTATGGAGCAATTAACGAAGAAATATATATTAAGCAACCAACGGGGCTAGAAGACGGGATAAAAAGAGTTTATTAACTAAATAAGGCTCTCTATGGACTTAAACAATTACCACAAATCTGGTACCGTACTCTAGCCCTCTTCCTAAAAGGTCTAGACTTTTTACCCCTCTCTTCTAACCTTAGCGTGTTCGCTAAAGGTTATATCTACCTGGTAGTCTACGTGGACGACCTACTAATAGTAAGCCCCAATAAAAACGGAATACAAAAAATTAAAGACGCCCTTAGCGAACGCTTCTAGATGACCGACCTAGGGCCTTGCACCTACTACCTAGGAATGTCAGTACGCAGAGACCGACCAACCCGCTCCCTTCGACTTTACCAAAAGGGGTATATTAGAAAAGTACTACGGGAATTTAATATATGGGAGTGTAAACTAGTTCTAACTCCTATAGATACTAATAAACTAGAACCCTCTAAGGAAGGCTTTATAGCTATAAAAATAGACCAGAACTGGTACGCTAGGGCAATCGGGTCATTAATATACGCCATACTAGGAACCAAACCAGACATTGCATACACGGTGTTAGCCTATAGCCGCTATATAACTAACCTAGGAGAACCCTATATTAAAGCTATAAAACGAATCTTTTAATACCTTTAAGGCACTATTAACCTAGAACTAAACTACTCGGGCTCCTTAGAAGAGCTAGTTGGATATACCGACTTAGACTAGGCGGGAGACATCGCGACTAGACGCTCTACCGCAGGCTATATCTTTAACATTAGAAGCGGAGCAATCAGCTAGTTATTAAAAAGGCAGCCAGTTATTGCACTTTCCTTCTGTGAGGTAGAATATATAGGAGAAACACAAGCTACTAAGGAAGCCGTCTGGCTCAGGAACCTCCTAATAAAGCTACTTAAATCGGAAGAAGAGCTAATAGCGACTATTATCTATGGAGACAACTAAGGCGCTATAGCCCTAGCCAAGAACCCTTAATTCCACCCTAGGACAAAACACATCTCAATTTAACACTACTACGTACGAGAAAGACAGGCTAAGGGGGACATAGATCTATAGTACATCCCAACAGAAAAACAGGTAGCAGACGGACTCACTAAAGCCCTACTAAAAGACAAGTTTATTGCCTTCAGAAACGCACTAGGGTTAAGAACGCATAAATACTGATATTAAAACACTCTTATATTAGTTACCCTGCCTTATAGATCTACCCCGCGTAACGTAGAGGCGTGTCGGAAATATCTACTAAATTCAGGTAGCGGTATGGAATTCTACCGGGTGCAATTGTTAAATAGACCAATTAGGATTTTCCATCCCGGGGATAGGAAATCGCTATTAGCTCAGCTAAAGGCGGTAACCGCATGCAATCCATTTTACCAGAAGGGACTTCATTAGGCACTCTTCCCCTATTTTCTTATAAAGAGTTTTTAAGGTTTAATAAGGCTTAAGGAAGAAGTCCCCGTTATTTTTCATCTATAAGGATTAAGTGGGAGCTATCAATCTACACCATCAGTTTAAGTAGGAGTGTTAAGAATCGATCCTCTGGTGGCGTTAGGAGGCTGGGCACCAGCCTCCTTAATACTGTATTATATAGCTACCAGCTTTCCCTAGATAGATGAATTAAGCAATCAATGCATCTACGTTTAACATGCATCTACTTCTGATATCCTACCTCCAGAAGTTAGGTCGCGAAAAAGCCACCGCTAGCCCCCAAACCACTACCTTCCTTTAAGCCTCTCCCTATATATAATAATTGCGAATATAGTAAGCTAAATTTTCCAGAATATATCGACAATAAGGATCCTTAGTAGATCTTTAGGCTATTTTAAACTAATAAATTAGTTAATTAACTTATAGAGTATATAAATAAGAATATAGAGCTACACCTACCTCTAAAGAATAAGGACTTCCTATATAAGTAGACGCCTACATCTAGGTAGGAGCTATATGCATATTTAGCAGTACTTATTTATATAGGGTTATACATAAAAAGCACTATTAAAGACTATTAGCATAAGGACTTCTTGTATGGTATAAT
>Ga0307515_10010407_pt1 | contig 17822 bp, 17 predicted proteins | sample 17_EM_MG_FD_194513 | JGI IMG/M metagenome (GOLD analysis project Ga0307515, IMG submission 194513) | Populus trichocarpa ectomycorrhiza microbial communities from riparian zone in the Pacific Northwest, United States - 17_EM | ecosystem: Host-associated > Plants > Roots > Unclassified | place... | reverse complement strand
CAGTGATTGCTTTCTCCACACCACTTGTCCATACACCTTGCTGTGTGAACTACCCCTGGATTAGGATTATTGTGTTGCAGCAAAGATACTGTAATGCCATTTGCCTTGTGTATCTTCTGATGAAGAATCCACCATAAATGGGATCATGAGGTCTGTAGGTCTCGACAGGCATTCTTATCCATGTGAAATATCAAGATATTCGGTATCATAGTATGAATAAACTCACCTATGATATTGGCTGCTCACAATGTGTGACTTGCAAGCATGTTGCATTGGCTCATTACTCCGTTGATACAATGTATGAAATTCAGTGATAATTTGTCAGATGCCAGTGAATGCTACACATCTAGCTTTCTGCACACATCTGCCTTCCAGAAGAGGGGATCAGACCTAATGATTTGCATTCAAATAATGTCAACTTTGTGAAACATTTGCACAATTTCCCATCATAACATGTGTGCAATATATTTCACTTTCTTGGAAGAACTGTAGCCATTTTGGATGAGGTGTTTATAACTGGCATTAGATATTTTGGTATTACAATTATCAGCAGAGCCCATTCCTCGAATATACTCGACATAGTGCGGATGAGACATAATTTTGCATATATTGCTCATACCGTGCCACTTGCAATACGGTAGCAATTGGTTCATATTGGTGTGGATGCCACTATCAGTATCCTATAGGTATTTGAGCATAGATTCAGTGTGGGAGTGGAAGCTAGCCATCAATTTGAAGTCACTAACAGATTTGAAGAACTTAAAAAGGTTGTAATGCCCTTTATAAGCAGGGCCAAGTGCTGGAAGCCAGATCTTCACCATGTCTGGGTACTCAGCACCAGTCCATTATTTCATGGTGGTAAGGTTTTCTCCAAACTGTCATATGGCAGTAATGTGAGAAAGTATGGAGAATTGTTTATCTATGTAGTCCAAACTCGTTTACTGGCCATGATCATCTTTCAGACACCAACCAAATCATTGCCAGGAGTGTTCTTTAAATATGCAATTCAGTAGCAGGTGCAACCAGGCAACATTCTTGCATCTATATATATTACAACGTATTTAAGCATTGGCGAAATTTAGACAGTCAGAACATTTCCACAGACCTATTGCCTCAGCAGCCATTGGTACCAAATAATGGCATTGTTGGTGATGGCGGAGCATAGGCCAGTGGGCGATACAGGGCATGTCATCTGGGCCTATCATGCATCATGGGCAACAACTATGCTTCAACATAGTTCTCATAACATTCTCTGGGTAGTCTGCAAGGAATAATGCAATTGAGTAAAATGTGACACATGTGTTACTGTCTACATACTAATGAACAATTCCGCTCTTGGCCAGTTCGTAATGAGGGAGCAATATAATTGCCATAGATTCATGATAGGCAAATCTATTGGTGATTGTTTTAGGCCTGGTTGGACTTTTCAACCGAAGACCAATTAGTATGAATTGATTCATCTTCACGGATTATTTCTTCACCTGACAGTTGTTGATAATAGTGATATACACTAGCCATGCCATTTTGTTGCTGCTTAGCATAGACAGTATAGTGTTGTCACTGCCAAGTATAATGGGGACAAATGTTGATCCATAAGGCCAAGATTCCCAGAATGTGTTAGTGATGACTAAAGAGGTTCTAATATCTAGAAAAATCTTGTCAACACTGGCGCTGACACTCTTGACACGATACACACTCTGATACAATGACACTCTAACATGGAACCTCTGACACTACAACATTGACACTGTCTGACGAGCTCTCGTAGATGCTTTCAGACACACACTCTGATACCGTCACTGATACGCCCCCTGACACACTCTCTGAAACCCTCTCTGATACACTCTCGGATGCCCACTCTGACACCCTCTCTGACACACTCACTGACACCCTGTCTGACATGCTCTGTGACACATTCTCTGACATGCTCTCTGACGCACTCTCTGATGCACTCTCTGATGCACTCTCTGATGCACTCTCAGCCATGCTCTCTGACCTGCTCTCAGTCATACTCTCTGACCTTCTCTCACAGCCAATCTAACTCTGATGCTCTTAGACAAGTACCATGTGGCAGGCTTTCTCTGTCACATGTTCTCCGACCTACTCTCTCTGACGATGCTGGGAAACTTGCCTGCTCATTCCATCGCCATTCTACAGTCGATGTCTCAGCATATATATGATTGCCATTAGAATCAATTGGTTTGACGTGCCAATATGAGAGACAGTTCCGAAACTGCAAATATAGTAGGACATTTCAGACCCCTACAATGGCTCTCCAATTTCCATGTCGAATATCGCTTCTTTCATATTGTAAATTCCAATTATTGCATTCACATATAAATCCATTAACTTCATCCATTTCGAAAATCCTGTTAATAGAACTGATGAGGGTTTTTGGCATTGGTGTCAAGGACAATAAGTCTTAGTTTGAGGATGTTGTTGAGGTTCATCATATCTAGAGTGGTATTCACAACGGATTGACAATGTTGCCATTGTTGGCAAGTTGCAAATGGAGCAAGAGGGCCCCAGTAATGATTATTGAAAGACTGAACTTGTACTGTGTGATTGATTGGGACTCCTGGGTTGCGAAACATCTCCGTCTCAGGTTACTGGCATTGTGCAATATCGTCAAATTGTGGAAAGTAGTCCCCTAGTTCATAGTCTAGCTGATTTGACACAGAAAATGTGATGGAAATTGGGTCAAGTTATGCATGCATTGTATGGCGATCATGAGCACACAACTGTGTCAGGAAAGACCTGGCCGCACAGAGTCTAGATGAAGTACTGCAATGTTGAAGGTAACAGGTTGCTATTGAGTACCACTGCACCTGGAAATGATCATTATGAGGCTCCCATGTCATGTCCTAATGTTGTGTACTCAGCCAACCTTAAATGGATGTAGATGGTAGACTACTCTTATCATGTTTCTTGGAGCACACAATATTTTTAACCTTCCATGATTGCTTGTATTGGAAGGGCTGCTTCATTCATCCACTTTCAACTTCCCTAAATGCAATAGTGCTAGCCAATGTTATGGCTGAAAACCGATCAGCATTTATATATCACACAACTGCTGACTTCATTCTGAACCTCATTGTTTTCAGCCTACAGAACAACCACCCACATGTTTGCATCTTATTTAATTGACTTGTCTCAATTAACTAGCATTTTGCTTCTTCAAACCATTTTTACATCAATCTGTAGCACATGCTTGACCAGATTGATTAGCATATGCGCATCACTATACCAATGTGTGTGTTGGAGTACATATTCCTTCCAGTGTGGGTCAGAGCATATGTAGTGCTAGTTGGTATATAACACATACCATCCTCACCAAATCACCCAGATTAATCAACCTGAACTTAATGACCAACAAATCCATACAGCTATTCTCATATCCGCACAGTGGCCCCCATATCTGCGAAACAACCCTCATTATGGCACAACCATGAGTCTCATGGAGATAACCTACCGCCATTTGGAATTTCATTATAAGAATCTGTGCCTCTGTAATGAAGGATACAATCCAGGACATAGAAACTGTCAGTAGCCAGTCCGCATTCGCTGAAGGCCTTGCAGCAGTCCAGAAATGGGGAACTGGACATGCCAAATCAGCTATCCCTTTGTACACTGAAATCGAATTGTATACCCAGGTTTGAGGTATGCACAAGATTCATGACCACGCTTGTATGTCTAACTCTGACATCAAATCTCTGACATTGAGTCTGTCACATTCAGTCACTGACTGTAAGTCTCTGATGTTGACTTACATCGATCTGACAAACAGCTGTTTGCTGGCATCTGCAAGACACTGGGTGAAAACTGTTGAGATCACCTGGGAATAACACCAGGTGTGAGGATCAATGTTAATGATGTCCATACAATGCAAAAACTCATCTCATACTTTCAGAGAAGAATCACCTAATGAGCCACCACCACACCCAAGAAAGCCACATCAAGCCCTGCTAGAAACTCAATGACTGTAATGAGTCCTGCCACAAACACCACCACCATCACCACCACTGCATGACCCCCTGCACCAAAGATATCGATTACCTCAGCTCCCTCATTTGACCTTTTTCTAGTCACTCCTACTACACTACTCAATCGCACTTCTGATGGTCATCATGGGTCTACTACACCCACAATATCAAGCTCTGCACAACTGTGGCCAAGAGATGAATTAGTAGTGTGGGGTCAGAGTACCACTGGTAGAGGCACAACACAAATAGCAGTTACTTCAGCAAGACCTTCTGTTACAGTTACAGCAGTTTTGGGTGATGTTTATCCTCCCAGATTTGACTCTATTCAGATCAACAGCTCTGGATGAGTCATTCTGTGACCCTTTATCTAATGGAATAATACATTCAATCCCTTACCACTTTCACTTGTTCATCTCGACAGCAGGAGGCCTAAATACAGTGCAACCAGCTCACCAGCTCACTGAGTTGTAGGGGGCACCTCACCTGCTATGTGAGATTAAAACAACTGAGAAGACTGTCTTGATCATTTCGTTGCCTGGATGGAACATAATCATGCAGTACATATTGCAGAAAAGTTGGAAAGCCCTTGAGTTCTGAAAGGCATTACAAAGAATCCTAATGCGCCCTAGTGTTATGACCGACTTGTTAGCTGGATTACTTGACAATGTTGTCTAGCAACAGTGTTGAGGGCTGTTGACTTCTGATTGATGAGCACAACCTCCACTAAGGGTGATAGTGCATTCTCCACATTCGCACTGAGTGACAGTGCATTAGATGAAGAAACCTGCTATCGCAGTTTGACCATCACCGATATTGCAGGTTGTCTGATCGTGACCTTTGTTACTATCAACAAGATGGACATGGTGGATGACACTGAGAGTGAAATCCAATATATCAACACCAACCCCCTCAACCTGGAATGATCATAGACTTTTATGGTGAAACATGAGGAAGATAGTTGCAAACCATTACTTAGTAACTTACTAGACAGTTCTGAAAATGAGATTTGTGGTGATATATTGGATAATATAGAGGAGGAGAAGAAGGAAGAGTAATGAAAGCAAGACCAACAAGGGATGCCGGTTTAACAGGACGATTCCAAACTGCGGATCTTGCCAATTACATTCAATGTTCCACTGAGAAATACCCCCAGCGGTGCTGTCAAACTGCAGGACCAATATTTCAAGATTCAAAATGTTGAAGAATTGGGCAATATAGTCTCAGAATTCAACAACATCGCCCTAACGACACTAGAAGGAGCCTACAACCCTAATGCACAAGCACAGATTGAGGACCAGGCAAGTAAAGCTAATGTGGACAGGTGAGCCACTGTCTTTGTCAGAGCCATTGAGGGACAGTTAGGGCTCAGCTGCTGTCAGAGCTAATGTTAGAGCTGGTGTCAAAGCTCTGCCATGGTCAGAGCTGTTGTCAGAGCTACTGTTAGAGCAACTGTCAGAGCTCAGCCACAATCAGAATATTACAATAAAGCTAATTATCATTTGCAGATTGGCAAAGCTGATTGGTGAATAGACAATGCAGAGATAACCTTTGGTGGAGTCAATGGTGGCATTAGGCATCACCATGGAGATCTGATTTATCATACGGCTTTGCAAACTCATGCAGGTAAATTGACACCCAGTGATCGCAGTGAATGGAATTACACAGGAGGAGGATAGGTTGGTGAATGGTGGTTTATTGGCTGATGACTGTATTACTGGCAAGTTTAGACTCTGCTGTACTCTTCAGATATACTGTTCAACACTCTAACAATCATCAGACTTTGACAGTACTGGCTATTAAATGTCAGCAAGATAATATCTATAAACTAAAATTCAAGAAGCCACCCGCTTTGTTTGACAAATGAGAGATTGACATTACTCAGAACCAGGTGAAGGCTGAATAGGGCGAGACAGATTGACATGAGCCAACAACACCATGTTGGGAGGTCCACCTTCCAACAGTATTTCTATCCTATAACTAGGCTTCATACCACAATAGTGACTTCAAACAAATGTTGACATAGCCCTATAACCATGGTGGTAGAATGGGAACCTGTGTTGACTATATTCACAGAGTTAACTCCACATCTCTATCACTGTACTTGTTCCAGGTGGAAAGTTGCCAAGTAACCTGCACTGCATAGTAAGCTACAGGGAATGGTAATGATCTCAACCTGTGGGACATTCTACCAGCAGGTCAACCAAGAGGAAGCCAATGGTTCCAAATTTTGGTGCCCTGGCATATTATATGAGTATATCTTGAATGTCACTCACAGCTTGAGGTAGAGCAGGGCTCTAATTGGTAGTTCAGGAAAGCTAATGGCACAATGGTTACAATGGACTCCTGCGAGTGCAGTATGCATATGGCACCCTTTATACTCAGTCTGGAGCCTCAATTAATATGGTTGTTAATGTCAACCCCATTGTGACATGGTATCGAAGACTTGCAATGGGTCCCGCATTGTCTGGAGAGTGTATCCTGGTTGACACTCCAGCTGCCACCAGACACATTGGACTCCACTCTTATCTTTGATGACTATTGGGTCAGAGATGGAAGTGATATGTCAGGTCCCAAACCTGGTGCTGGGATTATGCCATTTGCAGATTCATTGAAGAAAGGTGCAGAATGTGGATCTCTCTTTCACTGTACAATGATGACATGGGATGCCTATATGTAGCCCCAATTGGTGAAGTAAGGAAATTCAGAAGGGCCATGCAAATATCAGATATCACAATCAGATGGCACTGCTACAAGAAAGCTATTTGCAACCTAGCTGGTGCGGTTCAATTCACCCAAATGCTACAGTAAATGATCATGAGCCATGTCTGGTTCCAGAACCCAAAGCTGATCATAAACATCTCTCCTGTGCATTCAACCTCTGATCTTGTTCTATTCAAGAAGTCCATCCGACATGGACAGAATAGTATTCATCTGGTCAATAGTAGCTATAATTCACTCAGTGAGAGATTCAGAGGGATTGTCTATATGCAGGCTACAACAATGGGCCAGAGGAAGCCGTTTGGCCCATGTTGGTTGTCTATTCACCTCATTACCATAGTAATGATTCTGCACGCTTCTTGAATGGATTCTGAACGGTATCCATCAAAGCAGTTGTGGAAATTACTATTCAGGGTTGCTGACACAGGCAGACAAATCCTAATCATGCTGAGGATGGTGATTTCTAACTATGCAAAGGCTTTCCCATGGGAGTCAGTCCAAATACATCCACTGGAGAAGATTATCGGTATAATGTTAAGTCAGATTGAGGCGGCATTGTGCTTTGCCATTCAAAAGTTGGCTTGGCTCGTATGATATCTCTCAAACACCTTCGCAGCAATAGACATAGGACCGAAGGTGATTCTGTTAATGTATTGGCCACATACCCAGTGGCTCATCGAACAGGTTACCACTCCTTTCAGATTCCAACTATCTTCCACTTACATCAGATGACATTACAATCTGTTATTTGCCACTGACATGGACTCTTCTAATGACAATGATACTGACTTGTGCATCGTACTACCACGTCTTATACTATGATAGTTTTTGCTGCACCATAGATGAAAGTTTCCCAAAGTGTGTGCCTTTGTGAAGAAGTCATCTACTGATTGGGGGCAGGTGAGGGACCTTATCTTGTCCTGTCTGACAAGCAATAAGGGCTTGAATCTACATTACAATTGCTGAAATTCCATCATGGTAGGACAGGGTATGCATTACTCAATGGAATATCAGGTATAGTTGAATGTCTGGCAGATTTCTCAGCAGCAAATGCAAAGGACATTTCGATTGCATAATCTCACTATGAGTGATTTGTTCATTGATAACAACCAGGGGAACAAGCAATCACCAATGCTATCTGCCTTGGGGGTTCTGCAGAACCCTGGTAGTGAGGACATCAATCTCAATGCTGATCAAGTATATAATACCTGGAAAGGAATGATGTCCCCCCAGGCACTCCAGTCTGTTGTGATTGAACAGTGTAATGATATAATGAATATTGGTTAATTTTTGATTTTTCTCTACTTTCCACTGTTGGGTCTGTGCTTGATTTCCTTCAAGTTTGTGTCTTTCATTTCCAGGTTCATTTCAGTTTCTGGGTTACATCTCTTGGGTATCTGGGTTTGCATGTCCAGGTGTATACTGCTTGCTTGTTGGTCACTTTTGGGTGATCTCATGGTTTGGTTGTTTTGGAAAGATTCAAGCTTTATAGACAATTAGTTCTGATGATTGGAGTAATTTAGTCACTGACTTTGACTCTAGCAGCAGCCATTCTGACAGACACCCTCTGACAGCAGCACTCTGAGAGCAGCTCTCTGATGGCAGCCACTCTGACAGAAGCCCTCTGACAGCTGCCCTCTGATAGCAGCAACTCTGACAGATGCCCTCTAACTGAAGCCCTTTGACAGAAGCTCTCCCACAGCACCCATTCTGACGGCAGCCACTTTAGCAACAACTTTTACAACAACCTGGCAACCACTTTGACAGCAACTCTAAAAAGAGTATGCCTTGACCAAGGATGGTGGACAAAATGTCTTTATTATTTAACAATGTGAAATGTCAAATAGTAAGTGCACTTCAGGTACATCACCCAGCAGGTACATGACAGTCAACACCACAACATATGATAGTTTCAATATTTGCAAAAATCCAATTGAAGTGACACTCCAATGTAAAACTAAATTGAAATCCCATAATACTGATAATAGCTAAGTCTAACATCCAAAGACGAATAGAAATAACCATAATCAACATTCAGTACTGAAAACCAATTGTGCTGTCCAATGGGATATTCATGCCCAATGGTTGAAGGATTCAATATGTCATTAGTTGTATGTAGTCACTTCCGAAATATAGGTGACACTCACAGTGCCAAACAGAAATGCATAAATGCTTTCAATTGCTGGTTTGTCTTGTCACATATTAAATAGGCTGACATGTGGAGCCTGTATATAGAGTTGCCTTGGCTGTGTTCGTCTCGTACAGTGATATAGTATCATCAACATCCCCCAGTATGAGTCTTGGGATGACAGCGCAGTGCAAGTTGCCATTGTTGTGTAGTTATGTAGAGAATATTGTGGGGAGAGAATGGAAATCTATGCCATATGAGAGTGTGAATTCTGATGCTTGTGATGCTGCTATGATCATGCTCCGTAACCTATATATATACTTCATACCCCTGATATAAAGTTGCTCAGATAATGACAACACCCATTTCTTGGGCCACACAAATAACGTAACACTTGGTCCCTAACATTAATTCATCTACCTAATTTCGAGGACACACAGTAAACTACTACAATAGGTTCTTGAAATTGAGTTATCTATTTCAATCCCATAAATAGCCTTGATGGGAGTAAAAAATGCCAATTGAGCACAACTCAACTCAGGAGAGAGTGCTCTAACAGGTTGTTCTGCAATGGTTGTTCCAACAGGTTGCTCTGACAGGTTGCTTTGACACGTTCCTCTTACAGGTTGCTAGGGCAGGTTTTCTGACAGGTTGCTCTAACAGGTTGTTTTGACTAGTGCATCCTACAGGCACAAGCACAAGTACCAATTTGGTACAGCCAAAACTCACAATGGACTGCATTTTACATGCAGGAATACTGGTTGTTACAAACCATGGCTGCCATATTACACTGACTATATTTTGGAGTAAGTTGGTATACTTGGCGAATACAATCTTATCTTCTGCTGTGGTTTGTGAATTGTGGCAAAATTCTCACACTACACTCTCTCTGAAAGACTCACAATATTTAACAGCAACACTAAGCATTTCATTGTTGAAACACCATTTTTAATCCAATGGTCATATACTCTCAACTGCAGCAATAAAGCAGTTTGGAGAGTCAGCAAGGAATAAGAGCAACCCACAGGGTGCAACCAAACTTTTCCCAGCTGCCCATGTCTGAGGCCCAACCACCTATATTCAGTGTAACCATCATGAACTACTACCTATTGGAATCGACATCATCCATCACCCAACCATGCAAGTTACCCCCTGAAGATCCTTAGGTACTTACTCCTGCCTGTTGGGGACTGGCTCCACAATGTTCAACAACCTCCAACCATGTGCAGTTTCATGATCATATACTAGTTGCAATGCCATATTTGAATCATAAGATCTTCATTTTGTTCACCCTCTGGTCAGGTAAGCAGCCATTGCCAACAGAACACAAGTGGTAAGTATATACTGAACTTGGGAGAGCTCACCAATTGTGACTGTTTCTGCCTCTTCAACTCAAAAATCAGTAAAGACCAGTCTGTGCTGTATCGAGATTCACCTGTATGGTGGGATTGACATAGCAAGATCCCACAGTGGTTGCATGAGAAGGGTCTCATAGTGTGGCTCGTGGTAGAGGTTCATGGACAAGAATATGATCCGAAAGATTGGCAGATTACCGAAACTTAACAAAGTGGTATAATATGAATTCTAACTTATGAAACATATAACTGCTTCTGAACAAGGGAAAGTCCAGTATATGTTTGTCTGTGACCTGGAAGACCCAACATATAGGGTATAACTTTGAGTCTGACAATTACTTGAACTCTGACAATTTCCTGAACTCTGACAACCACCCTACTGCAATATGGGAATCAACCCCACCTATAATACAGCATGACTTCAACTTTTACATGGCACACCCATTGTATATGGTATAACTTCAACTGTGACAATTACCATAAGTCAAACAATTTCCCAAACTCTGATAACTACCCCACTCTGATATGGGAAGCAACCCCAGCTATAATACGCCATCACCTCAACTTTGCATTGGAAGACCCAACATATACAGTATAACTTCAACTCTGACAATTGCCTTAACTCTAACCATTACCTTAACTCTGACAATGACTTTAACTCTGACAATGTCCTTAACTCTGACAACCACCTGACTCTGATAGGGAACACAACTCCACCTCCAATATACTTGGTATTAATTCAGCTAAGACTCGGGACACCCAAGGTATCCTGTATAACTTCGACTCTGACACTTACCTGAATGCTGACAACTGCACTACTCTGATATGGATAGTAACCCCAGCTACGATGCAGCATTACTTCAATGCCAACTCGAATGACCCAACATCTATGGTGAATCAATGACTGTTATAATCACCTCAATGGTAACAACAACCATACTCAGATAGCAGAAGGAACCTCACCTATACAGTAATAACTTCAGCTCTTACATTGAAGAGTCAACTTCCAATGTATAATCTCAACTCTGACAATGAACATGAGTCTCTGTTGTTTACAGTATAACATCGACATTCACATGGTCCACAACTCTGACATGGAAATAAATATCATTCATTTTGTGTCCAACTCTGTCAAGGATAATATTATGAGATGGGATATACCGATAAACTATAGAATAAACAGTGACAAGCAGTGGATTGTGTGTATATGCATTACCAATACACCCAATGTGGAACCACATAAAATACAACACGAACAATGTCAAACAGAAGAATATCTTGCAGCAGTACCCACAAGCATTCCAGAACTTCCAGTGGCACAAGTGGCCGCAAAGATCAACCCCCTAGTCACAGATCCCAGGGCAGTTGCAGCAGTTGCCGCAGTGATGCCAACTCGGGAACCACTAGCAGTTGGACCCACTCCAATGAACATATCCAACCATGGCATGAATTCTTGGGTGATTAAAGTAGTTATGAGGGCTTTGGAGGGTAGCAGATAGATGATTGTGATGGCAATGATGATGAAACTTGCTCCCCACATCAATGATCACATGTAGTATATGGTGGTAGTTGTTTTTCCAGTTTGATCAACCAAGGAGGGGTAGTAATGTATCCAGCTTGATATGTGTATCTGACTTTGACAATTAATAGGTGCGAACTCCAAGTTCTTCTTTCGGCAACCAGCAACTGGTTAGCAGGAGCAGAAAGGACCATCCCTGCAATTGACCCCAACTAAGTCTAGTTGGGAACATCTCATTTGTCTGACAACCAGCGGCAGGCCAGTAGAAGTAGTAATGTCCACCCCCATATTACTGGCTGGCAATACCAAGGTTCTGCCAACCACTCTGACTTAGGTATCACCTAGATGCAAAAGCAGAATCTGTTCCACATTGCAACTGGCTGCTAGCAAAAGCATATGTTTGGTGAAAATGCAGTGCCAAAAGATTAGTGGGATATTGCCGGAGTACTATTCCATTGCAGAATTCTTTGTGAGAACTCCTACCCAGCTGATATCGACAAATTGTCTGGGAAGCACTACAACGAAGTGCAGGTATTGCTGAGTGCTGCAATTAAGCAGTTTATTGTCTGAAAAGTGGTTATCCACATGGTACATATTCTCATGTTTGAGGTCCTGGTCAGTAGCATAGCAGCCCAAGCTTGCAGATTGCGAATCTGTGTCCCAAGTGGTAATTGCAAAACGGACATACGGCATGCCACCCAATTCGATTGCATCTAACATTGAGACTCTTTCGAACATTTACTTTCAAAAGCTAGAACAATGCTTATTTCTATTGGTACATAGTGGTATCATAATTTGGACTTCATGCGGAAATTAAGACTGAACCCCATTGAGTTGCTTATTGTCCTAATGATCCACTTACTTACCGAAAAACTGGTTTCTGCATCTTTCACTGTCAAGGGTATTGGCCAAACCCTTCTTTGAGAACTAACAGTGTCATGTGAAGCAATGGCTTCATATGTCCCACTTGGCCAATGAGGTGACACCAGAGTGTTTGTTACTTGCTGCGACTGCAGTAAACCATTCCTTGCACAACAGGGCTGGAGGCAGTTTTCTCTGCATGGAATTTGAAGCAAATATGTATAAGGGTATGCAGAACATGATTTTGGACACATATATATGAGATTCAGTAGGTATCTAGAAATCTATTTGTACAATGTGAATGTATCCCAACCGAGATGCAACATATGATGGTGGCTACACATATTGATAGGATTGACATGATCAATAGACATGATTGGAAGGAATCTGCTGCCATACATTTGGATCTGGAGATGGTAATTGACAACAATGACTTTTAGCCAGTCATGAATATAGCATATACTTAATTTGACCTATTATTATTAGAACACAATGGATCTATATCTAATTGAAATGAATTCCACATGTAGATGGTTCCAAAATCATGATTATGATGACAATCAGTCAAGTACATGCATATACTTTGATATTCAACTCCAAGTCCTGGAAATGTCAAGGTAATATCATGACATTCAGTGGACAAGATTACAGTGCTTTTACGTGTGACCTGCGACTGCTAATAGTGGGTTCTGGCAAAATCCCAGAGATGGTACAAGAAGTCTCTAGCAAGATTACAGTGATTATTTGTGCAGACTCAGACAGTTGACAATGGACTCCGACCCATCCAGGGCAATAGCATGAGAAGCCTCTAACAAGATCACAGCAAGTATATGTGCAGACTCTGACAGGTTATAGCATGCTCTGACAAGACCAGGTGAATAGTGTGAGTAGCCTCTGACAAGATCAGGGCAGCTATACATGTGGATTTGGACAGCTGACAATGGGATCTGACAAGCCCAGGGCAATAACATGGGGAGTGTCTGACAAGATCACGGTGACTACTCTGACAACTGACAGCAAGGCCTGACCAGACAGTGTGATTGCACAAGTAACCTCTGCTACAGTACCCATAGTGGTGATTAAGCATACTCGTTTACACCATGTTGTGTTCAATCACTCTTGCAATCACCCCAAGAGCACTTAGTCAATGCACAAAGTATTGAGATAAGGTGGACATACAATCATAAACTTGCCAGGTGTTACATGTTTGTTATTCGTATTAAGCAATATTGCATTTTGCTGAATTCCTTTAATTTTTGTTATAGCTGTTACAGGAAATTAGAGGAGGTGATATAGCATACAGTAACTATGATGTAGCAAAATGACTTATTTCTATGATGATTGGGTTTGTTGAAAGTCAAATGGAGACCAACATTGATACCATGGATTCCATCATTCTGAGTACTTACAATGCTTGTTATATAATCCAGTTGCTTTGCAGTAAACTGTTCAACCATAGTTCTTCAGTCTAACTACCTCTCTCTAAGTCTTCGACATTGTTGGATGCTGGGTGCAGGTCAGTTTGTTCTTCTAGGGGTTAATTGTTTCTTTGTTGAGAGCCTCTTCTGGCGGGAATACCCTGTGTACATTATTTACAGCAAGATCACTGATTGACTATCATCTTGATGGCCATTTGGTTGCACCTACTAAAGTGATACCGCATTGGCTCAGGGCAATCCCAATCTGGCAGTTGTAATATTCTGTTGGAATGGTGCTCTTGACATGATCACATTCAGTAATATGGTTGATATTTAGTCTGCAATTTGTACTCCTCAAATGATTCCTTTTTGCTGATGAAGGCTGTCATGTGTGTATACCCAGTGTTGACAATTTGAGAGAACCAGTAAGTATATGTTTTCTGAATAATTTCAACAATACTTCTGGGAGTAAAAGTTTTTTGCTATGTTAGCACTTCTAGGATATTGTTTCAAAACACATGTAACTCAGGTTATTACTATCATTTTCACCACTGCATTGCACCATGCCAAGGACAGAGCAAATGTAATTGAAAGATACCTTGCAATCAGTATTCTTTATAAGGTAGGTCATATATACCATCACCTGTACAAGCATTGTATACATCATCTGTTGAACAGAATTTGCAGACAATAGAAGGTTTCTTTTATCTTCACCACAATATACATTTATAGATTGTTTGTCAGCAGCTGTTGCAATCACTGTGATCGACTTTCTCACATACTCTGTCATCATGTTATATTTTGTTATATGTATCATTGAATCTCAATTAGTTATATTCAATGAAACTCATCCAAATGTTATGAATAGATATGTTTCGAACTAGGCAGTATGTACTCTCAATAATTATCAATAACTGGTATGTATGAAGGATGTTTGCTCCTGCAGCTATCATGGACTACAGTGTGCATCCTATGGAGATCAATTCAGCTTATACAAGGAGCTCTATAGCAAGTAATCTTTACTGAGGCACAGCTCACAGGCATCCTATTCAATGATGTTATATGTTGCAGACTGTAATTTTATGTCTAATATTTCTCGTCTGTTATAACTCGAAACTTGATATGGTTCTTGTTAGGTTTCTGGAGTACTCATATCATATCCCATCTATGACATTTTCAGTCATGCACTTTGTGAAGGTGAGCTGCTATCCATTAATATAGTTTACCAATTAGAGCATATAACCAAGAAAAGTAGTGTATATGTGATTAATATTCCCTTGTCTATGCCAAGTTTTGAGGATTAAATGTGTCATAAAACAACACAGTGTGTGGTAACATAGAGGGATTCGAGAGCTTTTCATTGCACTGAAGGTCGATGCTTCCTTCATTATACTCAGCCATGCACTAATCGATTCTACTTCCCATATTGAGTCTATATTCAATTGATTCCATCTTGTTCTCAACAAATATCAAGAAGCCAACCTCCACTGATGACAACCAATATTTCTCTGCGGGGTGGCCTCTTTGGATACCATCAACCCCTGGCCAACCAGTTAGAATTGCCATATAGTAGTGCTCAAAATCCCACTGATAAATGCAGTTCATTTCTGTTACACGACAATCAATTTCATTAGTTACCATCGTATTATAATCCTCCTTTACTGCACTCAAATCCATATACTCCCTATGTTGACTACCATTCCCCATCCAATGAGATATCTAGTTTGCAACCAAGTACCAGTACATGTGTGATATTACTATGCCATCTGCCTCCAGGGACAGTGTAAGAATTCCCTCCAGGCGTCACTGGTGGACCTCAAATGCTATACCCTCCACAGCTGATAGGACAAAACCCATTATCTCCATTGCACTAAAAGTACATTCAGCAATGCCGGCAAAAAATTGAGTCAGTTGGTGATCATTTTCAAGCTCTTCTCCACCCACATTTGCTTCCGGTACACCCTGGAGCCTCTTCATCAGGCTTTAAATATATTAACTCTACCAGCTGGTGGAAATGCGGAGCACTGATTTTGCAGGGATAGTATCAGCTGCATTGATTATACAAGCTGTTCTACAATCAATGTAATGCAGATGATGAAAGTGATGGTTTATCAGATTGATCTGTAATTGAGGCAAAGCTCAAAATGACTTAGATGTGACTGAATTCTCCATGGAGCAATTATTGAATAGGATGGATCAGCCCAATGAAAATCCCCTGAGAAGGAAGATGGAATCATGGGTGGCTTGGTTTTCCGGAAAAATGCATCAAGTCATAATATGTAAACATTATGATTTGAATTCGTATCAAGGGGGACCCCTTCACTCAGCGACAGCAGTTGAGGATGTTGTGGTCACTTTTGAGAACATGCTTGCATTGGCCATTTTGTTTAATATTGAGCAGATTCGATAACAGTAAAATGATACCTTGAGGTGAAACAACAGAGCCAGAGGGCAGAGGGCCCACCTTCGACACCCAGCCTCACCTTGGGCAAAATCTGCCGGGAATTGGTCAGAAAGAGCAGTTCTAGCTCGAGCAGCATAGGAAGAGGCTGAGATGAGATCATTCTACACAGCCATGGGATTCCATCAAATCTCGGAAAGAGCAAGTGAGAGCAAATGTTGGGAATGATAGAGTGTGTATTATTCATTGTATGTTAAGATGAGATGGTGGCTAGCTACCCCGAGGTCTCTGGAATATATACTCCCTGCTGATGAGTCTATCTCCATTACCACTGTATCTCCATTGGCCCCCATCCCCCTGTCTATCTCCATCATCCCTGTATCTCCATTCACCAGCTGTCGCTCAGTCCTCAGCCAAGCTGAGTGGCAGTGGTGTGAGAAACATCTTTTCCTGCCACGATACCTCCATGGCCCTTTGTGCAAAGCACACCTCTTCTCTTCCACCCCAAATAACCTTATACCCAAACCTGAAAGAACATAAGAATAACATATACCCAAAGGAAAGACATAAACCCAAAGAAAAACCATAAACCCAAAGGAAAACCATAAACCCAAAGGAAAACCGTAAACCCAAAGGAAAGGAAACATAAGGACTCTCACTCTTTGTGCACCCGCTTTCTGCTGCCACCCTCCATATCTGCCTTTGTTTTACCTAGACCACTTGCGAATTAAGTGATGTTGCCAAGCAGAGTATCGAATTGAACTATCACCTCAGACAGCATGTCCATGGCTGCTGTGATTTCATCAGCAAAAAAATATTCCGTTCGGGCGGAATGGCTCCGTCAGAGTGGACGCGCTCCGTCAGAGCCGTCAGAGACACCCCAGTGGCGGATTACTCCGCGCCCGGCATCAATGCAACGCGTCGCGTTGAATATCGCCCTCCAATCGCTGTTTCACTGTCTCTTCGCGTTCTGTCGGTCTCCTATTTTAAACGATCACTCTGGCGTTGTGGCCAACTTTGACAATACGTCGGAATGGGTTCATTCGGTACGCGCTGGCATCGGGATTGCAATGCGATGGGTGACGCTGCTAATATCTCTCCTCGCGTTCCTTCTACCTGTGCGCAAAATGCAATTCTCTTTACTAATTATACACATCATTCCAAGTCACCAGATCGATGTGGCTATTGACAATCCATAGCTCGTTCCGTCCGTGTCCTGTCTTACTAGTAGTAGCTATCTCTGGAATTACTTGCGCGCAGCCGACAATATTTCCCACGCTGAAAACTTGCAAAGCAACGGCTGCCGGTGCTGGTCTCACTTGTACAAATTTCGAGACCGGATCCAAGTTACCCGAGTTTTCAGGTATTGTGGTGAGCGCCAGGGCTAACCAGTACTCAACGAAAGCTCCATCCTCGTTTTGGAGTTTGATTTTGAATAG
>Ga0307515_10010406_pt1 | contig 17822 bp, 19 predicted proteins | sample 17_EM_MG_FD_194513 | JGI IMG/M metagenome (GOLD analysis project Ga0307515, IMG submission 194513) | Populus trichocarpa ectomycorrhiza microbial communities from riparian zone in the Pacific Northwest, United States - 17_EM | ecosystem: Host-associated > Plants > Roots > Unclassified | place... | reverse complement strand
CCAGAAACTCGCGCAGCATCAGCGCGTTGGCCGTCGACGACACGTTCTGGTGGGCACTGATCTCGGTGGCGCCATGGGCCAACAGATCGATGGCGATGCAGCGCCGCACCGACGCCAGCTCGCTCAGTTGGTGGCGCCACAGGTAGCCGTTGACGAGCACGCCGTGCACGAAGAGCGCCACCGTCCCACTGCCGTGTTCGACGTAGGCGATGCGGCCCGAGGGGGTGTCGACGAACTGGCGCTTTGCCTCGAATTCCTGCTGGTTCATGCTGATGCTCTCCGGTGATGTGGAGGCGCCAGTCTGCGGAGGATGGTCGGCAAAAACTTGGAGAAAACTGCTGTCGGTGATCCACTAACATGGCTTGCAAACCCCGTTCAGAGCCCCCATGCCTTCCGCCGCTTCGTCACCTTCTGCCGACCGCGCCTACCGCCCCTTGCAGCGCGACAGTGGCCTGCGCCTCACGCGCTGCCAGTGCCGTGCGGGTCGCCATGCCCGGCCGGTTGACGAGCAGCACCAGGCGTTCTCGGTCACGCTGGTGGAGCGCGGCGTGTTCACCTACCGCAGCCCGGCGGGCCAGGCCGTGTTGAGCCCGGGTTGGCTGATGCTCGCCAACGACGGCGAGGGCTACACCTGTTCGCACGAACATAACGATGGGCAGGGCGACGACTGCGCCGTGCTCGGCATCTCGGCGCAGCGCATGGACGAGCTGCAGAGCGCGCTCGGCCAGCGCCACGCCGGCACGGTGTTCCGCCGCGCCAGCCTGCCACCGATGCCGCGCGTGGCTGCGCTGCTGAAGACGCTGCTCGCCGATGGCGACGAAGGCTTTGCGCTCGAAGAGACGGCGCTTGCGGTGGTCAGCGCCGTTCAGCGCACGCTCAATGACGAGTCGGCCCCATCGCCCGCCGCTGCGCAAAGCGAACGCGCCTTGGCCGCCGCGCGCCACATTGAAAGCCATGCGACAGAGCCGCTGTCGCTGGACGAAGTGGCTGCCGCCGTGGGCCTCGGTTCCTTCCACCTGATGCGCACGTTTCGCCACAGCATGGGCGTCACGCCGCACCAGTACCTGATCCGCCTGCGGCTGCTGCGCGCCGTGGAGCTGCTGCGCGAGAGCGCCCTGCCCGTCACCAGCGTGGCCTACGAGGCGGGCTGGGCCGACCTGTCGAACTTCATCCGCACCTTCCAGCGTGAGATCGGCTGCTCACCGAGAGACTTCCGGCGCTCCGATCGCAAGATGTTGGGGACTAGAACGCCGGCACCATCGAGCCGCTGAAGCTCGCCTCCACCAGCTTCTTCACCTCGGGCGACTGGAAGGCCTTCACCAGCTTGGCGACCCAGGGCCTGCCCACGTCTTGCGTGCGCACCGCGATCAGGTTGGCATACGGGCTCTTCGCGTCTTCGATCGCAATCGCATCGCGCGTGGGCACCAGGTTGGCCTGCACCGCGTAGTTGGTGTTGATGGCGCTGGCGTCCAGATCGTCGAGCGAGCGTGGCAGCTGCGCGGCCTCGATCTGCACGAGCTGAATGTTCTTCGGGTTCTCGATCACGTCGAACACGGTGGCGCTGATGCCGGCCGTAGGCTTGAGCTTGATCACGCCGTACTTTTGCAGCAGCGACAGCGCCCGCCCGCTGTTCGACGGGTCGTTCTGGATGCCGACCTTGGCGCCCTTGGGCAGATCGGCCAGCGACTTGAACTTCTTCGAATAGAAGCCCATCGGGAAGGTGACGGTCTCGCCCACCGCGCTGATCTTGTAGCCGCGCGCCTGGATCTGCGACTGCAGGAAGGGCAGGTGCTGGTAGCTGTTGGCCTGCACGTCGCCCGCATCGAGCGCGGCATTGGGCTGGATGTAGTCGTTGAACTCGACGATCTGCAGCTTGAGGCCGTCGCGTTCGGCGACCTTCTTCGCCACCTCGGCGATCTGCGCGTGCGGGCCGGCGGTGACGGCGATCTTGATCACGTCTTGCGCCTGTGCGCTGAGTGTGGCGAGTGCCAGCGTGGCGATGGAGATAAGGCGGGTGGGCAGCATGAATGAAATCCTCGGGTGAGATCAGAACGCGTGCGCGGCATGCAAAGCCTGGCGCACGCGAGTGGTGAAAAAAGCCGCATCGGCGTGTTCGCGTTGGCGAGGCCGGGGCAAGTCGTTGGACAGCTCGGCACGCACGGTGCCGGGGTTGGCGTCCATCACCAGCACGCGGTCGCTCAGGTGAACGGCTTCGTCGATGTCGTGCGTGACCATCAGCACCGTCACGCCGTGCGTGTGCGCCAGTTGCAGCAGCAGGTCTTGCAGCTTCATGCGCGTGAAGGCATCGACGGCGGAGAAGGGTTCGTCGAGCAGCAGCAGTTCAGGCTGGGTGAAGAGGCCGCGGGCGATGGCAACGCGCTGGGCTTGGCCGCCGGAGAGCTGCTTGGGCAGGGCGTTGCCCAGACCTTCGAGGCCGACTTCGCGGAGCAGTTCGGTGACGCGTTGGTTCTTCTGTTGGTTGTTGTCGCTCAGGTCGAAGGCGATGTTTTGGGCGACGGTGAGCCAAGGGAAGAGGCGCGGTTCCTGGAAGATGAAGCGGATGCCTCTTGTGGGGCCTTGCAGGCGTTGGCCTTGGAGCAGCACTTCGCCGTCGTGGGCGGTGTCGAGGCCTGCGATCACGCGCAGCAGGGTGCTTTTGCCGCAGCCGCTGGCGCCTACCAGTGTGACGATTTCGCCTTGCTGGACGTGCAGGTGCACGTTTTGCAGGACGAGTTTGTCTGCGTAGTGTTTTCGAGGAAGGTTGAGAGTCAGCATGGGGTGGAGCCCCTGCCGTTCGGGCTGAGGGTGCTTGGCTTGTCTCTCGCGTACCACCAACCGCTCAGGCTGAGGTATCGAAGCCCTGCTCCGCTTTGTCGTTGGTTCTTCTCACTGTGTGAGACCGCGTCGGGATGTCGTCCCGACAGCCGACCTACTTTTCTTTGCTTCGCCAAAGAAACGTAGGCAAAAGAAAGGCGACCCCCCTCACCGGTCGGCCAAGGGCCGACTGCTCTGCGGTGCTCGGGCTTTGCAGGTCGGGCAGAACTCACTACGCGGCCTGTGGCCGCTGCGTTCAGACAACCGCCCGAAGTCAGAGGACGAAGGCGCTGCGCGCCCCTGCAAAGCCCTGCGCTCCTCGACGGCTCCGAAGGGCCCCAAGAGCAATGCGGTCGTTTGCTGCGCAAACATTCCCTGTCACACCTCGCTTCGCATCGGGCGCGAGCGAAGCGAGCGTCATCTTGCCGATGCGAAGCGAGGCGAATCTGGTGTTCGTCTCCCCCTTCGGACGAGCTGAGCAGCGCAGGGCTTTGCAGCAGCGCGCGCCAGCGCGCCTCGTTGACTGACTTCGCGCGGTTGTTTGAGCGCAGTGAGCACAGCGAACGTAGCGAGTTCGGCGCGAGCTGCAAAGACCGAGCAGCGCAAGGCAGCCCTCGCACCGCGAGGGCCGAGTCGGCAGGGGTCGCTTCTTTGCCTCCTTTCTTGTCGATACAAGAAAGGAGGTCGGCTGCCGGGACGAAACCCCGGCGCGGCCTCACGCAGTGAACAAGAGATACGCAAAAACGGAACAAAAGACCCCTCACCCACGCGAATCAAACGTGTCGCGCCAAGAGAGCCAACGCCGCTCAACAAACACCATCCCCGAATCACTCACCTTCCCCAACAAAGCCAACAACACAATCGCCGCCAACACGATGTCAGCCCGCCCAGTCTCCCGACCATCGGTCAGCAGATACCCCAACCCCCGCGTAGCGGCAATCAACTCCGCCGCCACCATGAACATCCAAGCCAAACTCAACCCATTCCTCAACCCCGTCATCACCGACGGCATCGCCGCCGGCAACAACACCCGCCGCACCAGCGACAACGGCGACAGCCCGGCCATCTGAGCCACCTCGACCAGCTTGCGATCGACATCGCGAAAGCCCGCGGCCACACCCATGTAGACCGGAAAGAACGCGCCGATCGCGATCAGCACGAGCTTGGGCGATTCGTCGATGCCCAGCCACAGCAAGAGCAGCGGCACCCAGGCCAGCGAGGGGATCGCGCGCAAGGCCTGGAAGCTCGGATCGAGCAGGCGCTCAGCGCGGTGGCTCAGGCCCACCAACGCGCCGACGCTCAACGCGAGCACGGCACCGATGGCAAAGCCAGTCAGCACACGCGCCGTGCTGGCCGCCACGTGCGACAGCAGGCTGCCTTGCTGCAACAGCCACCACAGCGTGTTGAGCACCTCGCTCGGTGGCGGCAACAGGTTCGCCGCAACCCAGCCGGCGCGCGAAGCGAGTTCCAGCAGCAGCAACACCGACAGCGGCACCACCGCGCCGAGCCACACACGAGGTGCTGCCGCAGCACGGGTGCGCACCGCCGGCCTTGTGGGCAGCGGTGCCGAGGTGCGCGGCAGCAAGAGGTGCGGGTCGGCCGACATGCGGGAGATCAGGCCTTGGCCAACAGGTTGCGCGAGAACTGGGTATCGACCAGATCGGTGACCACCTTGTTCAAGTCGGTGCCGGGCTTCACCAGCGCCTCATCGAGCAGGATCGGTGACGCCGACTGCAAGGCCTTCACGTGCTCGCTCGATGGAATCGGGTTGCTCAAATCGGTGCGCGCCTTGATCTGCAGCAGCGCCACCGGCAACGACACCTTGGCCTCTTCGGACAGGATCTTCGCGGCCTCGCTCTGGTTGGCGAGCGTCCACAGCCGCGCACGCTCGTAGGCGGCGATCACGCGGCGCACTTCGTTCGGTCGCTGCGACAAGAAGTCTTCACGCACGTTGAGGAAGCCGTAGGTGTTGAACGCCACGTTGCGGTACAGCAGCCGAGCGCCCGACTCCAGCTCGGCCGCTGCCATCAGCGGGTCGAGCCCGGCCCACGCGTCGACGCGGCCCTGCTCCAGTGCCACACGGCCGTCGGCGTGCTGCAAGGCCACGTGCTCGATGTCGCTGCGCTTCAGGCCCACGGTGTGCAGTGCGCGCAGCAGGAAGAGGTACGGGTCGGTGCCTTTGGTGGCGGCGATCTTCTTGCCCTTCAGGTCCTTCAAGGTCTTGATCGACGAGTCCTTCGGCACCACCAGCGCCGTCCACTCAGGGCGCGAGAAGATGTAGGGCGTCTTGATCGGGTTGCCGTTGGCCTTGGACAGCAGCGCGGCCAGGCCAGCGCTCGACGCGATGTCGACGCTGTTGCTATTGAGGTATTCGAGCGCGCGGTTGCTGCCGGCGCTGAGCGTCCACTTGACGCCGATGCCGTCGCGCTTCAGCTCGTCTTCGAGCCAGCCGAATCGGCGCAGCACCAGGCTGGTGGGAGAGTAGTAGGCGTAGTCGAGGCGCACTTCTTTCAGTGCATCGGCCGCGCGCAGCGTGGGCAGTGCGAGCGTGCTGCCGGTGGCAGCGGCCCATTGGAGGAGGTGGCGGCGTTTCATCATGGTTGTACGGGAGTCCAAATGGCGATGTCGGTGGCTTTGAGTTCGCGCGGGATCAGCGCGGCCTCGCGGAAGGCATCGGCGATGCGTTGCTGTTCGGCGAGTTCGCCGCGTTGCACCGGCACGATGCTGTAGCTGCGGCGCGCGTTCACCTGTTCGATGGTGGTGGCCGGCACATTGCCCCAGATCGGCGACAACTGCTCCGCCGCCTCCTTCGGGTTGGCTTTCACCCAGCGGCCGGTGGCCTGCAGTTCGTCGAACACCAGCTTCACCACCTCGGGGTGCGCCTTCGCGAAGCCGGTGGTGGCGGTGTAGAAGCGGTTGTACTCGACCAGGCCGTCGCGCCCGTCGGCCAGCACGCGGGCCTTGCCGTCGCGCAGCTGCACCGCGAGGAACGGGTCCCACACCACCACGGCGTCGACCGAGCCGCCGTTGAACGCGGCCACGCCGTCTTGCGCATCGAGATAACGCACATCGATATCGCTCGCCTTCAGGCCAGCCTTCTTCAGCGCAGCCACCAGCAGGTAGTGCACGCCGGCACCCTTGGTCACGGCAACACGCTTGCCTTTGAGGTCGGCCACCTTCGGGATGGGCGAATCGGTGCGCACGAGGATGGCTTGCGCGCTCGGTGCCGAAGTTTCCTTGGCGAAGTAAGTCAGCGGGGCGTTGGCCGCTTGCGTGAACAAGGCATAGGCATCGGCGACGTCAGCATGCAGGTCGACGCTGCCAGTGTTGAGTGCGGTCAGCAATGCGTTGCCGCTCAGTTCATGCCAGCTGACGTCGAAGCCGAGCGGGGCGAGCTTCTTCTCCAGCGTGCCGTTTTGTTTGATCAGCGTGAGCAGGGTCGACGAGCGCTGGTAGCTGATGCGCACCATCTCGCGGGCCTGGGCCAGCGTGGCGGTGAGGGTCAGCGCGGCGGCTGCGAGTAGCAGTGCTGCGCGGCGCGTTGAGATGTTGATCATGGTGTGTTCCGGTGGGACGGTCTTTTTGGACGCAAAGGTCGCGAAGAAGAAGACGCAAAGAACGCAAAGGAATCAAGTTTTTCTTGGCGACCTTTGCGTCTTCTTTGCGTTCTTTGCGTCCAATGAAAAGGTGATCAAGCGCTCAAGCCACAGAAAGCTCTGCAACAACAGCAGCCGGCTCCGCATCAATGCGTACCTGCCGCCCCGCATGGTTCGCCGGCAATCGCGCGCCCTGGCGGAACAGCTTGCTGCGCAGCGTGCCCTGCGGGTACTCGCTGCGGTAGCGCCCTCGGCGCTGCAGTTCGGGTACCACGTGCGTCACCACGTCGCGAACGGTCTCGTGCGCCAAAGCGAACGTGAGGTTGAACCCATCGATGCCGGTCTCGTCGACCCAGCTCTCCAGCTCGCTCGCCACCTGCTTCGCGTCGCCGGTGATCACCGGGCCACGGCCGCCGAGGCCGATGAAGCGCGCGGCCTCGCCCACCGTCCAGGTGCGGTTCGGGTCGGCCTGGCTGAAGGACGCGAGCGCGGCACGGCCGGCATCGGTGTCGATGTATTCGATGGTCGCGTCGAGCGGGTAGCGGCTGAAGTCCACATCGGTCCAGCCCGAGAGCAGCGCGAGCGAGGCTTCGACGTCGATGTGCTTTTCGTAGTCGGCGCGCTTGGCTTTCGCTTCCGCCTCGGTGCTGCCGGTGATCACCAGGGCCTGGGCGTAGATCAGCAGGCTCTTCGGGTCGCGCCCGGCTTTCACCGCGGCTTGGCGCAGGTCGGTCACGTAGCGCGCGATCACCGCCTTGCTGGGCCCGCTGACGAACACGCACTCGGCATGCTTGGCCGCGAACGCCTTGCCGCGCGACGAGGTGCCGGCCTGGTAGAGCACCGGCGTGCGCTGCGGCGAGGGCTCGCTCAGGTGGAAGCCCGGCACCTGGTAGTGCACGCCATGGTGGCGGATGGGGTGCACCTTCTTCGGGTCGGTGTAGACGCCGGTGGCGCGGTTGCGCTGCACGGCGTCGTCTTCCCAACTGTGCTCCCACAGCTTGTAGACCACATCCATGTATTCGTCGGCCACGTCGTAGCGGTCGTCGTGGGCCAGGCGCTCCAGGCCGAGGTTGCGTGCCGCGCTGTCGAGGTAGCCGGTGACGATGTTCCAGCCGATGCGGCCGCGCGTCAGGTGGTCGAGCGTGCTGATGCGGCGTGCGAACGAATACGGGTGCTCGTAGGTCAGCGCGCAGGTCACGCCGAAGCCGAGGTGCTCGGTCACGCCGGCCATCAGCGGCACCAGCGCCAGCGGGTCGTTCAGCGGCACCTGGATGCCGTGGCGCAGCGCGGCATCGGCCGAGCCGTCGAACACGTCGTACACACCCAGCACGTCGGCCAGGAAGACGCCGTCGAAGAGGCCTTTCTCCAGCAGCCGCGCCAGCTCGACCCAGTGGTCGGGGTCGGTGTAATGGTGCGAGCGGTCACGCGGATGCCGCCACAGCCCCGGCGATTGGTGCGAGGCCGCGTTCATCTGGAACGCGTTGAAGCGGATGGACTTCTTCGTCATGACCGTCTTACTTCGAGCTCGCTGCCTGCAGCGCCAGCTGGTAGTCGGTCTTCACGAAACCGGCAAAGCTCTTGTCGGTGACGGCCAGGAACTCGCGCGAGCGGTAGGCGTCGGCGATGTCCTTCACCCAGGGCTTGTCCTTGTCGGCGGTGCGCACGGCCACCACGTTCTGGTAGGTCGGGCCGGTCTTCTCCAGCGCCAGCGCTTCGGTGATCTTGAGGCCCGAGGCGAGCGCGAAGTTGCCGTTGACGAAGGAGTAGTCGGTGTCGGCCAGCGAGCGCGGCAACTGCGCGGCCTCGATGGGAACGAGCTTGATCCTCTTGATGTTGGCGGCCACGTCTTTCTCGCTCGCGCGGATGGGGTCGGTGCCGTCTTTCAGCTTCACCCAGCCCAGCTCCTGCAGCACCACCAGCGCCCGCGCAGCGTTGGTCGGGTCGTTGGGCAGCGCGACGACGGCGCCCTCTTTCACGTCCAGCGTCTTGTGCTTGTGGCTGTAGAGCGCGATGGGCGCGGTGGGTACCTTGATCAGCTCGCTGATCGCAAGCTTGTTCTCTGTCGCGAACTTGGTGAGGTAGACGATGTGCTGGAAGGCATTGGCATCGAGTGCCCCCTGCGCCAGCGCGTGGTTGGGCTGGATGTAGTCGTTGAACTCGACCACCTTCACCGTGTAGCCCTTCTTCTCGAGCAGCGGCTTGATGCCGAGCTTGATCTGGTCGGCATACGGGCCGGCGGTGGCGCCGAAGACGAGTTCCTTCTTCTCTTGCGCGTGGGCGGTGAAGAAGGCGGCGGCGAGGGACAAGGCAATGAGCGAGCGGCGAGTGAGTGACATGGCGTGGTTCCTTGTTGAGTTCTGTGTTCATCCACCACCCCCGTTCGGGCTGAGGTATCGAAGCCTTGCGCGGGCCTTCGATACCTCAGGCTGAACGGTGGATGGTGTTCATGGCTATCGCTTGTCCAACCGGCGCGCCAGGCGGTTGCCGGTGAACTGAATGATCTGCACCAGCACGATCAAGAGCGCCACGGTGAGCACCATCACGTCGGTCTGGAAGCGGTAGTAGCCGTAGCGGATGGCCAGGTCGCCGATGCCGCCGCCGCCCACCACGCCGGCCACGGCGGAGTACGAGAGGAAGCTGATCGCCAGCACCGTGAGTGCGAGCACCAGGCCCGAGCGTGCCTCGACCAGCAACACGCGCAGCACGATCTGCAGCTCGCTCGCGCCCATGGCATGCGCCGCTTCGATCACGCCGCGCGGCACGTCGCGCAGGTTCTGCTCGACCAGGCGCGCGAAGTACGGAATGGCCGCGAACGACAGCGGCACCGCAGCGGCCACCGGCCCGATCGAGGTACCGGCGATCACCCGCGTGAACGGCACCAGTGCGACCAACAGGATGATGAAAGGGAAGGAACGCACGGTGTTGACGAACCAGTTCAGCACACCGAACAGCGCCGGCCGCTCCAGCGACTGCCCCGGCCCGAGGAGGAAGAGCAGCACGCCCAGTGGCCCGCCGATCAGCACCGCAGCGCTCAGGCCGATGGCGAGCATCGCCAGCGTCTGGCCAGTGGCCGTCCACAGCTCAGGGAGGATGGCGATGACGTTGCTCAGATCAGGCATACGCAGCCTCCAGCCGGTCGAGTTCTTCGCGTGCATCGGCCTGCGCCATCTGCCGCGTGAGCTCGCGGCCCAGGGCAGTGCGCGGCACCGAGCTGGGCTCGGCCACGGCGAACTGCTCGGCCACTTCGCCATGCTCCATCACCGCCACGTGCTTGCACAGCGCACGCACCACGGCGAGCTCATGAGTGACGATCACGATGGTCACGCCCAGGCGGAGGTTGATGTCGCGCAGCGTGTCGAGCACGGAGCGCGTGGTTTCGGAATCGAGCGCCGAGGTGGGCTCGTCGCACAGCAGCACCTCGGGATTGGTGGCCAGCGCACGGGCGATGGCCACGCGCTGCTTCTGCCCGCCGGAGAGTTGCGCCGGGTAGCTGTCGACCTTGTCGAGCAGGCCCACGATCTGCAGGCATTCGCGCACGCGGCGGAAGATGTCGCCCGGGCTGCGGTTGCCGTGGATGCGCAGCGGAAAGGCCACGTTGTCGAACACGCTCGCGTTCTGCAGCAGGTTGAACTGCTGGAACACCATGCCCATCGACTGCCGCGCCAGCCGCAGCTCGGCCTTGCCGAGCGCCGTGATCTCGCGCTCGCCGACGAACACACGGCCGCCGCCGGGTTGCTCGAGCCGGTTGATCAGGCGCAGCAGCGTGGACTTGCCGGCACCGCTGGTGCCGATGAGGCCGAACACATCGCCGGCGCGCACTTGCAGCGAGACATTGCGCACGGCATCGAGCGTCTGCTTGTTGGGCAGCACGAAGCGCTTGGACACGCCTTCAAGACGAATCGCGACTCGCACCGCCGGGTCGATGGGAGTGACGGTGCTCATGAGTAAGACGTGGGTTCAGGCCACGCACCGGTCAGCACATGGCGGCCGATGTCGCGCAGCTTGTAGTCGACCGGGTCGTGCAAGGTGTGCACGCGCACGTTGCGCCAGAAGCGGTCGAGCCCGTAGCGCGCCGAGGTGGAGCGCGCGCCGGTCAGCTCGAAGAGTTGCGAGCTCACCTCCACGCCGGCTCGGTGTGCCAGCACCTTGGCTTCGGCCACGGCAATCGCCGCCTCGCCGCGCTCGGCGGCGCTGAGTTCGGCGCCGCGGCGAAAGGCGTCGTCGAGCAGCAGCGCGGCCCGGTCGGCCAGCGCGATGGCCGGGCGCAGCAGCAGCCACAGCTCGCCGTAGCGATGTTGAATGAACGGGTCGTCGATCGACGCGGCCACGCCGGAGCTGATCCACGGCCGCGCTTCTTCGCGGCTGTAGCGGCGCGCTTCGTTGAAGGCACCGAGGCCGATGCCGAGGTAGAGATTGACGAGCACCAGCTGCGCCACCTGCGAGCGCAGCGTGCTCTGCGGCGTGGGCACGGCGCGCGGCGCCTGCAGCACCTCGAAGTCGGTGATCAGCACGTTGTCGAACGCCACGTTGCCGCTGTCGGTCTGCTTCTGGCCAAACGCATCCCAGTCGGCCTGCACGCTCACGCCTTCGCGCTGCGTGGGCACCGCACCGATCAGCAGCGTCTGCGAGGCCTCGTGCCAGGCCGAAATGGTGAGCTGGTCCGAGCCCACCGAGCCCGATGCAAAACTCTTGATGCCGTTGAGCAGATAGCCACCATCGACGTCGGTGGCCAGCAGGCGCTTGTCGAGCGGGTTGAGCGCGTTGCCCCAAAACCAGCCCTGCGCCACCGTGTCGCGCAACAGGCGCGATTGCTGGTCGGCCGTGCCGTACAAGCGCACACCTGCGAGCTGCAGGTGGTGAAAACCGAACAGGTGTGCCAAGGCGCTGTCGGCCTCGGCCAGCCGCCGCAGCGATGTGAACAGCGTGGGCCAGTCAGCGCCCTGCCCGCCATGCTCGGTGGGGATCGTCAGCGTGAGCAGACCGCTCTGGCGGATCAGCTCACGCTCATGCGCCGCATGGCCGCCGGCCCGGTCGCGCGCAATCGCCGTGGCCTGCAGCTGCTGCGCCAGCGCCTCGACGGTATCATGCACCGACGCCGCCGAACCTTCGTCGTACAGCACACGGCGTTGAAGAGAAATGACAGGGGACATGCCAGCTCGAAGGATTCGAAGACTGGCAGTGTTTCAGCAGCATGCGCTGTTGGGAACGAAGCAAAACGGGTTAGGTTCTGCGCAAATCAAGCATGGAGAGGCATCGTCAATGCTTGAGTTACCCCCTCGCTTGCCTCAGTGCATTGCGGGCGGGCTCAGTCCTTTCTCAAAGCGCAGCAATACGCGCTTGTCGCTGGCCCAGTTCTCGAGAACCGCTCGCGCGTTGTCAGGGTCCACGGTGGCAATACCCAGGACATGGCGGTCCGTCCAACTGTCCTTCAAGGTGGTGTCGTGATGCTCATGCGGGCGACCCTCGCTGCATTGTTTGCAGAGGATCCGCACGTTCGAAGTCCAATCTTCATATTCAACTCCACGCTCATCAAGTGCCGCGCAGAGTTCTTGCAAATCAGCATCGGCGCTGACCTGAACCTCGGCTTCCAGGGTCGAGTTCTCGGACGGCGCGAACAGTTCCAGGACATTGAAGACGCCGTACTCCCGGCCTTGATACTTGCGCATTCCAGTTGCTGCACCGTCATGCAACACGACGTCGCCACAGCGGAAGCCAGATGACGGATAGGGAATGTTGCCGATTCGAACTCGCACCGGGTCGATTCGTTGACCCCAGACGACCTCTCCGGCATCGTCGGGGTTGAGGCGCACAGGAGTCATCCCAAAGTCGGCCTCGATTTCTGTGTCGCCGTTGTCTATCGGCAAGCCAAGGCGCTTCCAAGTCGCCCGGGCAGTCTGCCAATCGCGCAGAGCCGTTGCGGCGATCGCGAGATTCCAGTTCGCTGCCTCGTCCTCCGGTGCGAACTCGGTCGCTCGACGGTTGAACGCCATGGACTCCGCCCATTCACCTCGGTACTTGTGAATCAGGCCGATGTTGTAGAGAGTCTCCGGGCGCTCCGGGTCGAGGCTCACCGCCTCGTGATACAGGCGCAGTGCCTCGTCTTCATCATTGAGCGACTGCGCTTCATCGTGAAGCTGCTCCGCCCGCTGTCTGTTTGCTTCGCTCAATGCCAATCTCCGCTTTGAAGTTCCCTTGCTGCACGATTCTGCTCTGGTTGAAGTCCGTGTCGATTCAAAGCAAGCATCTGGCAAACTGAACTGAGATATCGGTCACGTTAGCCCCCTCTCAACTTCGGTCCACCGCATGAGCACCAATCCCTACGCCCCACCGAAAGCCAACGTCGACGACGTAGAAGTTGCCCCGGTGATCGACGAAGCACCTCCGTTGTGGAACCCCAGCGCGGCGGCACGGTGGAGCCTTCTGTTGAGCCCCATCTTCGGTGCGACGCTGCATATGAAGAACTGGCAGGCGATGGGCGAGACGGAGAAGGCGGCGCAATCCAAGTGGTGGCTCTGGGGAAGCGTCGGGTTCTTCGTGCTGCTGGTGGTTGTTGGAATGATCCTCCCCGACACCAAGGAAATAGATCTGCTCTCTCGTGGCGCCGGCCTGGGGCTGCTGATTGCGTGGTACAGCCTCAGCGCACGGGACCAGGTGCGATTCATCACCCGGCGCTTCGGCAGCGACTACCCGAAGAGAGGCTGGGGTCGACCGTTGCTGTATGCACTGCTGGTCTTCTTCACCTTCATCGCGATCGTCTTCGGGGTGGCCTTCGCCGCGGACATGGCCGCCGACCCGAACTGACCGCTCCGCCGGAGCTCGCTCTTATGCCCAGCTTTCATCAGATCACCTTGAAGACGAAGCGGCTGCTCCTGCGGCCGCTGAACGAGCAGGACGCGCCGGCCCTGTTCGGTATCTTCTCCGACCCCCGCGTCACGCGATATCTGGCCCGTGGAGCTTGGTCGAGCATCTCGTTGGCCCAAGAACGGATCGCCAGGGACATCGAAGCCCTGAGCACCGGCAAATACCTGTGCCTCGGCGTCGTCCGGCGCGACGACCAGACGCTGGTCGGCGAATGCTCGTTGTTCAACTGGTTGCCGCAAAGCCGGCGAGCCGAGCTGGGTTACGCGCTCGGCCACGCGGCATGGGGCCACGGCTACATCAACGAGGCCCTGCAGGCGCTGCTGGAACATGGCTTTTCGCAGCTGGACCTGAACCGGGTGGAGGCCGACATCGACCCGCGCAACCTCGCGTCCGCCAAGACGCTGGAGCGCCTGGGCTTCCAGAAGGAAGGGACCCTGCGCGAGCGCTGGATCGTGGGCGGCGAGGTCTCCGACACCGGCTTGTACGGGCTGCTCGCCAGCGACTGGCGTTCGAGGCCATGAAATACCCCACCGCATCGGACGTGGAAGAGATGAAGGCCCGCGGGTACGACCCGTCGGTCATTGCCGAGCAGCTTGAACTTGCGAAGCGTGGGCAGGTGCTGCAGGACCTGAAGCTCGCCACCATCGAGGCGTTTGCCGGTGTCACGCTGGGGGACGGTATCGGCCTGCTCCAGGCGCAAGGGCTCGATGACTATGCCGATGAGAAGACCTGCGCTGCCTATCGCGAGAAGGACGAGAAGCACGACTGGCGGGCCATCACCCCCGAGCTGCTCGACCGGTACTACAGCAGCCTCTCGTTCTTCGACGCAGAAGGCATGCGCTTTCACCTGCCCGCCTTTCTGGTAGCAGCCATGGACGGGACGTATGGGTTTGATCTGGCCTACACCATCGCTCATACGGCCTTCGCGTCCGACCAGTTCACCTTGCTGACGCCTACGCAGCGTCAGGTGGTGCGCGGCTATCTTCAGTTCATCGCGCAGGAAGACGAGCGCGCCCTCGACCGCGAGCGTATCCAAGCGGCGCTGGCGGGCTACTGGGTGACGTGATCGGGCTGAGCCGCGGCCGACGATTCACACCACCAGTTTGTAGAAGCCGACCGTGATCAGCAGCCAGATCACCGCGCCGACGATCAGGATGACGCCGTAGCTGAGGCTCGCGACATAGTCCTCGTAGCGCGCCCAGCGAACGCCCCTGGGGTCGTCGGCCACCGAGGTGGCCATGTCGGCCTCGATCGGGCCAAGGCCACCCACCGAGGCACCGTTCTTGATCAAGGTCCCCACCACGCCGATCGCAATGGCCACGATGGTCGAGATGTTGGAGATCCCCAGTGCGGTGGTCTCGTGGCGGTAGGTGACGATGGCCAACGTGGCCAGCGCGGCCACGAACTCCACGACGAGCAGGATCTTGAGCGCCTTGAGGATGTACATGGCGCCACTATGCCGCAGCGCGCCTGGGTGGCAAGGGCGCCGTCAAACGAAAACCGCGCCCAGAACCGGACATGGTTTTCACCCTCTTTGGGGGTCCCCCATCTTGCCGATGGTCATGCTGCCTCGATCGCTCAATAGTCGCGCCTCTGCCAGCCGATATGGAGCAAACGATGTACTTCGACGAACGTGATGAAGGCGACTTCAAGATCTATGCGGGGGCCATTGAGGTGGCCTGCGGTGGCTACGCGGCCGCAGCGGTGGTGAAACAGGTGCGTGGTGTGCCCGAGGCCGTGGAAGTGTTCCGCGACATCAACATGTCGGGTGGCCATGCCTGGGAAGAACCCGAACGCGCGGTGCAGTTCGCCATGCGGGTGGCGACGGACGTGATCCGCGCTCGCGCCAACCAGGCGCTAACCGCCCGCAACGTGCCGCTGTTCAAGGCCGCTTGATCACTTCGGGTTCTTGGCCGCGTCGGCCTGGCGCTGGTACTCCTCGTACGAGGTGTTCGCGCTCTTCAGGCAACGGTTGCGTTCCTGCAGATCGTTGATCTTGTAGCACTCGGTGCGCTGCCACTCTTGCCCGGACCCGTAGAGCTGCTGCGACGAGCAAGCAGCGAAGAACGGTACGGCGAGGAGCACGGCGAAGCAAAGGCGATTCAGCAAGATGGGCTTTCGTGGCTGAGACGAAGGTCATTCTGACCGATGCGCCCTCGCTCTTTCGTGACATTCACTTTCGTGACCTTCACGCCTCGATCGCAGACTCCATCTCCAGGAAGCGCAGGTTCGGGTCGAGCGCCAGCGCCCTGACCGCGGCACGCTCGTCGCTCGGGCTCAAGGCCACCAGCAACTCCACCTGCCCGCTCACGCTGGTGGCAATGGGCACGCCGCCGCGGTACAGCACGCGCGAGCCGGCCACGCGCGCCACCTTGGTGCCAGGCAGCAGCGTGCCCAGCAGGTTGGCGGGGTCGGTGGCGGCCAGGCACACCAGGTGGTCGTCGGGCGGCTGGCGGCGCACCTGGCGCATCAGGCCGATGGCGTCGGGCAACGCGAACTGCTCGCCTGACAGGCCGGCGATGAAGCGGCCGCCGCGAATCTCGCCGCGCGCCTCGAGCCGGCGGTACACCCGCACCATGTCGCGCCAGGCGGGCAGCCAAGCGGCCTCACGCTCCAGCAGGCGCCACGACACCACGCCGTAGCGGCGCAGCAGCGTGCGGGCGATGTGCTCGATGGCCTCGGTCGACGCGTCGGCGCTCGCCGGCGCAGGCTGGCGCAGCAGCGTCCAGCGGCCTGCATCTTCGATGCCGAACAGCGCCACGCGCCGGCGATGGCGCGACGAATGCGCCGAAGCCCGCTTGCCCGCCGGTACCAGCAGCGCACGCAGGCCGGCATAGCTGTCGCAGTTGATACGGCCATGCACCACGAGCTCGCTGAGTGCGTCTTCGAGCTCGGTGCGCAGCAGGTGGGCGCCTTGCGCGATCTCGTCGAAGAACGAGGCGCCGTGCTCGGCCAGGTAGGTCGCGACGCGCTGGGTGCGCGAACTCAAGGCCGCGTCGTCGGCCAGCGGCGGGGCGATGCGGCCCCACAGCGGCGCGCTGCGCCGTGGCAGCAGCACGATGGGCGTGGAGCGCAGCGAGCCGCCGCCCCCGCTCGCAGTGGCCATCGGCCGCAGGCGCGTCCACAGCGTGCGGCCGGCGGTGCACAGGTCGTCGAGCCACGACGACGAATAGTCTTTCACGCGAGCAGGCAACAACTCGGCCTCCCACATCGCGGCCGGTGCCTCGAAGCCTTCGAGCTGCGAGAGCACACCCGCCAATGCTTCGGGGCCGCTGACGCGGCTGGTCGCACCGACGTGCTGCCACTCGAAGAGAAAACGCACGAAGTCGCGCGGCTCCACCGGCTCGATCTCGCGGCGCAGGCGCTTCAGCGTGTAGCGGTGGATGCGTGCGAGCAGGTGGCGCTCGCACCACTCGATGCTCTGCACGTTGGGTGTGAACTTGCCTTGCATCACCGTGCCTTCGCTTTGCAGTGCGAGCAAGGCGTTGTCGATGTCGGCGAGCGGCAGCTGGAGCTGTTGCGCAATCTCGGCGGCGGTGATCGGGCCGAGCCCGCTCAGGCGCGCGCGCAGCAGGTCGCGCAAGGCGTCTTCGCGGGTAGCGGGTTTCTCGGCGTATTCGGCGGGGATCTCGATCGGCGGCTGCATCTTGGCGCCGGGATAGAGATCGGTCACCTGCGACAGGCGTTCGGCGGCGGCCCAAAGACCCACCACCGTTCGCACTGAGCCTGTCGAAGTGCCTGCCCCCTCGCGCTCAGGGGCTTCGACAGGCTCAGCCCGAGCGGTGATTTGCAGACAGGTCGCCCGGCCAGATTGCGCCAGTTCACCCAACCAATCGGCCCACCCTTCGTTGCTGGACACCTCGTCGGCTGTGACGAGCCCCAGCCCGCTCAGCGCCTCATGCATCTCATCCGCACCGCGAGCCCGCGGCCAGGCCTCTTCGCGCACACCCGCAATCGCCTCAGCATCGAGCTGGCCCATGTCGTCGGGGCTGTCGGGGTCGCCGTAGCGGCGGCTCTGCACAGCCTGGGTGCGGCGCTCTTCGATCGGCGCATCGTCGAGGTAGGCGTAGGGCCGCGCGTTCAAGGCCTCGGCCGCGAGCGGTGACGGCGCCGGCAAGTCCCGCGCGACGATGCTCACCTGCCCCGCTTCCATGCGGCGCAGCAGGTGCAGCCAGCCCTCGGCGTCCATCGCGTCGTAGAGGCAGTCGTACATGGTTTGCGCCACCAGCGGGTGCTCGGGCACCTCGCGCTCGCCAGCCAGGTTTTCCGCACAGGCCACCTGGTCGGGGAAGACGCTCGCGAGCAGGTCTTCGGACTTCATGCGCTGCAGCTGTGGCGCCACCTTGCGCCCGCCGCTGAAGCGCGGCAAGGCGAGCGCGGTGGTGGCGTTCCAGCGCCAGCGCACGCCGAACAAGGGCGCGTCGAGCAGGGCCTGCACCAGCACGTCGAGCGCGGTGTTGCTGTGCAGGTAGCGCGACACCTCTTCGAGCGGGAAGCTGTGGCTGGTGGAGAGCGACAGCACGATCGCGTCTTCGGTGGCCGCCGCCTGCA
>Ga0307515_10010405_pt1 | contig 17822 bp, 16 predicted proteins | sample 17_EM_MG_FD_194513 | JGI IMG/M metagenome (GOLD analysis project Ga0307515, IMG submission 194513) | Populus trichocarpa ectomycorrhiza microbial communities from riparian zone in the Pacific Northwest, United States - 17_EM | ecosystem: Host-associated > Plants > Roots > Unclassified | place... | reverse complement strand
GTTTGCTGCCTCGTTTGCTGCCTCGTTGGTTGCCTCGTTGGTTGCCTCGTTCGTGCCTCCGGGCGCCGCTGCGCAGCCGCCGAGCACGCCGATCCCACACATCAACACGAGCTTGTGCATCAGGGTTCTCCTTTGCCTGGCTGACGCAGCGGCCGCGCGATCTTCCCGCGGCTCGGTCGGGCCGGTCCGCTACAGGTCGCACGCATAACCGCGCGGCCGGCCCTGCCGGTGCGCCAGGCCGGGTATAAACCCAGCCATGGACGGAATCCTCGCCGGCAAGCTCGCGCTGGTCACCGGAGGCGGCCGCGGCATCGGCGCGGCGATCGCCCGCGCGCTCGCCGGTGCCGGCGCCCGCGTCGTGGTGTGCGGCCGGACCAAGCCGGATCTCGACGCCGTCGCCCGCGAGATCACCGGCGTCGCGATGCGGCTCGACCTGACCAACCGGCGCGAGACCGACGAGGTGATCGCCTCGGTCGGCCACGTCGACGTGCTGGTCAACAACGCCGGCATCGCCGAGAGCGCGGCGCTCGATCGCACCACCGACGCGATCTGGGACCGGATCTTCGAGCTCGACGTCACCGCGGCGTTCCGGGTGACCCGCGCGCTGGTGCCGTCGATGGTCGCCGCCAAGTGGGGCCGGGTGATCAACGTGGCGTCCAACGCCGGGGTCTCGGGCTACGGCTACTCGACGGCGTACTGCGCCGCCAAGCACGCGATGGTCGGGATGACCCGCGCGCTGGCGATCGACCTGGCGCGCACCGGCGTGACGATCAACGCGCTGTGCCCGGGCTGGGTCGAGACCCAGATGGCCGACGAGGCGGTGACCCGGATCGCGGCCAAGACCGGCCGCAGCGAGGACGAGGCCCGGACCCAGCTCGCCGCGATGAGCCCGCAGCACCGGATGATCACGCCCGACGAGGTCGCCCACGCGGCCCTGATGCTGTGCGGCGAAGGCGCACGCGGGATCCACGGCCAGACCCTGGTGATCGACGGCGGAGCGGTGTTGAAATGATCGAGTCAACCGGAGGAGTGCCATGAGCAGTCAGGAGATCCGGGTGCCGGGATGGCCGGCGCCGCGCGGCTATTCCAATGGACGCACCGGCCACGGTCAGGCGGTGCACGTCGCCGGTCAGATCGGCTGGGACGAGCACGGCGCGCTGGTCTCGCCCGACCTGGTGCCGCAGTTCGCCCGCGCGCTCGACAACGTGCTCGCGGTGGTGCGCGCGGCGGGCGGCGTGGCCGGCGAGATCGCGAGCATGACGATCTACGTCACCGACATCGCCGCGTACCGCGCCGCGGGCAAGCAGCTCGGCGAGGTCTGGCGCGCGCGGCTCGGCAAGCACTTCCCGGCGACCGCGCTGGTCGCGGTCAGCGCGCTGGTCGAGCCCCGCGCGGTGGTCGAGATCCAGGCGGTCGCGTACCTCGGAGACGCGACGGTGGGGGCGCCGTGATCGCGCCGCGCACGTTCGGCTTCGAGCTGGCGCGCGGGGTCGCGACGATCACGCTCGATCGCCCCGAGCGGCTCAACGCGCTGACCTTCGAGGTCTACCGCGAGCTCGCCGAGACGTTCGAGCAGCTCGATCGCGAGACCGAGGTCCGCGAGACCGACGTCCGCGCGATCGTGATCACCGGCCGCGGCCGCGGGTTCTGCTCGGGCGGCGATCAGGACGACATCATCAAGCACCTGCTCGGCCAGGACACCCCGGCGCTGCTCGCGTTCACCCGCGCGACCGGCCGCCTGATCGAGGCGATGCGCGCGTGCCGGCGGCCGATCATCGCCGCGATCAACGGCACGGCGGTCGGCGCCGGCGCGGTGATCGCGTGCGCCAGCGACCTGCGGATCGCCGCGGCCGGCGCAAAGTTCGGCTTCATCTTCCCGCAGGTCGGGCTGTGCGGCGCCGACATGGGCGCGATGTACCTCCTGCCGCGGATCGTCGGTCTGGGTCACGCCACCGAGCTGCTGCTGTTCGGCGACATCATCCCGGCGAGCCGGGCGCTCGAGATCGGCCTGGTCAACCGGGTCCTGCCCGACGCCGACGCCGCGGTCGCCCTGGCTCAGGACTGGGCCGACCGGCTGGCGCGCGGCCCGGCGTTCGCCCACGCGATGACCAAGCAGATGCTCGAGAGCGAGCACACCATGGCGCTGGGCGAGGCGATCGAGGCCGAGGCCCAGGCCCAGGCGCTGTGCATGCAGCACCCCGACTTCGCCGAGGCCCACGCCGCGTTCAAGGCCAAGCGGTCGCCGCGATTCCGCGGCGCCCCCGACGAGGATTGACATGAAGCTGTCGAGCGACGACCTGCCGATGTTGTTCGCCGAGCCGCACGTCCGGCTCGCCGAGCGGCTGCGCGCGTTGCTGCCGGCGATCGCGGCGGTGGACACGCTGGGCGCCGGGCCGAGCGAGGTGCGCAGCGCGATGCCGGTGCTGCCGGTGCCTGGTGACGAGGCCGCTCGCGACCGGGCGGCGAGGGACGCGCTGGCCGCGGCGGGGCTGTTCGAGCTGGTGGTGCCGCAGGTGGAGATGCTCTGGCGAGCCGGCTCAGCAGATCGTGATACCGAGGCGGGCGCTGAGCTCGCAGGTGCGGGGCCGCGCGATGCGACGCGCGGGGGGGTGAATGGACCGGCTCTGCCGGTCCAAAGGGGGCGGGAAAGCCCCCTCTCGATCGACCTGCGCGGCGTGTGCCTGGCGCGCGAGATGCTCGGGTATGTCTCGCCGCGCGCCGATTCGATCCTGGTGTGCCAGGGGCTGGGGACCTACGCCCTCGGGAGCGCTGGCTCGCCGGCGCAGCGCGCGGCGCTGCCGGTGTTTGCGCGCGGCGAGCGGATCGCGGCGTTCGCGCTGACCGAGCCCGAGGCCGGATCCGACGTCGCGGCGATCGCGACCCGCGCGACGCCGGCCGGCGACGGCTACCGGCTCGACGGCGACAAGCTGTTCATCTCGAACCTGGGGATCGCCGACCACGCGATGGTGGTCGCGACGGTCGATCCGGCGCGGGGCCACGCCGGGCTGACCGCGTTCTGGCTGCCGCTCGACACGCCCGGCGTCACGGTGCGGCCGCTGGCGGCGATCGCGGCGCACCCGATCGGCGCGCTCGAGCTGCGTGGCGCGATGGTGCCGGGGTCGGCCCGGATCGGCGAGGCCGGGCAGGGCATGAAGCTCGCGCTCGACACGCTCGACGCGTTCCGGGTCTCGGTCGGCGCGGCGGCGGTCGGCATGGCGCGGCGCGCGCTCGACGAGGCGCTGGGTTTCGTCACCCGGCGCAGCCAGTTCGGCAAGCTCCTGTCGGAGCAGCCGCTGGTCCAGGCCCATCTCGCCGACATGGTCGTCGATCTCGACGCGGCGCGGCTGCTGGTGCTGCGTGCCGCGCACCTCAAGGACACCACCGGCGGCAAGCACACCACCGAGGTCTCGATCGCCAAGCTCGGCGCAACCGAGGCGGCGCAGCGGGTGATCGACCGCGCGGTCCAGCTGCTCGGCGGGCGCGGCGTGATGGCCGGCGCGGTGGTCGAGCAGCTCTACCGGGCGATCCGGCCGCTGCGGATCTACGAGGGCACCAGCGAGATCCAGCGCACGATCATCGGGCGCGCGCTGGCGAAGGGCCGCGCAGGATGACCGCCGGAGCTCGCGATGGCGCCAACGGCGAGCCGGATGCGGGCGGCGCGCCCGGGGCGTCGCCGGTATTTCCCGACGACCTGAACCTCGCCGACTACTTCCTGTTCGATCGCGTCCGCGACGGCCTGGGCGACAAGGTCGCGATCCGGTTCGGCGACCGCGCGTGGAGCTACGCCGAGGTCGCGGCGCGGTCGCGCGCGCTGGCCCGGGCGCTGGTCGCGCACGGGCTTGGGCCCGAGCAGCGGGTCTACATCGTGCTGCCCGACGTCCCGCCGTTCGCGTGGGCGATCTTCGCCACGCTCGCGGCCGGCGGCGTGGTGACGATGGGCAACCCGATCGCGCCGATCGACGACCTCGGCTACGTGCTCGACTACGTCAAGGCGGCGGTGCTGATCACCACGCCCGAGGTCGCCGAGGCGCTCGCGCCGCGGCTGGCCGCGCTGCCCCACCTCGCCGGCGTGCTGCTCGCGCCCGGAGCCGCCACCGGCGACGATCCGGAGGCCACGGTGACGCCGGGGCCGCGCACCGCCGAGCTCGCCGCCGCGCGCTGGGTCGCGTCGCTCGACGCCGTGATCGCCGCGGCCGATCCGGCGGTCGCGCTGCCCCGGACGCGGCGCGACGATCCGGCGATCTGGCTGTTCACGTCGGGCTCGACCGGCCGGGCCAAGGCGGCGATGCACAGCCACCGCGACTTCGCGTTCAACACCGAGGTCTACGCCCGGCGCACCCTCGGCTACACCGCGTCCGACGTCGCGATCAGCGTGCCGCGGCTGTTCTTCGGCTATGCCACCGGCACCAACCTGTGGTTCCCGTTCGCGGTCGGCGCCACGGTCGGGCTGTTCAGCGAGCGGCCGACCGCCGAGAGCGTGGCCGACGCGATCGCGCGCTACCGGCCGACGATCGTCACCAACGTGCCGACCATGCTCGGCAAGCTGCTCGATCTCGACGACGAGCGCCGCGCGGCGGGCGGCCCCGGGCTCGATCTGTCGTCGGTGCGGTTTCACCTGTCGGCCGGCGAGGCCCTGCCCGAGCCGCTGCTGCGCCGGTTCATCGAGCGGTTCGGCGGCGAGGTCTACGACGGCATCGGCTCGGCCGAGATGTTCCACATCTACTGCTCGAACCGGCCCGGCGACGTGGTGCCGGGCTCGCTCGGCCGCGCGGTCGAGGGCTACACCCTCAAGATCCTGCCCGAGGACGCCGAGGGCGCCGGCGCGCCGGCGCTGCCGCCGGGTGAGATCGGCGTCTTGTGGGTCAAGGGCGACAGCGTCGCGCATGGCTACTTCCAGGACCGCGACAAGAGCTGGAAGACGTTCCACGGCCACTGGTGCCGGACCGGCGATCTGTTCCACATCGACGACCGCGGCTACCTGTGGTTCAGCGGCCGCGCCGACGATCTGTTCAAGGTCGGCGGCGTGTTCGTCGCGCCGCGCGAGGTCGAGGACTGCCTGCTCGCCCACCCGGCGATCTCGGTCGTCGCGGTGATCCCCGGCGACGACGCCGGGCTGATCAAGCCCAAGGCGGTGGTGGTGCTGCGCCCCGAGGCGCGCGGCCAGGACCGCCGGGCGCTGGCCGAGGCGCTCAAGGCCCACGTCCAGGCCCGACTTTCCAAGCACAAGTACCCGCGCTGGGTGGTTTTCGTCGATGACCTGCCGAAAAACGATCGCGGCAAGGTCGACAAGAAGCTATTGATCGAGCGCGACCGCCGCGGCGAGCTCGCCGAGTAACAGACGATGACCGAGAAGTTCCTGGCCCGACATACCACCGCGAGCCTGCGCGCGCTGCTCGACGACAAGAAGCCGATCGTCGCGCTGGTCCCGATCGGCTCGACCGAGCCCCACGGCCCGCACCTGGGGCTGGGCACCGACGTCGTGATCTCGGCGGCGGCGTGCGTCCGCGCGACCGAGATGTTCGCCCGCAAGGGCCCGCTGACCGCGGTGATCGCGCCCGCGGTGAGCTACGGGGTGACCGAGTGCGCCCAGGGCTTCGCCGGCGCGGTGTCGGTGCCGGCCGCGGTGCTCACCGCGTACCTCGCAGCGATCTGCGACGGCCTGCTGGCGCAGGGCATCCGCCACGTCTGCCTGGTCAACAACCACCTCGAGCCGGCCCACGACGCCGCGGTCCGCGCGGCGCTCGACGGCCGCGGCAAGCAGGTCAGCGTGGCGTGCCCGCTGACCAAGAAGTGGGCGCGCACGCTCGACGCCGAGTTCAAGAGCGGCGCGTGCCACGCCGGGCTCTACGAGACGTCGATCATGATGGCGGCCGCACCGGAGATGGTCGACGACGCGGTCCGCGGCGTGCTGCCGCCCGTGCCGATCAGTCTGTCGAAGCAGCTCGACGCCGGGGTGACGACGTTCACCGCGATGGGGATGGAGCTGGCGTACGCCGGCGACCCCGCGGCGGCGACGGTCGAGGAGGGCGAGCGGATGATCCAGCGGCTGGCCGAGATGGTGGTCGGCGAGATCCGCGAGGCGCTCGGGCTGCCGACCTGAGCCTATCTATCAACGTGGCGCGGTGAAGGCAGCAGGCGGGCGGCAGGCAGGCCCGAGGTGTGCTCGCGCAGGAACATCGTACGCGCGCTGTGATCGACCAGGCGGCACACACCGGCGCCCGCGGCCACCGCGGTGATACAGGCCAGCGCGCACATCACCGCGGCGCCGATCGCACCGCCGAGCGAGACTGGCAACAACAGGCCGAACAGCAGGCCACCGGTGAAGATCGCCAGCGGCGGCGCGAAGATCAGCTTGGCGGCGCGCCGGGTGATCAGATCGTCTTGCCAGTCGCGCTCGCAGCGGTCGCAGCGCTCTCCAGGGGACAGCGCGTGAATCTCGCAGCGCGTCGTGTTGCAGCGCCCGCAGCGCATCACCGGGCGTGTGGCGCAGGATGAACAACCAGGAGCGCCCATGTCTTTCACTCTGCCTGCAACGCGGGCAGGCGCAAGCAAGAACGACCGGGCGGTGTCGGCCGACAGCGACGCGCGCGGCGCGCATCAGCAATGTCCTGGCAACGTGAGGCGGTTGGCTTCGCTCGGCGCGCTGCGTCGCGCGAACGGTGCGGTGCGGCGCGCCGCGGCGGGCGCGGGCGTTACTCCTTGACGCCGTGCTTGTGCTTGATCTGCTCGAGGACCTTGGCGTATTCGACCTCCCACGCCGACGTCCCCTCCTCGAGGTTCTTGATCCGATCGCGGACCTCCTGATCGATCGCCTCGTCGAGCTGCATGTGCTTCTTGCAGATGTCCTTGATCTTGCGGCGCAGAATCACGTCATCCGCGAACACCTCGTCGATGTGGCGCGACGACATGAACGCTTCGAGCATCTGGTTGGCGATCCACGACAGGCCCTCTTCGCCGAGGCCGAACTCTTTCTGGTCTGCGAGCTGACGCTTGGTGCGGCCGAGATGCGAATACGGAAGACCACGAATTTCCAGGATGTCCTTCGCGCGCTCCGTCAGTTCCTTGTCGACCCGGATGTACTCCTTGAGGACGGCCGCGGCATCGAGCTGCGCCTCGTTGCTGTCGCCGACCTCGATATCACCCGCCTGCGTCAGCGAGGTGATGATCTCGGCCGCGATGGTATCGACCTTCCCTGGATACAGTCTCATTCTCGCGGCACTGTAGGGTCCGGACGCCTCACATGCAAGGCGCGCAGCAGACTCTCGCTGTCATTTTCCCTCGATGTGCACGATCGCAATCCTGCTCGAAGTCACCGCCGGTGCGCCGCTCGTCGTCGCGGCAAATCGCGACGAGATCTATGCGCGTCCGACGCGTCCACCCGAGTCGCTCGGCGATCGGATCGCGGGCGGCGTCGACGCTTTGTCCGGAGGGACCTGGCTCGCGATCCACGCGGCCGGGCGGTTCGCCGCGGTGACCAACCAGCGCGCGCTGGCGCCCGTCGCGCCGGGGCTGCGGTCGCGCGGCCTCGCGGTTCGCGAGCTCGTCGCCGCCGCGGATCCGGACGGCTACGTCGCCGCGCTCGATCCGACGCACTACGCGAGCATGAACCTGGTGTGGGGCGACGCGCGCGGGGTCTCGATCGCGTACGCGCGGCGCGAGGGCACGCTCGAGATCGTACGGCTGCCGCGCGGCATTCATGTGCTGTGCAACGACCGGCTCGGCGCCGACGGCTTCCCGCGCGGCGTCCGGCTGCACGACGCGATCGCGGCCGCGCCGCTGGCCTGGCCCGCGCTCGCCGGCGCGCTCGCGACCGCGCTCGCCGATCACACGCGGATCGATCCGCCGCCGTCGCACCTGCCGCCCGAGCTGGCGCGCGCGATGACCGCGACCTGCATCCACTCGCGGCAGTACGGGACCCGTTCATCGACGATCTTCGCGGCCGAGCCCGGCCGGACGCTCGCGTATCTTCACGCCGACGGCCCGCCGTGCACCGCACCGTTCGTCGATCGGATGGCACTCTTGTGACCGCGGCCGGCCCCCGGGCCCGCAAGCTGGTGGTCGCCGGGCTGATCGTCGGCGGCGATGGCCGGATCCTGATCACGCAGCGCCGCGCCGACCAGTCGCTCGGCGGCCGGTGGGAGTTCCCGGGCGGCAAGGTCGAACCAGGCGAGGCGCCGGTCGACGCCCTGATCCGCGAGCTGCGCGAAGAGATCGGCGTCACGGTGGCGGTGGGTCGGATCTGGGACGTCCTGTTCCACGCCTACCCCGACTTCGATCTGGTGATGCTGGTCTATGTATGCCGGATCGTCGAGGGATCGCCGGGCGCGGTCGAGGTCGCCGACCTCGCGTGGGTCGCCGCCGGCGACCTGGCGGCCTGGGACATCCTGCCGGCAGATCGACCGCTCGTCGACAGGCTACGCATAGACGGCGTCCCGCCGAATTGACCCTAACTGTGGGGGGTGCCTACAATTCGCCGGATGGAAGGCCGCGCGAAGGTCACCAAGGAAGTCCTCTGCGAGGAGGCCCGCTTCATTCTCGCCAACGTCATGGCGGAGGCGCGGTACGGCCGCCAGAACCGCTACGACGACATCCGTCGGGTGTGCGAGGGAGCGGTGTCGATCCCGTTCGCGGAGTACATCGGCTTCCTCGAGAAGTCGGGGTACCTGCGCCACGACCGCACCAGCGAGAGCCTCGAGGTCAGCCCCGAGGGCGAGACCGTGGTCAACGGCGGCAACCTCGCCGAGTTCACCGAGCGCGCGGTCACCCACTTCAAGAAGCTGCGCCAGAGCCGGGCGATGGCGGTGCCGACCGGCGCGGTGCCGATGGGGACCCAGTCCGGCGTGGTGAGCTCGGCGATCCCGCCGCGCGACATCCGCGAGCAGTCCGCGGCGCAGCCGCTGCCGCGCAAGGATCCGAACAAGGCGACGACCTCGGGTGGCCGGCCCTCGGCGGTGGCCGGCGGCGAGATCCAGCTCGGCGCGGACATCGAGAACCGCTACGAGAAGCTGGCGTCGATCGGCTCGGGCGGGATGGGCACGGTGTACCGGGCGCGCCAGGTCGCGCTCAACCGCGAGGTCGCGCTCAAGGAGATCCGCGACCTGTTCGGGTTCTTCAGCGACGACCAGCGCAACGAGATCGTGCGGCGGTTCACCGACGTGGTCCGCGCCTGGGGCAACCTGGCGCACCCCAACATCCTGCCGATCCACGACGTCAACCTGTGGACCGAGTTCCCCAACGTGGTGACCGAGCTGGCGCCCAACGGCTCGGCGCGCCGGCTGATCAACGACGCCGAGGAGATCCCGGTCGAGCTGGTGTTCAAGTACCTGCTCCAGACGCTGCACGCGCTGCGCGCGGCTCACGCCCAGCGGGTCTACCACCGCGGGCTCAAGCCCGAGCAGCTGCTGATCGACGGCTACGGCAACGTCAAGGTCTCCGACTTCGGGTTCACCCGGATCGTCGAGCGCGACCACGCGGTGATCCGGCAGGTCTACGTCGGCATGGGCAACGTCGCGTACATGGCGCCGGAGCTGTACTCCGATCCGATGACCAGCGGCCCGCAGGGCGACATCTACGCGCTCGGCATCATCTTCTACGAGCTCCTGACCCGGAAGCTGCCGGGCCGGCGCTCGCCGATGCCGTCGCAGATCAACCCCAACCTGCCGCGCGGCATCGACGACATCTTCGATCGCATGACCCGCGACTCGCGCAGCGAGCGCTACGCCACGGTCGACGACATCCTCGACGACATCGACAAGCTCGAGGGCATGGACACCCTGCTCGGCTCGGGCGACCGCGTGCTGGTCGGCGACAGCCCGATGGCGTCGATCAAGTTCCGGCCGGGCGCCGAGGAGCCGCTGGTCGGCACGCCGGTCGACGCCGACGGCGAGGACGGCGACAAGAAGTCGTCGCACCGGCCGTACTCGTTCCGCCGCAACAAGAAGATCTAGCCGGGCGCGCCGTGGAACCACGCAGGGCCACGCTGCTGGTTCGCGACGACACGGTGCTGATCCGCCAGTTCGAGGTCGCGGTCGTCGACGGCGTCGATCGCGGCAAGCGCTGTGTGTCGAGCTCCGACGAGCTCGCGATCGGCACCGCCGAGGCCAACGACCTGCAGCTCACCGATCCGGCGGTGTCGCGGCACCACTGCGCGCTGCGCATCGACCCGCGCGGCCTCGCGCTGTGCGACCTGGGCAGCCGCAACGGCACGCTGCTCGGCAACGTCGAGGTGGTCCGCGGCTACGTCCAGTCCGGCGCCCGGGTCCGGATCGGCCAGACCACGCTGGTGGTGGAGATCCTCGATCGCGACCTGGTGCAGCCGATCTCCGGCGCCGATCGGTTCGGTCCGATCCTGGGCGCGAGCCCGGCGATGCGCCGGCTGTATCCGCTGCTCGAGCAGTGCGGCCGCGCCGCGTCGACCGTGCTGATCGCCGGCGAGACCGGCACCGGCAAGGAGCTGATCGCCGAGGCGATCCACGCCGGCTCCCAGCGCTGCAACGCCCCGTTCGTGGTCGTGGCCTGCGGCGCGCTGTCCCATGATCTCGCCGAGTCGGAGCTGTTCGGCCACGAGCAGGGCGCGTTCACCGGCGCCGCCACGACCCGGATCGGCGCGTTCGAGGCCGCGCACGGCGGCACGGTGTTTCTCGACGAGATCGGCGAGCTCCCGCTGTCGCTCCAGCCGCTGCTGCTGCGCGTGCTGGAGAACCGGACGATCCGCCGGATCGGCTCGAACGAGCACCGGCGGGTCGACGTCCGGGTGATCGCCGCGAGCCACCGCGACCTGCGCGAGCTGGTCAACACCCGGCGGTTCCGGCTCGATCTGTACTACCGGCTGCACGTGATCCGGGTCGCCGTGCCGCCGCTGCGCGAACGCACCGGCGACGTCGCGATGCTGGCGGCGCAGTTCTGGCGGGCGTTTCGCAGCGACCCGATCCCGGATGCGCTCGTCGAGCAGCTCGCCGTCCAGAGCTGGCCCGGCAACGTCCGCGAGCTGCGCAACGAGGTCGAGCGCGCGGCCCAGATCGGCTGGACGCCGCAGCGCGTGCCGGTCGTCGCCGCGCGCGAGAGCTTCGGCGAGGCCAAGGACCGCGCGCTGGCCGCCTGGGAGCGGACCTGGGTCGAAGAGCTGCTGAGCGCGCACGGCGGCAACCTGTCGCGCGCGGCGCGGGCGGCGCGGATGGGGCGCAGCAATCTGCGCGAGCTCGCGCGCCGTCACGGCGTGGCGACGCGGGCGAGCGCGATCGATCTGGCCGGCGATCTCGGCGACGACGAGCCGTGAGCCGCGCGGCGTCCTGAACCGGGACCACGCCGGGGGAGCGAGTCCGCTGGGGGGCGAGGCATCGCCGGCCGACAACCGCGCGAGACTCCGCAGCTATCGCCGGTCTGGACCCGGACCACCTGGGGGTGGTGCGGCGCTTGCTCATGCGCTGGCCCAGACACCTCAGAGCGAAAGGCACCTCCTGTGAACACCTCCGTTGCAACGATCCTTGGCCTTGGTATTGCGCTCGCGTCGACTGGCTGCCTCATCGGCAGCGACGCGGAACCCAGCGCGGACTCGCACATCATCGGCGGCAAGAACGATCCCGGCGATCCCGCGGTCGGCGTGCTGCGGATCCGCGCGCTCGACGGCTCGGTCGGCGTGTGCACCGCGACGCTGATCGCGCCGAACGTGATGGTGACCGCCGGGCATTGCGCCGATCGCGCCAACTTCGACGTCAGCTTCGATCCGCTGCCCGATCTGTCGGCGCCGCCCGGCAGCCGCAGCTACACCACGGCGACCGTGATCGCGAACCCCGCGTACACCGGCGATCCACTCGGCGGCCACGACGTCGCGATCGTGCTGCTCGCTCGGGCCGCGACCGCGGCGCCGGTCGCGCTCGGCGCCGCGCCGGCCCGCGGCGCCACGGTGCGCGCCGTCGGCTACGGCATGAACGTGTTCGGTAACGACGGCACGGGCATCGGCACCCGGCGCCAGATCGCGATCCCGGTGCGCGCGGTGGCGGCGCACGAGATCGTCACCGGCTCGGACGGCGCATCGACCTGCCACGGCGACTCCGGGGGCCCGCTGTTCGACGCCGCCGGCAGCATCGTCGCGACCACGTCGTACGGCGACACCGCCGACTGCCGCGGCACGAGCCACGACATGCGGATCGACGACAATCGCGACTTCCTCGCCAAGTACCTCGGTGGCGCTGGCGGCGGTGGCGCTGGCGGCGGCGGTGGTGGTGGTGGCGGGGGGAACCACTGCCAGGTGAACCAGAACGGCAACGAGATCGTGTGCGACAACGGCGTGTGCACTTGCAAGATCGACAGCCGCCCGGCCGGCACCTGCACCGCGCCGGATCCGTCCACGGCGTGCTCGAGCCCGGGTAACTGCTGCGGGTTCTGAGCGACCGCCGATGCTGATCACGCCCGTCGCAGGGGTGTCGCCGCCGACCAGCGCCCATGGGAAGATGGCCGTGGTGGTCCCGCCGAGCCTTCCGCCGCCTTCGAGGATCCAGCGCTTCGAGGTGATCGAGCAGCTCGGCAGTGGCGCGATGGGCGCGGTGTATCGCGCCCGCGACCTGCAGCTCGAGCGCGACGTCGCGATCAAGCTGCTGGCCCGCCCGGTCGCGGCGGCGCGCGACGCGCTGTCGGCGCGCGACACGATCGACCTGCGCGGCGAGGCGCGCGACGATCTGCTCGACGAGGCCCGGATCATGGCGCGGCTGTCGCACCCCAACGTGCTGCCGGTCTACGAGGTCGGGCTCGCCGAGGGTGGCGTGTTCCTGGTGATGGAGCACGTCGCGGGCGCGGACCTGCGGACCTGGCTCGCGACGCCGCGCTCCACGCGCGCGATCCTCGCGGTGTTCGCCCAGGCCGCGCGCGGGCTGGCCGCGGCGCACGGGCGGGGCGTGGTCCACGGCGACTTCAAGCCCGAGAACGTGCTGGTCGGCGACGACGATCGCGTTCGGGTCGCGGACTTCGGGCTGTCGCGGCTGACCGCGCGCGCGGCGCCGCTGCTGCGCATCGCGCCGGCGATCGGCGGGACGCCGCACTACATGGCGCCCGAGCTGTGGCGCGGCGCGGCGGCGACCGAACGCTCCGACGTGTTCGCGCTGTGCACCGCGCTCACCGAGGCGCTGGGGCACGAGCCGGGCGACCGCGCGGCGCTGGACCGGGTGCTGGGCGCCCGGGGCTGCAGCCGACGGCTGATTGCGGCGCTGGCGGCCGGCCTCGCGGAGGATCCGCAGGCGCGGGTCGCGCTCGACGAGCTGATCGCCGCGCTGGCGCCCCGCCGGTCGCGGCGGTGGTGGTGGGTCGCCGGCGCCGGCGCCGGTGCGGCGATCGCGGCGGCCGCGTTCGCGCTGTGGGCGCGCGGCGCCGAGCCCGGCTGCGAGGCCCAGGGTGTGCGGTGGGCCGGGCGCTGGGACGCCGAGCGCCGCGCCCAGCTGGCGGCGATCGGCGCCGCGGACGCGGTCGACAAGCTGCGGCGCTCGCTCGACGACGCGCTCGGCGCGGTGTGCAGCGCCGAGCGCCGCGGCGAGCTCACGACGGCCCAGGCGCGCGGCCGGACCTCGTGCCTCGAGCGCCGCGGCTTCGAGCTCGACGCGACCGCCACCCGGGTCGTGGCCGCGGCGCTCGCGCCCGACGCTGCGCGCGAGGCGATCGAGTCGCTGTCATCGGTGGCCGCGTGCGCCGAGATCGTGGCGCCGGCGCTGCCGGCCGATCGCGAGCCGGCGCGGGCCCTGTATGCCCGGTTCGACGCCGCCGACGCCATGGCGTTCGCGGTGCCGGAGCGCACGGCCGCGCTGGCCGCGATCGAGCGCGACGCGCGCGCGCTCGGCGAGCGCGAGCTCGAGGCGCTCGCCGCGACGTGGCTCGGGATGCGCCAGATCGAGACCGACGACCTGGCGGCGGCCGACGCGTCGCTCGCCCGGGGCTACGACCTCGCGGTCGCGATCCGCGCGGCCCCGATCGCGGTCATCGCGCTGGTCGAGCGCGCGATCGCGGCCGAGCAGCGCGGCGACGCGTCCGCGGCGCGGAGCTACGGCAAGCTCGCGGTCGAGTTCGCCGACAAGCCGGACGCGCCGCCCCGGCGGCGGGTCTTCGTGTATTTCGGGCTGGGCCGGGCCGAGCTCGCCCACGGCGATGCGACGGCGGCGCTCGCGCTGTTGCGCAAGGCGCTCGCGATCCTCGGCACCGACGAGGGCCGCAACCTCCGGCGCGAGATCTCGGTGCGGTTCGTGGTGATCTCGGCGCTCGAGCGGCTCGGCGGTGGCCGCGAGGTCGAGGCCCTGGCGCTCGCGCGCGAGAACCTCGCGCTGTCGCGCAAGGTGCTGGGCGAGCACCACGTCGACTACGGCACCGCGCTCAACGTCGTGGCGTTCGCGCTGCGCGAGAACCACGATGTCGCCGGCGCGCTCGACCTTCGCCGGCGCGCGCTCGACGTGATGGCGCGCGGCCTGCCGGCCGATCACTCGGTCGTGCTCGGCCAGCGCATGAACGTCGCGGCGGATCTGTTCGCCAGCGGCGCGTTCGAGGCGGCGCGCGCCGAGGCGGTCGCGGTGCTGGCCCGCGCCGAGGGCAACCAGGCGCTGCGCGCGGCGCGCGGCGAGTGGACCGCGGACCTCGGCGCGTTCACGTTCGCGATCGGCCGCACCACCGACGGGCTGCGGCTGTTCGAGCAGGGGCTCGACGAGCTGGTGTCGCAGCGCGGCCAGGACCACCCCGATTCGCTCGACTATCGCCTCGAGCGCATCGGCCTCGAGCTCGAGCTCGGCAGGCTCGACGACGCCGAGCGCCACGCCGACGCGCTCGAGCGCAGCTACCGCGCGCGCACCGATCAGGCCCTGGCGCTGGCCCGGCTCGATGGCGTGATTCGCGCCGAGCTCGCGCTTGCCCGCGGCCGCCCGCGCGACGCCGAGGCCCGCGCGCGCACCGGGCTCGCGGCGTGGCGCGAGCTCCACGGCGACGACGGCGACCGCGAGGATTTGCTGCGGATCCTCGGCGCGAGCCTGGTCGACCAGCGGCGGTGGAACGAGGCGCTCGAGCCGCTCGACGGCGCCGCGGCGATCGCGCGCGAGCGCCGCGAGCTCGGTGACCGCCGCGCGCGGATCGATCTCGAGCGGGCGCGCGCGCTCGACGGCCAGGGCAAGCGCGGCGACGCGGTGGAGCTCGTCCGCGGCGCGCGCGTCGCGCTCGAGCGCTTCCCCGGGGCGCTTCGCGCGCGCCGCCAGGCCGACGCGCTGCTCGCGCGGTGGCGGGCCAGATAGCTACTCGACGCGCAGGCCGAGGTTGGCGGCGAAGAACGCGTAGCGCTCGGACTGCTGCTCGATCGCCTGCGCCCGCGTGGTGCCACCGCCGTGACCCGAGGCGGTCTCGACCCGCAGCACCACCGGCGCGGGGCCGGTCTGGGCGGCCTGCAGCGCCGCCGCGAGCTTGTACGAGTGTAGCGGCGCGACCCGGACGTCGTGGTCCGCGGTGACCACCAGCACCGCCGGATAGCGGGTGCCGGGCCGGACGTTGTGGAGCGGCGAGGTGGCGCGCAGCACGGGGAAGTCGCGTGGCTCGTCGGGCGACCCGAGCTCGCCTTGCCAGCCCGCGCCCTGGCCGAAGCGCTGGAACCGCAGCAGGTCGTGGACCCCGGCGAGCGGCACGACCGCGCCGAACAGATCGGGCCGCTGCATCAGCGCGCCGGCGACGAGCATGCCGCCGGCCGAGCCGCCGGTGGCGCCGAGGTGCTCTGCCGAGGTGACCTTGTTCGCGATCAGCCACTCGGCGGCGGCGAGGAAGTCGTCGTAGGCGACCTGGCGGTGCTCGCGGCGCGCCGCGTTGTGCCAGGCCTCGCCGTACTCGCCGCCACCGCGGATGTTGACCACCGCGGACACGCCGCCGCGCTCGAGCCAGGCGATCTTCGCGGCGTCGAACCGCGGCGTGGTCGAGATCCCGCCGAAGCCATACGCGCCGAGGATCGTCGGGCTCGTGCCATCGCGCGCCAGGCCCTTCTTCGCGGTCAGGAACATCGGCACCCTGGTGCCGTCCTTGCCCGGGAAGAACACCTGCATGGTCTCGAAGCTCGACGGGTTGAACGCGACCTCGGGCTGCTTCCACAGGGTGCTCGCGCCGGTGGCGAGGTCGTAGCGGTAGACCGCGCCCGGCACGGTGAAGCCGGCGAACGAGTAGAACGTCTCGCGGTCGTCGGGGCCGCCGCCAAAGCCCGGCGCGCTGCCGATGCCGGGGAGCGCGACGTCGCGCAGCTTCTTGCCGCGCAGGTCGTAGGCCGCGACCGCATGGTGGGCATCCTGCAGCGAGACGACGATCAGCTGGTGGCCGACCAGGCTCGCGCCCTGGATCGCGTTGGGGCCCTCGGCGACGATCGGCTGCCAGCGGTCGCGCGCCGGGTGTCGGGTATCGATCGCGAGGATCCGCTTGTTGGCCGCGCCGAGCGTGGTGATGAAGTAGAACGTCGCGCCGTCGTTGCCCAGGAACCGGTACTCGGCGTCGTACTGATCGATCAGCGCGCTCGGCTTGGCGCCGGGGTGCTGCAGGTCGAGGTAGCTGACCAGCTCGACGCCGCGGTCGCCGACCTGACCGTCGCCGGTCGTGATCACCAGGTAGCGGCCGTCGCGCGTCAGATCGAGCTCGAACTGCCAGGTCGGGTGATCCGGGCGCTCGTACACCACGGTGTCCTTGGCGGCGGGCGTGCCGATGCGGTGGAAGTAGACCTTGCAGTCGTGGTCGGTCTCCACCAGCTCCTTGCCGGGCGGCGGCGCCGGGAACCGGCTGTAGTACAAGCCGGTGCCGTCCCGGGTGAACGCGGGCCGGTAATACTTGATGTGCTCGACCTCGTCGGGCAGATCGCGCGCGGTCGCGACGTCTCGGACGCGCCACTTCTGCCAGTCGCCGCCGCCGATCGACAGGCCGTACGCGATGCGCGCGCCGCTCGCGCTGGCGACCACCCCGGCGAGCGCGAGGCTGCCGTCGGTCGAGATCGCATTGGGATCGAGCAGTACCGCCGGCGGCGCGTCGAGCGCGGTCGCGGTCCACACCACCGGCTGGCTCTGCTTGCCGTCGCTGTGGGTCCAGAAGTAGCGCTGGCCGCGGCGGAACGGCGTGCGGAACGACTCGTAGCTGACCAGCTCCGCGATCCGGCGGCGCAGCACCTCGCGGCCGGGCAGGCCGGCCAGGTACGCGTCGGTCACCCCATTCTCGGCGGTGACCCACTGCCGGGTCTCCGCCGAGCCCATGTCTTCAAGCCAGCGGTACGGATCGGCCACCGCGGTGCCGTGAAACGTCTCGACGACATCGCCGATCCGCGCCGCCGGATACGCCAGCCCGGCGCGCGCGGGCTGCCGCGCCGTCTGCGGCGCCTGCGGCGCCTGCGCCGCGGGCCGTGCGGGTCGGTCGGCCGGCGCGGTAGCGGCGGCCGGCGCGGGCGCGGTCACCGGTGCGGTCACAGGCGCGGAACACCCCACGGCGAGCATCGCGATCACGGTTCGCATGGCGGCCAAGATACTCGGTCGCGCCGGCCGTGGGCGCGCGCCGCAGGCGCACATCGGATCCCCCGCGCATCGTGGCGCGCGGCCACCGCGTGTCGGCGCTTACGTTTGGCGATGCTGCGGGCACCTCGGGCGACCCGCGGTCGTCGCCTCGCCTCCTCCGCCGCCGCGCCGCGCCGCTTCCAGGACCTGGCGCGTGGGGTTGTGCTGTCGCGAGCTCCGCGCGGCTGCCACGCTCGGGGTTCCTCCTCGGACCCGCTCGGCTCGGCGCTTCCCCCGGGCGTTCTCTCCTCCGCTGCACCCTCCCGGGTCGCGGCCACGGCGGCCTCTGTGCTTCCACCACCG
>Ga0307515_10010403_pt1 | contig 17823 bp, 5 predicted proteins | sample 17_EM_MG_FD_194513 | JGI IMG/M metagenome (GOLD analysis project Ga0307515, IMG submission 194513) | Populus trichocarpa ectomycorrhiza microbial communities from riparian zone in the Pacific Northwest, United States - 17_EM | ecosystem: Host-associated > Plants > Roots > Unclassified | place... | reverse complement strand
ACTTACATCACGTTTATAGCTTATAAAGTTTGGCCCATAAGAAAATAAATTTTAAAACTGCTAATAACCTAATCTCTAGTGGAAAGCTAAATTCATCAATGATTTGCAGGTACATACATGGTCAAAGATTGCACGGTGACAGCCAAATCAATTATGCTTTTACGTACACTTTTAGTTCTGCGTACTCTCATCAGGGTTTTGGTCACACAAAACAGGACAGCCCTCTGCAGTGACACCAGAAGCAATGTCTAGAGCTGTTGCTACTTCACTTTCCCTTGCCAATCCATCCAAACAGAGTGGAACTATTCTAGAGAAGGTAATCGGTCCACTCTCAACCGGCGAACTCAAGCTCAGGACCAGGAATCCTAACGACAAACCCTTCTGTCACATTTATCTACTTCAAGGAACCCGAAGGCCTAAAAATGCGTGTTCAAGGCATGATAACAGTCATAAATCTATTTCCAGAGAACTCTTGAAATATGCCAGTGGAAGCTCTCCTTGACTTGACTGCGAGGCTCCCTCTGAACCAGAGACCAAGACATTTTGGTACAACATTTTCCTTGGAACAGACACTGTCATGGCCATACTGTCAAGTTGGGAAGCTTGTTGATCATGATTACAAGGCTCTTGATGTGGATGGCCTTAAGGTTACTGATGGTTCAACATTTATCCACTCGCCATGATGCTTGGAAGGTAAGAACTAATTGTAAATATTCCCCTAATTAGCATTGCTAAAGGAACTTAATTCTACTAATCAATAGGTTTATAAGGTTGTAACCAAGATAAAAGGCACAGAAAATAACAGAATATGTCTTAATACCATGAAGAAGCAGCTCCTTTACTGGGGGGGCGCGGGGGTAGCCTTTTGAAACGGATATCCATAGCGTTATTCATAGCATATGCCAATACTTCAAGAGTTTATTCCATCTTCAGCAACCCATCCGAGTGTTTATGAAGCTTGTTGAGGCAATCAGGAAAACCCTAATATTGTCCTTAAACATCAATTCTCTAGCAAACCAGTTGCAGGGCACCTCTCTTCCTTGGCAGACAGTACTAATGGTGCCTATAGCTTCAAGCTGAGAGGGTATGCGAGAATCTTGATCCCAATATAGGCTTGCCAAAGGAGAGTTTCCCTGTGACCGTTTTTGCTTAATCTATTATATATATATAAAAAAAAAAATCTCTTACTGCTTGTTCAAGATACGTAGAAGGAAATAAAAAATTAATTCATACAAGATAGATATTAAAATTTAACAACAGATACTAGATTTGTGAAAATGTAATCCCAAAATTAAATTCTAAGAAAGGTAAAGCAATAAACCAAAAACCTTAAACAGAACTAATGTTCATGCTTTCATAGCTCCTTCCAGGTGCTATACATCATTGCACCTAAAGCCATGAAAACTACCACAGTCACAGCCTCATGCAAGACCAGGAACAAGCCTTTCACTACTCCTGTTGGCCCTTCAACTTCCTCCTTTTCCTTTTTATTGCCCTTCTTGAGCTTCTTCTTGAGCTTCTTCTTCTCGACAGGCCTCTTGTTGCCAGCGTCACTCCTTTTGGTCTCCTCCGAAATCTCAGCCTCTTCTTTTTCTTTCAAATCAAGCTTGTGATTCTTCACTTTCTTCTTGTTGTTGAGGTCTCTCCTTTTGTCCTCTAAGTCCTTCACAAACGCACCATTCTTTTCCTTTTCTTTTCTGGGTTCAGCCTTTTCTTGGGCTACAATCTTCCCATCAATCTCCTTGTTATCATAAAAATAATCCTCCTTCCTTTTCTCCTCTTGTTCATCAGTTTCATGGCTATACACCACCACCAAATTTTTCTTAGTTGCAAGATCACCATCCGAAACTTTACTGTCATTACGAGCAATTAGTTTCTCTAGCCTTTGTTGTTCCTTCTTCTTTTTCTTGGCCAAGGCTTCAGCTTTAGAGACCAATTTTGCCACGTCAATATCGCCTCTTTCATCCCTTAATAGATCAAAAATATTATCATCCGAAAACAAAGAAGACATTTTCTGCAAATTATGATGAACTAGCAGTAATCTTTTTATAAAGCAACTAGCAAGAAAATCTTAAAATCAAAAGATTTAGCTTTCTATGTCGAACAAGATATGCCAACATGTATATATACACACAAAACTTATCCTTAGTGCTAAGGACGTTGGATTTGTGTCAGATTTGGATTTTTTACTTTGATTTGGAGACTAATAAAGTCTTTGTATTTGTTTCGGATTAGGATTTAATTAGGAGAGGTAGAGACTGTTTATGTCCAATGTAATTAATTAGTAATTAGTGAGGGAACACATTATGTAGGAGACATAGATACGCTGACGAGCACTCTTGCACGTATGATTTCAAGACTCTGGATCGAAAAATTTTGGCTAAGCAAAATCATAGAATATATATATTAAGGATAGGGATTCTTTAAGACGGTCTTCTTTGTAAATATATATGCAAAGAGAACCTTTTTTTTTTCTTTTTTGATAAAAAAAATATATAGACTAAATCAATGAAAAGAATCTTAATTATTTAAACAAAAATTATTATGAACTTTTTTTTTTGTTGATAAAATATAGATCTCTAGTGCATTTAATTTTGGCTAAGCATGTAATATAGATCTCTTGTGCATGTAATTGATATAGTATAGATCTCTAGTGCATGTAATTTTATGGGTCTAACTTTTGAGTTCTAACCAATAACCATCACAAGTTTTGAACTCAAGAAAAATTTATTTACTGATTAAGAAATATTTGTTTGATAGTGTGTGCCTAAACGTTATACATATTTCAAGAGTGCAAAGTGAAAAATTCTTCTTTTAAAAAAAAAAATCTTATAAATTTCTAAGTTTTTTTTTACATGGCCAAAACATTATTAAACATGAAAAGATTATTGTTTTTTTTTTTTTTTTTGTGTTAGATAAGGAGTTTCCCACAAAGAACTTTATTGAATTAATTCTCAATATTTATGTATCTCTCTGAAATCATTCTACAGTAGATGGAAATATAGCAATTTATTGCATGAAAGATCCTCATTTCCCCCAACAAAATATGTTCTCTTCTGGTCTTCTTTTGAATTGAGGATGAAATAAATGTCTTTGATGTTCCATTTTTCTCTTGTATTGATGCTAATTAATGAGGAAAGCAACTACTACTATGTAGTTCTTTCGAAATTCTTTCATTTGTATGCATTAATGAGCAAAAAAGGAGGGCTGGAGGGCTGTAGAGGTCGAGCACTTCCATCTCAAAATACAAAAAGGGCCTCATATGAAATTAAAGCAACAGCCAGATAAGAGTAGATGATCAAGGCCATAGTCATCAGTTCTCAAGAGTCATGCCAATGTCTAGTCTGGTCACTGGAATGTTACTTATGTTTGTAATGGTTTGCTTGGTGGGTTCGTTGCTACCACTGCTTGGTGTTCTGTGCATGGTTGAACCATGGGCTAGCTAGCTGCTATATAATATGCGGGTTTGTTGCTGCTTTGGTGTTGATTGGCAGCAACAAATTGGCCGAGACTTTCAAGTTTGATGATCCATTAGAGGCTAAGCAATTACATGGTGGATGTGGGACTTGGGGTGTCATTTTCACTACCTTGTTTCCTTCTTTGGTCTCATTTTCGTTGTCCACAAACAAAGTAAAGCAAGCACATTCAACACTTATTCTAGATCGTGCTCATTGTTTTAATTGATATTGGTTTTATTTTTTATTTTTTTAATTATTAAAAGTTTGGCTTAGCTTTATAATTTTTTTGCGTTTGTTTTTTATGAAATAATTCTAATAACATAATCACTCGAGTCATTAATTTTGAAGATTATTCTATTTTGATCAAGTTCAGCTTTATAATTTTTTTCTTTTTCTCCATAGGTTATCTCAAATCAAATAGTAGACTTGGATTTTTTGTTGTTTTTTTTTTTAATTATTTAACTTCAGTTTTTTGTATTCCGGTATAATATGGCTATAAGAGATATAAAGAGCATGAGTTAAAGTTAAAGGAATAAATTTACAAGTTCAACTTTTGAATGTGAGAAAGTATTTGAATTAAAATAGAATTCATATTCAAAATGAAAGTAATGTGATATCAAATCCATAAATCAAAAAAAAGAATTCACAAAATCAACCCCCACAAGTTCAAAAGTTACAAAATAAATTGCACAAACTTAAAAACTACTATCTAATTATCAGAAGCGGGGCCTTTTCTGCTGCAGCTCCGAGAATGATAACGTTGTCTTCTTATGGGTTTTTTTACAGACAAGCTCTGGAAGAGCTCCAAAGTCTGCAGTATTATACTGATCGGGGAGAGGTGGCTCAGAAGAAGCTGGGGGGCATCACTGACTGTAGGAATGGAATTTTCCTCATTAACGTTCTCAGTGAATTCAGGCTGCTCTTGTTTTTCTCCAAGCTTTGCCAACCTGCTGAGCGATTCCATATTGAATTCGGGAAGCTCGATCCTTGGTCAGAAAATTAAAAGTGACTTGGGATATTTGGATGACCTTGGTGACAAGCACGACTTCAACATGTACCTCAGCCCTCCCTCAGAAAACTCAACAAGCTCATTCTGGAATTCCTTCGAGGCTTTGAAACTATTGATGCCTTCCACCCTTACTTTTTCTATAGCATCTTTTAGCCTGTTAGCTCAATTAGCTTTCAGATCATTTAGCTCCTTTTCGAGGTCTTCAATCCTGGACAATACTTCAGAGTACCTACTCTTGACGTGCTGATACCCCCTCTGAGTCTTTTCTAATGACTTGCTCAAAGTCTCCTTCTCCACCTCAGTGCATGTTGAGAAGTCTTGATCGACTCAAGCTGCTGCAAAAGATCAGCTCGTTAGACCATGATCGCAGCCTCAGTTTCCCTTGATACTTCTGAAGCAGTGTGTTATCAAGAAAGCATGAATATTAATGCATCAGTTGTGAGAATGTGAAACAACAAGTACATAAAAACAGCACTTACCACAGAAGTGTGATTGTATGAAGAATGAGTGTTCACGATGCTCTTCAAGAAAGATTTGATCTGATAGGATTTTTAACAATAAACGAATGCGCTTGTCCTGAGGATGTCTTGTATCTCCAACGATAAACTCATGAGCCTTGCCATCCAACTCTATAACAGTTGACCCTGGGGGTTTTTTAATACCTTTCTCCTTCATCAATCTCCTTATTCTCGTGACATCATCCCATCTTTGATTGATAGCATGTATATTAGAAAGCAGCACATAAACGCCACTATCATGAGAGTCTAACTCTACAAACCGGTCTAATATTTCTTGGGGGAGTTCCGTATTCCCATTTTCCTTGCAAGCACTAAGAAGAGCTCCCATTATCCGAACATCAGGTGACATGGGCATAGCCTTTGTCAATTCCAACGCCTCATCCAAGAGTCTAGCCCTACAAAGTAAGTCCACCATGCATCCATAGTGTTCTAACCTCGGAGGAAGATTATATTGCTGACCTTTCATCCAATTAAAGTACTGACGCCCTTCATTGACCAAGCCACAGTGGCAGCAGGCTGTCAAAATGGCTAGAAATGTCACCTCATTTGGCCTCATGCCTACCCTAACCATTTCTTCGAAAAGTTCAAGTACCTTGTAGGCATGCCCGTGCATAGCCAAGCCATTTAGCAATGCATTCCATGTCAAAACATTCTTATGAGGCATTCCATTAAAGATCTGCATTGACATCTCTATACAGCCACACTTTGCATACATGTCAACCATAGCAGTTCCAATCTGAATATCCCATTTGATTGCCTTGCGGTCGATGTGCTCATGAACCCATCTGCCATAATCAAGAGCTCCAAGCCTGGCACAGGCTGAAAGAACACTGGTAAGTATAATCCCATCAGGCTCAATACCAGAGCTTTGCATATCCTGAAACAACTCCAAAGCCTCCTTGGGACAATTGCATTGCACCAATCCACTTATAATACTGGTCCAAGAAACAATGTCCTTCTCAGCAAGCTCATCAAATACTTGTTTTGCTCCAGGCAAACACCCACACTTCACATACATATCTATGAGAGCATTGCTAACCTCCAAACCTACCCCAAACGCACTCTTGAAACTCAACCCATGAATCCCCTTCCCTACACTCAAATACCCCTTTCTCCCACAAGCAACTAATACACTAACAAAAGTTGCAGCATTAGGCTCAACATCCATCCTCAAAAACAAACCCACAGCCTCATCAAACAAGCCTGCTCTCACATACCCTGATATAACACCAGTCCAAGAAACCACATCTCTCACAAGCATTTCATCAAACACTCTGCTAGCATCAACAAAACTCTTACAAACACTGTAAAAATGAACAAGAGAATTTTCAACATAGATATTACATACAAAACCCATCTTAATAATCACCCCATGAACCTGCCTACCCTCACCAATCCCCACAAACTTAGCACATGATTTCAATACAGCAGGGAAAGTAAACATATCAGGCAAAAACCCATCTTTCACTATCCTTCTATAAACCAAGAATGCAGTCTTGGGCCTATCACCAATAGCGTAACCAGAAACCAAGGCATTAAATGGAAATGAGCTAACTTTCCAATCATATTCACTCAAAAAATCACATGCATAATCAACAAAGTTAGGACCTTTTGCAAAGAACTCAACAACCCTGTTGACAACAAAGTCATTAGAAACAACCCCTGATGTTATCAACTGTGCATGGATTTTCTTAAAAGTTGTCAACTTTTTGCATCTCTGAATGCTGTCTAAAAGAACCCGTTTCAGAGAATGCTTAATCTTGCTCATATTCTTACTTCTTGATAACTAAATTCTCCTATGTGAAGAACAAAGAATGTAAGAAAAAGCCATTGATTTTTGCAAGCCAAAATATTGGAGTGAACATGTACAGAGGACACTGAAACTGGAGTTAACATTCGAAAATCAGTGACTATTGTTTAAGCAGTTGCAATTTGCGATTCAACAAATCAGTGACTATGGTGGTAATATTTTTTTGACAAATTTCAAAATTAGTCCTCCAATTACATGGTAAATTTTATTTTAGTTTCTAGATTATTCTTTTATTAATTGAATCTAAGAAAGTTCATAAGTTCTCGATTGCATTTTTCCTTCTAAACCCATCACATATTTTTATTGTGAAATTTCAACCCCTACATATTATATTTGTTTTGGTGAAATTGTTGAAAATTAAGAAATTCATTTGTTTAATAAAATATTATTTTGATGAATTTAAGCAAGGTGCTCGAGAATAAAAAATGTTTTTCATTTAAAAATTAAGCTTAGCTCAATGCAGATTATTAATAGAAGCTCAATTCGTTAACTAACTAATATGGTGAATTATAATTAATTTTATTTGCGAGGTTATTTTAGTGGCTGCTAAATTTGATAATCTTTTAATTTATTATTATTATTATTATTATTTTGTTAAAAAAAAGCTTTTGAGTTCACATTATGTCTTTCTCAAATCCATAAAAAAAAAAAAAAGAGAAATAAGTCATATCATGATACAACTCCGGGTTTGATTCAATAAAGAACGTGATTATTGGATCATCATATAAACTTCTGGATCATAGATTAATTTATTTATTTTTATTTTCTAAAATAAGTCATTTTAATTAAAATGAAGCATTTCCAATAAAAAAATGTAAGCTTGGTTTGGTTCTTTGTTTGATTATGATATATAGCCAGAATATTTCTCTGTCAAATCTTGATAATTAAAAAAAACTAAAATCATTTTGAAAATCATTGTAGTTTTAGATTCATTGTTATTATTCACTAGAATAATATAATAGTTTTTTTGCTTTTACATATAAAAATAATAATATAAACTTACAAAAGGTATTGAAGTTTTTTCATGTAGCTTAATTATCATTACTAAATAAAGCAGGAATAAATAATTATTTTTCCATCGTGATTGCATAATAAAAAGACTTCAAATACCCTTAAAAGCAAAAAATAAATAAACTTGGTGTCAAGGGATATTTTATTATTTTCATAATAGTTTTTTGGTTATTCTAATTAAAGATGAGAAATAATTTGGTATTTGATCAAATATAAAAAAATTATAAATATTTAAAACGCATAATGAAATTATAAAAATACCCTTAAAATAAAAAAAAATAAGTTTGAAGCAAGTGGTATCTTTGTTTTTTCACAATGATTTTCTTTTTTAATTTCATTTTTCAACATTATGTTTATTGGATATTACAATTTATAATTTTATCATTCCTTCATAATTTTTTTTGAAGTTATCTTGGTTATATTACCCAAACTATATGTTTAACTAATTAACTAAATTGACTCGAGTTTTTTTTTTTTTCTAATTGATTTTTTTTTAATTTCAATATCATTTAACATTGGGTTGATTGTGAATTAAGCTTCCTGATTATTTTTTTGTTTCCTTTCTATGAGGTTTTCATTATCTCATGACTCGGGTCACATATTTAACGAGTTAAGATGGGTTGACTAGAGTCATTTTTTAATCGAAACTTTTTTCAAGTTCATCTTTCAACGCTTGGTTAATTGAGAATTGAGTTTCATAATTTGTTTTAATTTTCTCTCTGTTGAGTTATCTCGATTTCATGACTCAGGTCGCGAGTTTGCTAGGTTAACTTGGATGGACTTAAGTTTTTTTGTATTTTTTAATTTCATCATTCAACATTGAGTTTATTAAAAATTTAGTATTATAATTTATTTTGATATACTTTCTATAAAGTTATCAAGATCTCATGATCCAATATGTAAATTGATAAATTAACTTGAGTTAACTTGCATCAATTAAATAGATTACCATCCTAATATTTATATAAAAAAAATATTTATCTTAATAAATATTTATTTTAATTCAAACTATATATTTGAGCTCTAATATGGGGGTACTGATATGATATGTTAGCATATTAAATGTTTTATAAATTCTTCAAAATGGCTTTTACATTTCTTCAAATACCAATTGACTTTGCAGTATAATATAATAAAAACATCATGTTTTATGTTTTTGTTGGTGAAGTGAGTGTTTGGAAATATAGTAATGGTTATTTTTTAAAGTGTTTTTTGCTTGAAAATGTATTAAAATAATATTTTTTTATTTTAAAAAATTATTTTTGACACTAGCACATTAAAATGATTTAAAAAATTCAAAAAATATTAATTTAAAGTAAAGAAAAAAATAAAATAAAATTAATTTTTTCAAAAATACTTTTGAAACACAAAAATAAACAGACAGGATACAATCATATATGTTTATATTTTTTATAAAAGTTATTAAATTCGCATGACCTAAGACTAAGTTTATCTAGTCTAATTTAAAATGATATTATTTTAAAAAAAATCAAATTAATTTTAATCAAGATTTTATCCATCAAATCAATCAAATTATTTCAAATTATTTCTAATTGGATTTAATTCAAAACTCGAGTATCAGCCCATCACTGCCAAATCAAGTTTACAGTGTTTTAATAGGAACCTACTATCTATCTGAGCTCCCCACTTTCATGCAAAAGTCAAATTAGTTCTAATCTGTTTTGTTTTCTTTTGTTTTCCTCTGTTTTCTTGCAACTTTTTAAAGTTTGCATATAAAGTGTTTTTAAAATTTATCAAAAAAGATAATGTTTACCTTGCTTTAGCCCTCGAGTATATAAAGTTGTATTCTTAGGGTGTGTTTGGCTTGGAGGTGTGGTGGCTTTTTGTCAAAGATACAATACCTTTTAAGCATAAACTACACCTCTAAAAGCTATAAAAACATGCTTTTTACTTAAAAAAAACACAAGCTACCTCCCATTCAAACACCCTCTTAACAGCAGGCCGCAACCCTAAACCTAAATGAACTTCCATACATGTGCATATGGCTAGTCCATTACACCTGTGAATATAGACATCAATTCCATACAAGTCTCAAAGCCAAAAATTATGAGTGAATATTCTCATCTCTGATCTTTTTTAGTTTTTTTTTTAATCTTAAAAATTATGATGTAATTTGTAATATTCTTAGTGAAAGATCCCTTTTAACATGAGAATGAGTTACTAACTTCGTCGTTAGTAAAAAGTTCAAAAAAAAAAGAGAGATATTTTTAATTTTTTTTTTGAGATGGTATATTTGTTTTCTCTAAAAGCAAGTTCTTTATTAGGTGTTTTTACTTTTAAGGATTAGATTAAAAATTGATTACTTTATAATTACATCATATTCAAACAAAATTTAAATATGTTGTCACTAATAAGTAACGAGGTGATGTGTTTGCAACTTTGATTATAAGGTGTTATTTACTTTTATGGTTTTCCATATTTTGACTAAATTTCTTTTGAAATAGTTTTTTTTTCTGAAATAATATTAAAATAATATTTTTTATATTTTTAATATGCTAATAAAAAAATATTTTAATATATTTTTCATTAAAAATCAATTTTATAACATACACTAAATCAACAATAATCAGAAATGAGTTTCTTAAAATCACAACACCTAAAAGTTCATTATTTTGGATTGGCTTGTAATTAAGATAATATTGATATAATTTATTTTGATTTAACTTTTATTTAAAACAACTTTGCTAATTAGCCCTCTAAAACTATATTTAAATTATAAGATCATACAAATTCTATTACAAAAATAATTAAAAAAAAAACTAAAAGATGAGGGGATTTTATTGTGCCTCTCCTCATAAAATAATATTCACTAAAATATTGTTTTTTTTCCTTCTTTTAGTTTTCTTTTAATTTCAATTTTATCTTTCAACATTAGGTTTATCAGATATTGCATTTTATAATTTCATCCTTCCATTATAATTTTTTTTTGAGATTATCTCGGTTACATAACTCGAACCATATGTTTGACTAATTAAATAAATTGACTAATTAAAATGTTAGAGTAATTTTTTAATCGAATCTTTTTTCGAGTTCAACTTTCAACACTAGGTTAATTGAGAATTGAGCTTTATAATTTGTTTTAATTTTCTCTTTATTAGTTTATCCTGATTTCATGACCCAAGTCGAGAGTTTGCTAGGTTAACCTGGATTACCTCAAGTTTTTTTGGTTCTTTTTTTAATTGATTTTTTTTAAAATTTCATTTTTTAACATTGAATTTATTAAAAATTGAGTTTCATAAGTTATTTTGATTTATTTTTTAGAGAGTTATTAAAATCTTATGTCCCAACATGTAAATTGACATGTCAACTTGGGTTGACCTTCATCAATCAAATATGTTATTATCTCAATATTTATAAAAAAAATATCATCTTAAATATTTATTTGGAGTCAAATTATGTTTTTACAGTCTATTTTGGTTATTTTTAGACTCGTCAAGTCAACAGGATAACATTAAATTAATTAATAAAAAATATTATACTAGAAAATACATTATTAACGGCTAGACATTGTTTTATATTAAAAAAATATTTGATCTAACCTGCAACGAAACACGAATCAATAATCTAGTATCATCCTATATCTTAAGAAAATAATTATTCTTTATAATTCAAATTAGTTTTCTTACAAACAAATGGATCAATGGAAGATATTATCACATTGATGAGAGTTTTAGAAATGAATTTCTCCTGATTATGGTAATAGGTTGAATTGATATAGCAAATTCAAAACTATCTAATTTTCAACCACCACAAATTCGTAATTTGAAAAATAATTATTAATTACTTACCAGCCTTGACCAAATTGAAAAAACACCGCAAACAGTTCATCTTCATCTTATCCAAGATAGGTCTCACCACGTGTCACAATCCCGTCCATTGATTCTTCTTCTTCCCCAAATTTATAATCTGGTTTGAGGGTCCCTCTCTGCAAAGATAAGTGGGGCTAGGGTTTAAAGAAATTTTTGAATTTCACAAAAATTAGAGTTGATTCCATCTGGGTTCATCAATATTTTCGTGGGTCCTTGTTAATTTTTTCTATTTTTTTCTCAATTTCTTGTTTAACCATGGACTCACCAACCCATCATCACCACCGTACCATTGAAAAAATAGACAAAGAACAGAGCATAACCACAGCAAATCTCTCTAGCCAACCAGAACTCAAAGACGAGACCTTAACAGACCCAGAAGAAAGCCAAGAATTTGAGGAACACAACAACAATAAAAGAATCAACAACGGTTCTTATTCTTCTTCTCTTGTTTTACATCAAGTACAAAGAAAGCAACAGCAAGTGGTAATTGCAGCAAAGAGGAACAGAAAAGACAGGCACACAAAAGTAGAAGGTCGAGGACGGAGAGTTCGGATGCCAGCAACATGTGCAGCCAGGATTTTTCAGTTAACTCGAGAACTAGGTCACAAGTCTGAGGGTGAGACAATAAGATGGTTGCTTGAACACGCAGAGCCAGCAATTATTGCAGCAACAGGTACAGGTACAGTACCTGCTATTGCTGTTTCTGTTAATGGAACATTAAAAATCCCAACTGAAACACCAGCCAGAACAACAGCTGAAGCGGACATTGATGCTGATGGTTTGGTGCCTAATAAAAAACGTAGGAGACCTTGTAATAGTGATTTTGTTGATCTTGCAGAAGCCGCTCATCAGAATTCAGTTTCTTCAGGTTTGGCTCCTATTGCTAGTACAAGTCCACAAGGGTTGGTGCCAATTTGGCCAATAGGGACTCTTCTGTTCCCACAAGGGAGTAGTGTTGGTGTTGGTGAGTCTAATCAGGCTCAATTTTGGGCTTTTCCCGCTGCCAGTACAACTCCATTTTTTAATATGGCTGCTAAGCCTATTTCTAGCCTTGTTTCTGCTATGCAGCCTGGGGTCCAATCGGCTGGTAATGTTGGTTTTGGTTTTGGTGGAGGTATGTCACCTTCTAATAACATTGGGTCAATGAGTTCTTCAAGCTCAGGATCAAGTACCACGAGTGCTAGTACTGGTGGCGGCGGCGGCGGTGGTGGTTCACAAATGTTGAGGGATTTTTCTTTGGAGATTTATGATAAGAAGGAGCTTCAATATCTGGGCCATCCTGTGAATCATGATCATCAACAAGCACCATGTTCAGAATCTTGCATTTTGAGATGACTGGCTTGCGTTTAATCAACTTGGGGGGCCAACACAAATGTTAATGCAGTAGAGATAGTGTTTTACGATTAGGGAGCAGTTTTTTTTTTTTTTTGTTCTTAGGTTCTAGGACAAGAACATGGTTTTTCTTCAGGTGTTGTTTATGTTATCTTTGTGGGATTTTTGGATATTAAGCCCTTTTGTCTTCACTTTGTTCTTATCATTGATTCATTTCTCCTGGTTCTTTATGGAAAGTTTGGTTTGGTCAGCCTATATGGTATGTTGGGAAAAGTTGAGCATTTTTAGCAAAAAAAAAAAAAGTGTGGTAATAATGTTAATTCTTATTAATATTAAAACATTTTAAAATCATAATTACAAAGTTGATCAATTTTGATGGATTAATTCGATGACACGCTAACTCACTCAAACTTGATTTGAATTGGATTTAATTTTAAATAAGTTTTTTTTATATCAAAACTGAAGCTCTATCTTCGAACTCTAAGTTAGATCTCGAAGAGTCTTACAAGCTTGAGATATCTTCACCAAATACAAGAAAAATCCCTGAAAGCAAAAAACACTAAACAGGCTTACATGAGGTTTGCCTTGCACGTGCAAGGTGGGTCCCACTGATTTTTAGGCATGTGGTGTTGATTTGCATAGGACCGATGGATTAATTAAAAAAAAAAAAAAACAAGGGTGTCGATTCTGTTTCCTCATGTCCGGGTGGTTATTGTTTACAAAACAGAACAAACCCAAATAAAATTAATCTTGTTTGGAGTCTTGTTCTGTTTCAAAAATTTCAGTCAAATCCCAGCTAGAACATTTCTGTAAAATAATATTTTTTTAAAAAAATCTATATATTTTTTTTAATTTCACTTTTCAAGATTTTTTAGAAATTGAATTTCATAATTTATTATGGTTTATTTTTTTTTATAACTATCTTAGTTTTATGATTCATATCACGAGTTTGACGGGTTAACCCTGTTGAATTAATTTTTTAATTAGATTTTTTTTTCAGTTTCAACATTTGGTTGATTATCAATTAGATTTTATTTTTTGTTTCATCTTGTTTTCTATGCAATCATCACGGTTTCATGACAAAGTTCACATGTTTTACAAATTAGCTTGTTTAGATTGATGTTGTTTTATGATCTCATGACTCGAGTTGATCTAATATATTATCATTTCAGTATTATAAAAAAAAATTGAATTAATATTTTTTCTTAAGTGATCATTGGTTCATACACAAATTTAAATTGATATATTGCAATTTAATTTCTTTATGATAGCTCCTTTAGATTCAACCATCCATGGATCCAAACTCTCTGTATAGTTCAATTATGGGTAGCAGATTTGACTTGAGAACAAAACACCTCCCATACACTACCCTTTCTTAATTTATTTGTTATAAGTATAGTGTGACCGTGTTTTTTTAAAAAAATAATTTATTTTTTATTTAAAAATTTTTTTTTGTGTTTTTTTTATCTAAAGTTAACACTTTTGTTCATTGGAGGACTTGAATAATGCTCTTGAGTAACTTGGAAGGGTATAAAATCCAGATGAAAACTTGTTTTTATGTGTTTGTTTCTGCTGACTACTATATATATATATTTCTATATATATATATATATATATGCTCTACCTCCATGGACGTTCAAATCATGATTAGATATACATTCTTCTACCTTTAGAATCAAAAGAATATATAATCGTGTTTGGTATTGCGGTTGTTGTTGTGGTTGTAATTTGAAAAAAGTTGTTTTATAAAAAATATTTTTAGTTAAGGTTGGTTTGAAAAAATATATGTTTGGTTAAAACTGTGGTTGAACAAAAAGTTGTTTAATGTATTTGGTTAAAAAAATGCTTTTCAAATTGAGGTTATAAAATAATTAAAAAATATATATATTAATATTGATGGTTTTTAATTTAAATATTGTAGATTTAACTACTGTTATTACATCATGAAATAAATAATATTGATATCAAATATTTCTTTATTATTTCATTAAACTACGTGCAATTCATCACGTTCGAAATCTATCCAACAAGTACTATATTTTCCATGGTTTATTAAGCGCGCAACAACATCAGGTAAAAATATCATAAAAAACAAAATTAGGATTGCAATCAAATTCTGCAAATGCTACGTCATCAAACGATTTCCTTCTAATTTTTTGAATAAAACACAATTAAAAATAAAAATAAAAATAAAAACTGAATTTTTTTTTAACTAGGTCGGACCCGGCAATAACAAAATTGGGATTGCAATCAAATTCTGCAAATGCTAAGTCATCAAACGATCTCCTTCTAATTTTTTGAATAAAACACAATTAAAAAAATAAAAATTGAATTTATTTTAGCCCGCCCCAACAAAATTTATTTTTGAATAAAACGCCGTTGTATATCTTAAAGCCAATTGTTGCTTAATCTTGATCTCACCTTCAAAAGCTGCGCTTGATTCTCATCACCATGATCAAACATGTCAACAAGCAGAGAAAATAGTTTTAGAGACAGTTCTTAATGCTTCCATGCATGATCCTAAAGTCCCTGCAGCTAGCTCGTATCCTTAGGATGTTCTTCCATGAGTGCTTCGTAAGGGTATGTAATTCCTCTCTTGGCACATGTAAACAAATGCATGATAGTAGTCTTTACACCGAGTAGCCAATGTAGAAAACAGTACATAGTATATGATCTTACTGGAATACTTCTTGATACAGGGATGTGATGCATCGATTTTGCTGGATTCTACTCCTGGAAACCAAGCAGAGAAAGATGGCCCTCCCAATGTCTGATCAGTTCGATCATTCTACGTTAATGATGATGCCAAAGCTAAGCTTGAGATGGCTTGTCCACGCGCGGTTTCATGTGCTGATATCATAGCCATGGCAGGGAGAGATATGTAGTAGCCATGGTAAAAAGAAAACAAACGCTTCCAACACTTTCTTACATGCATGTCCATACATATATGATTAAATGGAAAAATATTGTTTAGTTTTCTTCTAATATCATCTCACTTGTGATGTTTTCATCAGTCTGTAGGACCTTCTTGGAATGTGCTGACAGGAAGGAAAGATGGAAGGGTGTCAAAAGCTAATGATACAATCAACGTCCTACCAGCTCCAAACTTCAATGTAATTACACAGCTAATTCAAAGCTCTGTCTAGAGAGGTCTAGGAGTCAAAGACTTGGTAGCTTTATCAGGAGGCCATACTTTAGGATTCTCAGATTGCTCTTCTTTTGAAGCTAGCTCGACTTCAAAACTTTAGTTCAGTTCATGATGTTGATCCAAGCATGAATACTCAGTTCGCCAAGAATCTAAAGAAGAAATGCCCTAAACCAAACAAGGATGATAATGCAGGAGAATTCCTAGACTAGCTCGACCTCATCAACTTTCGATAATGATTATTACAAGAGAGTTATAGAAGGAAAAGGTGTCTTCGGAGCAGATCAACAAGATGGATTGTTGAATCATTTGCCAGGGATCAAAGTTTGTTCTTCAGAGGATTTGCAGCGTCAATGGTAAAACTTGGAAATGTCGGGGTGATTGAAAACGGAGAAGTGAGACTTAAGTGCCGAGTGGTCCATTAATTGAGAGGGAAGTGAGTACAGTTCCAGGCGAAAAGATTTCTAGAACACAAAGACCATCGGGAGTTCATTTCAGCTCCGTGAACAGAAGCTGTTCCAGATAATTCTTCCCTTGCAGTTGATATGTTTTGGATTAAATTTGGCATTCTAAGGTTATTCATGTATGAGTTGCCTCTAAATTTGAAAAAATCAGCAATTCCCATGGTTGGAAAACTTTGTTTGGCCTAACCGGTTAATCTGAAATCTAATTACACAAATTAAAGAAAAAATAAAAGAGAAAAACTATGACTTGTTAAAAATTCAGGTTCATCAAGTCAAAACCTAGCACTTAGTTCATTGATTTAGTTTTGTCAAAACAACATTATTTTTGTACTTTTTAATTATTTTTTTAGTTCAACTCTTAACTCAAGTTTTGTTTCATATCGATCCTCGAGTTAAATTTTATAACTATGAATATTGTTATTATATTTCTTTGTATTTTTTTTGTGAGGTGTACCATTTGAAAAAATCAACTAAAAATGGTATTCTAGGTTATTCATGTATAAGTTGTCTATTCCAATAATGATAAAATATGGATCGGCAAACATATCAATATGGACCTGACTAACCTGAATTAAAGAAAGAATAGGAGGAAAAAATCAGGTTGACTCTGTAAAAAATCTAGATAGACCTACTAACTCGATTAAAACCAGGTTTTTCATTCGTATATTTTTTTTATTTATCAAAATAATATCATTGTGATTTTAAAAAAAAATTAGAATTGACGTCCTTACCTATAAAACAGATCTCATCTAGATAAATCCGGTCAGATTTTATAAGTATAATTATTCCTATTCTAGAGTTTTTGTTTTGGTGTACCAGTTGAATAAATCAACTATTCCCCATGGTCATGCATGCATATTGACCAAACATAAAAACACTTCAATAAAATTAATTGTCATATTAAATTTTATATTCAAAGGTATCATTTTGAATGTTTAAAGTATGTACTATATCAATGAAGTGTTGGTCTAGCGGTTAAGGTACTACTATATCCATGTAAGGATGAAAACACAAGTTTGATCCCCAGGAAGCGCACTTATTGGGAGGGGCAGTCACGAACTCCGAACGAGATTAGTCTCACCCTTTAAAAAGGTGTGAGGATACCCGGGTAAAAACAAAAAAAACAATATGTACCATATTAATTAAATAGAATATTCTAATATACTTCTTTCCTAAGCATTTTTAGGAAAGAAGTTATTAATCAAAATGTTAACATTTTTAGTATAATTTAGATTTTTCTCTCTTA